>ENA-ORMO01003278-ORMO01003278.1-human-gut-metagenome-genome-assembly--contig:-NODE-3278-length-10799-cov-3.447971_pt1 | contig 10799 bp, 9 predicted proteins | sample MGYA00242106_ERZ509001 | MGnify/ENA primary metagenome ERZ509001 (study PRJEB26280, sample SAMEA2338736) | human gut metagenome | biome: human gut; feature: human-associated habitat; material: faeces... | reverse complement strand
AGAAGATATAATTAGTTACAACAAACTCGGAGACCAAGTGGACTTAGGAGGAATACAATGTTCGATATGACCAAAAAAACAGGGGCATTTCATAATATATACAAAACAGGAATAGGAGCAGAAACAGAAAAAAGAATACTGCATGAAGGAAATGAGTCAGGCGAAGGAACGATGCGGCGTTTTGAGGTGGCTCCTGGCATTCAAATTACCTATAACGATTTGAAAATGGACTCCTGTTTCCGCCCCATCCGATTTGAAAAAGATTTTTTGCAGATCAATCATTGTCTTGAGGGCTGCTATGAATGTGAACTGGAAGGTGGCTCAGTCAGCTTTTTAGGCGAAGGCGATCTTTGCGTGGATTACCTCTCCAAAGATAGACAGGTGTTCCTTGGCTCCCGTATCCCTCTGAAAAAATACCGAGGCATCACCGTACTGCTGGAAATGGAAACCGCGCAGCAAACCTTGGATCAGGGCTTTCAACAAGCTCATATCAGTTTGGAACAGATAAAAGAACGCCTGTGTTCAGATGGACGTTCCCTTATCATCAAATCTAAGCACGAAATCGACCATATTTTTAGCGAGCTTTACTCGGTGGACGAGCGTATCCAGGTTCCGTACTTTTGGATCAAGGTCATCGAATTGCTGCTGTTTTTAAGTCTCCTGGATGGCAGCGCAGTTTGTCGGCCGCAGCAGTTTTCTGCGGACATCTCCAAACGGACACAGGAGGTTTACCAGTACATTATAGAAAATCCCTTTACCAAAGATACCATTCAGGATCTGGCCTGTATGTTCGGACTGGCAGAGTCCAGCTTGAAAAGATGTTTCAAATCTATTGCCGGGGCATCCATTGGCACCTTTATCAAGACGAAACGCATGGAGGCCGCTGCCGAACTGTTGGTTTCGGAGCCGGCTTTGAGCATCGGAGAGATTGGAAGCGTGGCGGGGTATGAAAATCAAAGTAAATTTTCTGCCGCCTTCAAATCCGTTATGGGTGTAACGCCGCAGGCGTATCGACACAAATGCTGCTGACCTGATTGGAGCAAAATCCGACCCGTTCGGTTATAGAATGTACCACCTTGGTATGCTATCATTATTGATGTGCCAATGGTGAGTACGCTGTGAAGCAGCCGCTGAACCGCGGCTGCTTTTTTTGACCGTCAGTTAGCATAACCTAACCGAGGCTTGGAGGGATATACTATGCGGATTGCGGGCGGGACCGCAAAAAGAATTATCAAGCGCATCATCAATTTCATCCTTGTCATTTGGGGCGTCGTTACTCTTAGTTTCTGCCTGCAAGTTTTCACTGGGACCGATCCGGCAGAGATGATCGTCCGCAAGGTCAATGTCTTTGCAACAGAGGAGCAGATTCAGGCTGTGCGAGAGGAGCTGGGACTGGACGCTCCCTTTCTGGAACGCTACACCGACTACATAAAGGGCGTGTTGACCGGTGACCTTGGAACCGCAATCACAAACCGTCAGCCAGTCATCGAAAATATCAAAGATGCCCTTCCTGTAACCTGTATGCTGGTGGTTATGGCAATGGCTTGGGTCATCATCTTCACGGTATTGATTGCCGCCATCTCTGTCATACGAAAAGGCGGGATTTTCGATAATGTCATGCGGATTATCTGTATCATTGGGATTTGCGTGCCGAGCTTTTGGCTGGCGCTGATCCTGCTGACCGCCTTTGCGGTTCAAATCCCCATTTTCAGCGTGATCTCGGACGGTAGTTTCAAATCTTTGATTTTGCCATCGATGGCAATGGCGGTCCCTATCATCTGCATTGCGGCCAGAGTGCTGCGAGCGGCAGTGCTGAATGAACTCAAGAGTGACTATGTGACCTATGCCAGAGCAAGAGGGTTTTCCAATGCACAAATCGTTTATGGTGAGGTGCTGCGAAATGCCCTTCCCGCAGCCATCACTCTTTTCGCTCAATACTGCGCTGCGCTTTTTGGAACCTCCGCGTTGGTGGAGAGCGTTTTCTCCATCCAGGGACTTGGTATTTACCTGATGGAGTCCTGCGAGAGTATGGACATCTATGGGATTTCTGGCTCCATCCTGGTGTGCGGCGTGTTGTTCGTTCTGTTCAACACCCTGGCAGATTTGCTTTCGAGTGCTATCTGCCCTGCGTATAGGAGGAAAGCGGTATGAAACGAAAAGGACAAATCATTGTTGGATTGGCTCTGATCCTGGTTTTTATTCTTATGGCTCTGGCGGCCCCGCTACTGGCCCCAAATGATCCAAATGCCACAGATCTTGCGCTGAAAAATGCTCCGCCTTCTGCGGAGTACCCTCTTGGCTGTGACCAAATGGGCCGTTGCGAACTATCAAGACTTCTCTATGGAGCAAGGTACTCTATGGGGCTGACCATTCCGGTACTGATCGTGTTGGCTGCCTTCGCTCTGTTCGTGGGATGCTATTCCAGTTATAAAGGCGGCCTGCTGGATGAAGTCATGCGGATACTTTGCGACATCCTTATGGCGTTTCCGCTCATCGTCATTGCGATGGCGTTGGTGTCGGCGGTGGATAATTCTGTGGCAAGTGTCATTATTGCCATCGGGATTTCTATGCTGGCGTGGTTTTTGCGGATGGTACGCTCTTATGCAAAAACTGAATGCGGAAAGGAATACATAGAGGCAGCCCGGATTTCCGGCGCTTCTGGCCTTCGCATTGTACTTCGCCACCTAATCCCAAATGTGTTCCCGCAGTTTGTGGTGTACTTCACCACTGGAATTGCCACGGCGATCATGTCGGTGTCCAGTTTTGCTTTCCTGGGCGTGGGGCTGATCGCCGGAACCCCGGAATGGGGTGCGATGCTCAATGAGGCCCGAAACAGTGTCTACTCAAACCCTGCGCTCTTGATTTATCCGGGCATCTGCCTTATCGTCTGCTGCGCGGGCTTCAACCTGCTGGGCGAGGGCCTGCGGGATGCCATCGGGAAGGAGGATGATATTCGTGTTGCTTGAGGTCAAAGACCTGAATATCTCTTTAACTTCCGGGAAAAGCGTGGCCGAACATATATCGTTTCAGTTAGGCCAGGGAGAAATGCTCTCCATTGTTGGCAGCTCCGGCGCGGGAAAGACTACCATCTGCAAGGCAATTATGGGGCTGCTGGGAAACGCTTATCGTGCTGATGGCGAAATCCTGTTCCAAGCGGAAAATTTGCTCAACCTGCCGGAACGAAAGCGGCAAGCTATCTATGGGAAAGAAATCTGCCTGATTATGCAGAACCCAATGACCGCCTTTAACCCGTCCATTCGAGTGGGGCGTCAGTTGGAAAAGACCTATTTGCTCCATCATGGAAAAACGCCGAAGCAGGAAATGCAGCGTCTATTTGCTGGCATCTTGCAGAGGCTGGGGCTGGAGGATACCCAGCGGATTTTGAACAGCTATCCCTTTACACTGTCTGGCGGAATGCTCCAGCGGCTAATGATTGCGGCAGCGCTGATGTGCCAGCCATCGCTCTTGGTAGCGGATGAAGCGACCACGGCCATTGATGCCTGCAACCGGATCGGACTGATGCGGGAACTGAAAAGTTTCTGTAAAGATGGAATGTCTGTGCTGTTCGTGACCCATGACCTGCGCTCTGCCTCGGTGTCTGACCGTATCCTTGTGATGGATCGCGGGCGGATTGTCGAACAGGGCAAGACAGGGCAGATACTAAACACCCCCAAAGAGGACTATACAAAATATCTGTTGAACGCCTGCCGGTTGGAAAGGAGGGAGATGTCTTGATTGAACTGAAAGAGGTTAGTTGTTCTTTTTCTGACGGCTTTGGCGGAAAAGGGCTGTTTACTGCTGTGTCCCCATTGAGCGCCCATTTCAGTGATGGCGGCCGGTATGCAATCGTGGGAGAGTCCGGTTCGGGCAAAACAACCCTGGCGCGGATGATCGCAGGATTACAGCGGCCAAGCGGCGGTTCGGTGTTCGTAGATGGCGCACCCGTCTATGGGCGGAAACGAGCAGGGAAAGAACATTTCAGGAAGGTGCAGATTATTCAGCAGAACTCCGCATCTGCCCTGGACCCCAAGATCCCGGTGGGGAAATCCATAGAGGAACCGCTGCATTGCTTTTTCCACATGGAGAAAGAAAAACGGCGGGAACGCTGCCGGAACTTGATGGAGCTTTGCAATCTATCGCGGGACTACTATACCCGTCTTCCATCAGAACTGTCCGGCGGAGAACAAAAGCGGGTGGCAATCGCCAGGGCACTGGCCGCTGAGCCGCAATGCCTGATCTTTGACGAGGCCACCAATGGATTTGACTTGCCGCTGCGGAAGAAAATCATTGATGAAATTATAGACCTGCAACAGCAGCTTGGTTTTACGCTGATTTTCATAACCCACGACATGGAACTGGCAGTGGTCGTGGCGGACGAGATTTTTGTCATGCGAAATTCTAATCTGGTGGAGCGCGCCGCGTTCTCCGGTGATTATTCTGTATTTCACGACCCATACAGCAGGATGCTCTTGGAGGCAAGCGGTTTAGTGAACACTTCAACAGACTGGAATGATAAAACGAAAGAAAGGATTGATTTGCAATGAGACTGAAACGAATTGCCGCTATGCTCACAGCGGCGGTCATGGCGGTATCTCTGGCCGCCTGCGGAGGCAACACCGACACAAACACAGAGAGCAGCCAGAACCCGCAGGAGAACGCCGAGGCTCAGGCCGTACATTTGAATTTGGCGGAGAGCTGGGGCTTTGAGTATTTTTACACCATCATCACCCCGGAGGTGTCCTCATCCAGTTACGACATCACCTACTACCTCACCAGCTTCTACGACACCCTGTTTGTGTACAATTCCGAGGGCGAGGTTGTGGGAGTGCTGGCTGAGGATTGGTCCATGAGCGAGGATGGCATGGTCTATACCTTCCAGATCAAGCAGGGCGTCAAGTTCTCTGATGGCTCTGACCTGACAGCCGAGGATGTAGCAAAGTCTATTTTGGCTGTGCCGGTCAACCTGGGCCAGTACAACGGTTCCTATGGCCGCTTGTCCACGATCATTGAAGATGCGGTGGCAACTGATGAGTATACGGTGGAGCTGCATCTGACCCAGCCCTACTACAACACCCTGCGGGAGCTGTGCCTCGCCAATCCCTTTGGTATTGTGTCCAGCGAGCAGTTCAATGATGATTTGACTGCCAAACAGGAGAGTTTCCGCAGCGCCACTTATGGAACCGGCCCCTATATGTACGCTGGGGACAATGACGGGCAGACCTGGAACTTCGTCCGCAATCCCAATTACTGGGGAGAAGCACCTGAAGTAGATAGCTTCTCTATCAAGTACATCCCCGACAACGATGCCAAAATTTTAGCCATGCAGAATGGTGAGGTGGACTTCCTCTCCGGTATTAAGAATGTCTCTGCTGAGAGCTATGCTCAGATGGAGCAGACGGATGGATATGGCGCTCAAGTCGATGAAAAGTCTTTGCAGACTTACTATGTGGGCTATAACCTGAGCAGTGAGATTTTTAGCGACCAGGTGGTTCGTGAGGCCATTTCTTCCGCCATTGATAAGGATGCCGTGGTAGAAAACATCTACGGCGGCCTGTTTGACAAGGCGGATACCTTCTTTTCCCGTGACCTGCCCTACTGCGATGTGGAGCAGACGGTGTACGGCTTTGACCTGGATCATGCCAATCAAATTCTGGATGAGGCCGGTTATGTAGATACCGATGGGGATGGCATCCGCGAAAAGAATGGTGTGAAGCTGTCCGCCGCTTTCCTGTATCAGACCGGCACCGCCTCGGATGACAATATGGTTGTCTACATCTGCGACCAGGCCAGCAAGATCGGCATTGAGCTGACCCCGCAATCCGCACAAATGATGGACTGGTATGCCATGATCCAAAGCGGTGACTATGGCCTGACCATCTTCAAGACCCAGGGCGGCTACTATGATCCGGCTATGGTCATTACCAACATCAACCCGTCTACCTCTATGGACCCCATCCTCATGCAGATCGGTGCGTCCCAGCCGGAACTGGCGGCGCTGGTGGACGAACTGGACTCTGCGACTGATGAGGCCCGTATTCAGGAAATTTACAACACCATCCTGACCACTATGGCAGACCAGTGCCTGACTACGCCGCTGATTTATACCCGGCAGCTTGCCGTTTACAGCGATGCAGTGGCAAGCTATACCTTCCCCACTGATGCCAGCTTTACTTCCGTTCAGAATATCCATCTGAATTGAGCTATTCAAATTAACTGACAAAAGGAGCAGGCCGATTAAATGGGCCTGCTCCTTCCTTTTGACCCGATTGGAGTATAACATACCCGATAGGTCGTAGACGATGCCAAGCGAAAGCAGTACACTTAAATCATGAGGTTAGCAATAACTAATCAAAGAATTGATAAGGAGGTCTTGTATCCATGAAACAAAAATCCGGCGGGATCAAACGGTTGATGGAGTTCACGGGAAAACACCGTGGGCTGCTCACTGTTTCCCGCATCCTATCCGGCATCAGTTCAGTCTTTATTCTTGGCCCTTTTCTCTGCGTCTACTTTGCGGCGCGTGATTTGGTGGGCGTATTTGCCGGGACGCCGTTAGACACGAACAGCCTTGTCCGCTGGGGCCTGCTTGCCCTGGGACTGGAATTGATCGGTCTGGTCCTTTACTTTTCGGCGCTGCTCTGCTCTCATGTAGTGGCATTTCACACGGAGAAAAACCTAAAGATGGCAGCGTTGAAACATTTGGCGAAGATGCCGATGGGGTACTTTGACGCCAATCCCAGCGGAAAACTTCGGAAGATTATTGACGACAACAGTTTTCAGACTGAGACTTTCATCGCTCACCAGCTTCCCGACTTGGTGGGGGCACAGGTCACAATGATTGTGAGTCTGGTGCTGATGCTGGTCTTTGACTGGCGTGTAGGTATCCCGCTCCTGCTGCTCTTTGGCATCGGTTTCTTTTTGCAGGGGTCCCTCATGGGGAAGGACAGCATGAAATTCATGCAGACCTACCAGGACTCTCTGGAAACGATGAACCATGAGGCGGTGGAGTACATCCGGGGCATTTCGGTAGTCAAGGTGTTCGGACAGACAGTGCAATCTATCACCAAGTTTAATGACGCCATCAAATCTTACCGGAAGTTCGCTCTGGCCTACACGATGTCCTGCAAAAAGGGAATGGTGGCTTTTAATTCGGTCATCAATTCCAGTTTTCTGGTACTGGTGCCCACGTCGCTTATTATAGGGTTTGTTTCCAGCGACCTGATCGGCTTTATGCAAAGTTTTCTGTTCTATGTGATCTTTTCTCCTGCCTGTGCAGTCATGCTCAACAAGATCATGTATATGACCAGCTACAAAATGCAGGCGGAGGAGTCCATGCGCCGCATCGACATGATCCTGACTGCCCAGCCGCAGGCGGAGACTTCTGCACCCAAACATCCCAAGACTTATGATGTGTCCTTTGAGAATGTGACCTTCGCATACGAAAATACGGACCATCCGGCGGTATCCCATGTGAGCTTCACGGCCAAGGCTGGGACAACTACCGCATTGGTCGGGCATTCCGGCTCCGGAAAAAGCACAACGGCCAGCCTGATCCCCCGTTTCTACGATGTGCAGCAGGGGGCGGTCAAGATCGGCGGTGTGGACATTCGGGAAATTCCTCATGCTGACTTGATGAAGATGGTTGCCTTTGTATTCCAGGACCCCAAATTGTTCAAGGACACCCTTCTGGAAAATATCCGGGCGGGCAGACCTTCCGCCACACGGGAGGAGGTCTTGCAGGCGGCGCATCTGGCTCAGTGTGATGATATTCTGGAGAAATTCCCGGATGGCATCGACACTGTTGTAGGCAGTAAAGGCGTGTATCTTTCCGGCGGCGAAACACAGCGCATTGCGATTGCACGCGCCATTTTGAAAGACGCCCCCATCGTGGTCTTAGATGAGGCCACCGCCTACGCTGATCCGGAGAACGAGCAGCAGATCCAGAAGGCCTTTGAAGGGCTGGTCAAGGGCAAGACGGTCATTATGATCGCACACCGGCTCTCCACCATCCAGGACGCTGACCTCATTCTGGTAATGAAGCAGGGTGAATTGGTGGAAAGCGGAACCCACGACGCGCTGGTGAAACAGGGCGGCGAATACGCCAAGATGTGGAGCAACTATACAAAGACGACCAAATGGCACATTGGAAATGAGGTGAAAGTATGCTGAAACGAATGTTTGCCCTGAGCGATCAGGGATCAAGAGATTTGAACAAAGGAATTGCGGCCACTACCCTCAGCAATCTGTGCTTGATTGCCCCGGTCAGTCTGCTGGTCATGGTGATATGGGAACTGCTGAATGTGATTTCCGGGCAGGAAAGCAGTATGCGGGATCATGCAGCCTTATTTATTTGCGGCACAGTGGTCATGTTTATCATCGTGTTTCTGTCCCAGTGGCTCCAGTACAACAAAACTTATACTGTGGCGTATGAGGAAAGCGCCAATCGCAGGATTGTCTTGGCTGAGAAACTACGGAAGCTGCCGCTTTCCTTCTTCGGCCAGCGTGACCTTTCTGACCTGACCACCACCATCATGGGGGACTGCACAGCCCTGGAGCGTGTATTCTCCAATGCGATCCCTCAGCTCTTTGGAACGATTTTCATGTTTGTGATAACGGCCATCGGCCTTCTGGCACTTGACTGGCGGATGGGCCTTTGCATCGTAGTGCCGGTGCCTGTGGCGGCCCTGGTGGTTTTTGCGGCAAAGAAAGCCCAGTCCAATGCCGAGAGCGCCAACATGGATGCCAAGAGAGCTGCCTATGACGGTGTACAGGAATATCTCGATACCATCCAAGAGCTGAAATCCTGCTCCCGTGAAGAAGAATATCTGGAGGGACTGGAAAAGAAGCTGGATTATGTGGTGAAGTGTTCCTTCCGCAACGAGATCGCTCCCGGTGCCGCAACAACCACAGCTCAATTCATCCTTCGGTTTGGCCTTGTGGCGGTCATGCTGGTAGGCGGTATTCTGGTGACAGCCGGTTCGTTGTCTATTCCCATGTTCATCCTGTTTTTGCTGTTTGCCGGCCGCATTTACGACCCCTTCACCAGTTGCTTCATGCTGATGGCAGAAGTGTTCTCTGCCCTTGTCAGCGTCAAGCGGATGAAGCAGATCGATGCGACCCCGGAGCAGACCGGCACCAATGTCTGCAATAACAAGGGCTACGACATTGAGTTTAAGAATGTAGTGTTCTCCTACAATGAGGAGCCGGTTTTGAAGGGCGTGTCCTTTGTGGCAAAACAAGGTGAGGTCACGGCGCTGGTAGGTCCGTCCGGCAGCGGCAAGTCCACCGCCTCCAAACTGGCGGCACGCTTTTGGGATGCAGACTCCGGAACCATTACCCTGGGCGGCGTGGATGTCAAAACGGTAGAACCGGAAACGCTGTTCAAGAACTATGCCATCGTGTTCCAGGATGTCATGCTCTTTGATGAGACTGTCATGGAGAATATCCGGCTGGGACGGGGCGATGCCACCGATGAGGAAGTTATGGCTGCGGCCAGAGCTGCCCAATGCGAGGAATTTATCCAGCGCCTGCCCCAAGGGTATCAGACGAACATCGGGGAAAACGGCAGCGCGCTGTCTGGCGGCGAGCGTCAGCGCATTTCGATTGCCCGCGCGCTGCTGAAAAATGCTCCGATTGTTCTGCTTGACGAAGCGACTGCCTCTATGGATGCCGAGAGCGAAACACTGGTGCAGGATGCCTTGTCGGTGCTGCTGAAGGATAAGACGGTCATGGTGATTGCCCATCGCATGAGGACAGTGGCAAATGCTGATAAGATCGTGGTTCTGGACAACGGCAAGGTCAGTGAGATGGGGACACCTGCTGCACTGATGAAAAAGGGCGGTCTATATGCACACCTTGTTGAATTACAGCAAGGAAAATAGAAAGGAAATCTTATGGAACAACACTGGAAGTTAAAAGATTTAGGTCTGACAATCGTATTTTCCGTTATTTACTTTGCTGTGGTTTTGGCAGCTACGATTATGGGCGGCATACACCCATTGCTCTATCTGTTTGTAACAACATTAATTGCTCTCGTGGCGTGGATTCCATATATGTATGTTATGGCAAAAGTGCCGAAAGCAGGCGTGGTTCTCATTATGAACCTATTTGTAGCAATCGCTTTCGTGGCTTTTGGGGAGCTTGCGAATCTGTTGCTTGGGAGCTTGATTGCTTGTTCTATTTTAGCGGAAATCATTCGGAAATGGGCCGGATATAAGAATTACAAAGGTATCGTGATGAGTTATATCTTGCTTTCGTTAAGCAATATCGGTTCTCCGTTGTATGTATGGGTATTCTCTGACTATGCCATTTCAGAGGCATCCGAAGAAATGTCTGCAAATTATGCTGAGATATTATCAACCTTGACTTCTCCGTGGTTTATGGTTCTTGCTATTGCCGCAACCGTAGTTATCTCAATAATTGTCGGAGTTATTGCAAAAAAGGTTTACAACAAGCAGTTTGCAAATGCTGGGATTATGTGAGTGGGTGATAGAATGAAGATTCATGTGTCGGGCGAGGACTATTTAGAGGCTGTGCTGATGCTGCAAAAAGAAAAAGGCATGGCAATGTCACTAAGTTAAGATTAATTTGCGACAAAACTATTGTAAAAAGGTTGGAGATTTTTTTCTTCAGCCTTTTTGTACTTCAAGTACAACACAAATAGACAGATGTGCATCTGTCTAATGAAAAAAGAAGAAAAATATTACGCACTAGCACAGAACCTTTAATAAATGGCGAAATTCTAATATAGTGTAACAAGAGAGATTAAGAGAGATTAAGAGAGAGGTACCTGTTGGTAC
>ENA-ORMO01003276-ORMO01003276.1-human-gut-metagenome-genome-assembly--contig:-NODE-3276-length-10805-cov-2.064000_pt1 | contig 10805 bp, 8 predicted proteins | sample MGYA00242106_ERZ509001 | MGnify/ENA primary metagenome ERZ509001 (study PRJEB26280, sample SAMEA2338736) | human gut metagenome | biome: human gut; feature: human-associated habitat; material: faeces... | reverse complement strand
CTTTGCGCGGTACCGCTTGTATGTATACGGGATCGGAGCATCAATCCTGCCGTATGCGATCGGAGTAGCTTTTGTAGAAAGCGTATCGCCTGTAGCCGCATTGAGCTTGCCGATCGCGCCGAGATCTCCTGCATGAAGCTCTTTTACCTCGATCGCTTTGCTGCCTTCCATCACGTACAGCTTACTCAGACGCTCTTCAGAATCTTTTGCTTCATTGTACAGTGTGTCATCACTCTTGATTACGCCGGAAGCTACCTTTATCATAGAATATTTTCCGATAAACGGATCTACGATCGTCTTCCAAATATATGCGGATTTCGCTTTTGCGAAATTGTAATCTGCTTCAAATACTTCCTTCGTCTTCATATTGACACCGGCAATATTACGCTTTTCCGGCGACGGCATATAGCTTACGATATCATCGAGAAGGATCTGGATACCCTGAAGATTCAGGCTGGCGCCCATCGTAACCGGAACGATCGATACATCGTCCACATTCGTATGAAGCGCTGCAACGATCTCGGCTTCGGAGAATTCTTCACCGTTGAAATAACGATCCATCAGCTCCTCACTCGTCTCGGCAACTGCCTCAAGCAGATGTTCTCTGTAATGAGCCAGATAATCCTCAAGATAATCCGGTACAGGACACTCCACCTTTTCCTGCTTATTTACGTATCTTCTTGCTGCACTCTTAACAACGTTCACGTAACCTACAAACTTTTCATTCTCACGGATCGGAATATGAAGCGGAGCAATCTTCTTTCCGTACAGCTCTGTCAGAGTCTCTACAACCTCTCTGTAGCTGGCATTGTCATAGTCCATATTGGAAACGTAGATAAATCTCGGCAATTTATACTTCTCGCAAAGCTCCCAAGCTTTCTCTGTACCTACTTCTACGCCGTTCTTTCCATTAACAACGATAACTGCCGCATCTGCTGCTGCCGCTGCTTCCTCTGCCTCTCCAAAGAAGTCAAAGTATCCCGGTGTATCCAGGATATTAATCTTTGTATCGCCCCAAATGATCGGAACCATTGTGGTGCTGATTGAAAATTTTCTCTTAATCTCTTCTTTATCAAAATCGCTGATCGTAGTACCCTCAGCTACGTTGCCTAATCTGCTTGTAATTCCTGTCAAATATGCCATAGACTCTACAAGACTTGTCTTGCCTGCGCCGCCGTGGCCCAAAATAACGACATTACGGATTTTGTTTGTTGTGTAAACATTCATCGCTTTTTCCTCCAATACTAGTTAGTCAGTGGACACAACTACACCACATGGCTATATTCTACTAAAATTTATGTAATATTTCAAGCATTTTATTCATTATTAACAATTTTTTTATTTTTCTCACTTTAAAGTCATAAAGCATTGACAGGCATTTTGTTTAATAGTAAAATAGCTTCAGCATTTTAAACGTATATTATGACGAAAATCCAGTTGGAAAAGAGGAAATATAAATATGAAGCTTCAGACATTCGGTTTTATCGGACTAGGACTTATCGGCGGATCACTGGCAATGGCGCTAAGGCCTGCAATTCCGGACTGCCGTATCATAGCATACATCAGATCACAGCCAACTTCCGAAGCCGCCCTGTCATCCGGCACGATCGACGCAGTTTGCGCCTCCCCATCTGATCTGCAATTTGCACAGTGCGACTGTATTTTTCTTTGTACTCCCGTAGGGAGCAATATCGAGGCGCTCACCCAGCTTAAGGATGTCGTTCCCAAAAGCTGCCTTCTGACTGATGTGGGCAGTGTAAAAGGGGATATTCACCGCGCCGCTCACAAACTGGGGCTTGACGGAAGATTTATCGGTGGTCACCCGATGGCCGGCTCCGAAAAATCTGGTTTTGCAAATGCACAGGCACACCTGTTTGAGAACGCATACTACGTCATCACACCGTCTGACGGAACGCCGCAGGAATGGGTTGATTCGTACTATGCTCTGGCTGCATCCATAGGTTCGATCCCTCTTGTGCTTGATGCGCAGCAGCACGACTACATCACCGCCGCAGTCAGCCATCTGCCGCATCTGATCGCAGCCTCTCTCGTCAACACGGTGCACGACCTTGACTCCAAAGACGAAATCATGAAAATGATCGCTGCAGGCGGATTCAAAGATATTACGCGGATCGCCTCCTCCTCACCTGAAATGTGGGAGCATATCTGCCTGTCAAACAGCCAGAATATCTCCGAAGTAATGGATACTTTTATCTCGCTTCTTGAAGAATGCCGCTCACAAATGACAGCCGGAAACGGAAGCGCAGTCTATCAAACCTTTGAACGTTCCCGTGACTACCGTAACTCATTTACATCCACTTCACTGGGTACGATCAAAAAAACGTATAGTATTTACTGTGACATTGTAGATGAATCCGGCGCTATCGCTACAATCGCAACGACGCTTGCTGTCAACGGGATCAGTATCAAAAATATCGGCATCGTCCACAACCGCGAATTTGAAGAAGGCGCTCTTCGCATTGAGTTTTATGAAGAAGCGCCCTCTCTAAAGGCAGCCGAGCTGCTGCGGCAGCACCGCTATCAGGTGTGGGTGAGATAAACAGCACAGCATCAGAAAACGGGCGGTGCAAGCCCTGCGAAAGATCGTATTTTGCACCACCCGTTTTCTTTATTTTATTTCGTTGTCCATTTATCTTTTTCCAGAAAATCTGTTTTCTATTCCTGCGGAAGTCCTGCTACAGCTTTCGCGATCATATTCCGGCATTTTTCAATCTGCTCCAGATCGCCTTCGCTTACATTCGTAAGAGGAGCGCGCACACCGCCTATGTCCATGCCATTTCTTCTGAGTATTTCTTTCATTACGGCATACAGATTTGCCTTGCACGCACACATCGCATAGATGATCTCATTTGCCTGATACTGGATCTTTCTTGCCTCGTCTAATCTGCCTGCGCAAACGAGACGATCCATTGCAAGGAAGAGTTCCGGCATCACTGCATACGTTCCTCCTATACCTGCTGAAGCTCCGATCACACGACCGCTGATAAACTGCTCGTCAGGTCCGTTAAACACTACGCAGTCCTCTCCGCCTGCCGCTTTGAACATCTGGATATCCTGTACCGGCATGGAAGAATTTTTCACACCGATCACGCGCGGATTTTTTCTCATCTCCTGAAACAGGGGAACCGTAAGCGCCACTCCCGCAAGCTGCGGGATATTATAGATGATAAAATCTGTATCAGGCGCTGCCGCGCTGATCGTGTTCCAGTATTCGACAATCGCATAATCCGGAAGATGGAAGTAAATCGGCGGAATTGCCGCGATCGCATCCACACCGAGACTCTGCGCATGACGCGCCAGTTCTGCACTGTCCTGTGTATTATTGCAGGCAACATGTGCGATTATGACAAGCTTTCCTTCCGCAGCCTTCATTACGTGTTCCAGAATCAGCTTGCGCTCTGCCACGCTCTGGTAAATGCACTCGCCAGAAGAGCCGCCTACATAAAGCCCCGTCACACCTTTATCACGCAGGTAACGCACAAATGCCTCTGTGCGCGCCGGACTGACGCTTCCGTCATCCTCGTAGCAGGCATAAAATGCCGGAAATATTCCTTTATACTTTTCAAGCTTTCCCATTGTTATCCTCCAAACCGACTATTTCATGATCTCGCTCAATTTTACCTTGCGATCCTCAAACCGCGACATGGTACATGCGTCTGCTGTAGCGATCGCCTCACGCGCTGCCACACCATTTAAGAGCTTTTCAAACTCTTTCGTCGGCTTCATACCATGCATAATATCATTCAGATACTTCATTTCCTTAACCATGATGCCATGCAGCCACAGCGGCGGCTTCTTGTCCGGATTTCCGTACTGGATTGCTCCGTCCATCTCTGTGCTGTGATAGATAGCGGTACGGTTCGCATCCTCTTCTTCTGTCTCATGAAGCAGGAAGTGTTCCTCACGTCCGTCTACCTTAAGCGTACAGCCCGCATCAAACATATCGAGCTTGATTGCGCCCTTCGTACCCTGAATCAGCAGATAATGCTCCGGCCAGTGGTATGCGGAGCCCCACTCCAAAACCGCAAAGCGTCTGTCTGAGAAACGCATGGTAATAAAGAGCATATCGTCCTCATCGCCAAATCCTTCTCCCTGATGCGCCACATTGTCAGCCTCCATACATACCTCTTCCGGTACGCCGCCCATCAAAAACTGTACGCAGTCGAGCTCATGAATGTGATGGTAGAGATGTCCGCCTGATTTTTCACGAATCTTTTTCCATGAAACAGACGGTTGCAGATCCTCCCATCCGTTTCTTGCAGCATGGCAGTAAAGAACTTTTCCAATCACACCGTCATTGATCAGTTCTTTCGCATGATGAACTCCATTAAAGAAATTCATAATATGTCCTGCCATAAAGGTCACATGGTTCTCTTCACACGCCTTTACCATTTCATCGCAGTCTTTATAAGACAGGGCGATCGGCTTTTCACAGAATACATTTTTTCCGTGTTTTGCCGCCAGTATTACCGGCTCTTTATGCAGATAATTCGGCGTTGCTACGATCACACAGTCTACCTCGTCACTTGATACAAGTTCCTCAAGACTGCCAGCTACATTACATCCAAGCTCTGCGCCGATCTTCGCTCCGTTTTCCGGATCATACACAAGTGTAATGCTGGCATCATCCTGCTCCTTCATAATTCTTGCAAGTTCTGCACCAAAATATCCCGTTCCGACTACTCCATATCTAACCACGTTTAGTCCTCCTCTTTTCTCTCATTTTCATATTTTCATGGTTACTTTTCCGTCAGCTATTTCACTGCGCCCTCTGTCATACCGCCCGCAATGTATTTCTGAATGAAACAGAAGAATACAACAGACGGAAGAACTACTACCATACAGGCAGCCATCATATCGCCCCAGTTTAATACATCAGCGCCCTGCATCGTATGCAGCTTGATGGAAAGCGTCGTAATATCTGAACTGCTTGTCAAAATCAATGCGTATAAGAACTCATTCCATGAATTAATAAACATATAAATTGCTGTTGCCACAAGCCCCGGCGCTACAAGCGGAAGAACGACCTTGCGGAAAGTCTGTATCCTGCCTGCCCCGTCTATTCTCGCAGCTTCCTCAATCTCAAGCGGAACCGTCTTAAAAAATCCGGTCAGAAGCCATACCGCATACGGCACATTAAATGACAGATAAACAATGATCAGTCCCATTCTCGTATTCGTCAGACCGATCTTTCCCATTACTACCGCGTACGGAATAACAAGAACGATCGCCGGGAACATATACGTCATGATCAGCATCTTTGACATCGCATTTCCCAGTTTGGGAAAGAATCGGATGATACCGTATGCTGCCATCGATGAGACTACTGTAGCGATCAGCGTCGTTGCCAGCGATACGATCAAACTGTTTTTGATATTGACACCGAGCTTTAAGTTGACCATTACATTGTAATAATTTTCCAATGTTGCTTTCGTTGGAAACAGCGACGTCGGATTCGTCAAAAGATCGCTGCTGCTTTTGATAGAACACATAAACAGCCACAAAAGCGGGAATGCGGAGAATACAGCCAGTACAGTCAGATACGCGTAGCATCCCGTTTCACCAAGGCGTTTTTTCATTTTTGCCGAGCCTTTCATGTCTTCTCCTCCTTTTCCCATTTATGCAGCACACCGAAGTAAACTGCGCAGATCGTCAGCAGGATCAGCAGCAATATCACAGCTGCCGCCGATGACCGTCCGACAAATTTATTTGTCCAGCCGAGGTTATAAATATAAATCGGCAGAGTTGTCGATACATTTGCAGGTCCTCCGCCTGTGATCATGTAAATAATATCGAAGCTGTTGAATACCCAAATTGTTCTCAGTACAACGAGGAGCCCGATCACATTTTTGATATGCGGAACAGTAATGTACCAGAACGTATGTCTGCTGGTAGCTCCGTCAATCTGAGCCGCTTCATACTGATCCATTGGAATCGTCTGCAATGCTGCAAGTACGTTTACCATGATAAGTGGAAATCCAAACCATACGTTCACCATTACAAGTGTCGGAAGCGTCAGATCTGCCGTTGATAAAAACTGCGGGAGACTGTCACATATTCCCAGATTCATAAGAATTGTAGGCAGAAATCCGTAAATTCCATTTAAAAGCCACTTCCAGATGATCGCGATCGCAATCGTCGGGAATGCCCACGGAATAATAAGCAATATACGATAAACCTGCTTTGCCACCCTGTTTCGTATCTTATTCAGCGCCAGAGCCGCCGTAAATCCAAGTAATATCTGGAAAAACAAACTGCATACGGTCCATTTCACCGATGTCCACAGAGCTGACCAGAAATTTGGATCCTCAAGAATCGCTATGTAATTCGCAAGTCCCTTTATTGCGTAAGACGGCTTGATCAGCGTCTTATTGGTAAAGCTGTAAAATATCTGTGATGCCAACGGATAAATAAACAGGCAGACTACCAGCGCAATGACAGGGAGTACCCAAAGCCATCGTCCATAATCCCTTTTTGCCTTTTTTTGCACTGCTGCACCTCCTTTTAGAGATAAAACGACCGCCACGAAATGTAACTGTCCGTTTTCGCGGCGGTCTTTGTATTGCTTATGCCGTCGGTCAGCCGATCATCATATCAAAGAGATCATTTAACTGATTTTCCGCATTCTGTGCTGCCGTCTCAACATCTGTTCCATTTGTTATAATATCCTGGAACATAGCCTCAATAATACCCTGTGATGTCAAATAGCTGGCTTGTACGCTTGGTCCGTGATCATCAAATCCGATTGCATTACCCATTTCGATTGCTTCGGAAATTACATCTACAGCATTAGAATAAAACTGTACTGTCTCGTTAGCTTTGTATGCATCTGTATCTGCAATACCAGAAATTGCCGGGAGCATTCCTACTGGGACTGCCTCAAGGAATTTGATGTAATTGTCTTCCTGATACAGGTAGTTGATAAATGCCTCGCAAACTTCCGGATGCTCGCTGTTTTCCCATACTACAAGCGGAATATGCGTTGCCTCTGCACTGTAGATCGGATCTGCGTTGATCCTCGGAAGCGGAGCACAGTCTACATACTCTGCGATCTCCGGTGTATTTGACTGAACGCCGCCGATCATGAAACCAGAGTTGAAGTCGAATGCCGTCTTGCCCTGATAAAACAGTGTCGCATGGTCGTTTACTGTATAATTGATCGTCTCTGCCGGTGAACAGTTCTCGTAAACCTTCAGCCAGAAATTGATGCCGTCAATAGCAAGGTCACTTGTCAGATTTGCGCTCAGATCTTCATTCAAAAGGCTTCCGCCTCCACTGACTACATAATAATTCAAATATCTTGCGCAAAGCAGGTCATTCGTGCTGCAGGAGAATGCTGCGCCATAGTTGCCGTCTTTTGTAAGCTTTACAGCCAGGTCGTAGAACTCTTCCCACGTCTGCGGAACTTCTGCACCAAGCTGATCGAGTAGGTCATGACGATACCACATGACCTGTGCGTGTGAGTAGTACGGAATACCGTAAGTCGCTCCATCCCACGTCATATCGCCAAGCGCTTTTTCCGCAAAACGATCTCTTCCGAAATTATCAAGAAAATCATCTACCGGACGAAGCACCTCGGCATTGATCATCTCAACGACCTCGCCTGTATTCTGTGCTGTACTCATATCAGGAAGATCGCCTGTCGTAATACCTGCGTTCCACTTCGTGTTAAAGTCGCCCCAGGAATACGTCTCAATGTTGATCTTTACGTCCGGATGCATTTCCATGAATGAATCTGCCGCTGCCTGGATCGCATCCATACGTGCTCCCTGTGTGAAAGAGTGCCAGAACGTTATCTCACCGGATAGCTCCTCCTCGGCCATTACCGGAACTGCACCTGTCATAAGACCGGTTACCGCCATAGCGCCTGCCAACAATGCCGCCATCATTTTTCTCTTCATACTTTTACCTCTCTTTCTTTTTGTCTACTTTTTAATTTATGTCTGTATTATACATCTAATTTTTATATAAATCTACTAACATTCCATTTTGTAATAGCACAATTCCACTGCTATTTCATTTTTTTATACTTGTTCTTCTCTTCTTGTTTTTGTCTAAAATCACAAAAAAAGGATGCCAAACGCATCCTTTTCCTGCTGTTTTTTTTACTTTTTCGTCATAATGCCTTTTCCTTTTCTTTCCCACTAGGACTTTTCGCTTATTCACCGCACAAAACAACTCTTTTGGCTATTCCCGTGCCCTGTCGCGGTATTGTTTCGGCGTCATGCAGAAATATTTTTTGAACACTCTGATAAAATAATTGACATCATGAAAACCGAGGCTGTACGCAATATCACTGATATTGTCTCCTGAAATCAAAAGCTTTCTTGCAGCGCTGACAACGCGGAGTTCATTCAGATATTCCAGAGGATTTTTACCTGTCTGCTCATAAAAAAGTGTCCGAAACCTTGATTCACTCAACCCCGAAAGCTCACACATCTTTTTCGTCGTATACTGTTCCGTCGGATGCGTGACCATATAATCCACTACCAGCTGAATTCTTGCATCTACCTTTACATCCGATTTTCGTATTCTGCGCTGCAGCCATTCTACACTGTCCGTATCTTCATCAGACGCTACATCAAGTTCCTGCTTAGAATCCGTCTGACCTACAAGGAATCCGATCAGAAGTTCGAGATATCCTCGCACCCAGAACATTTTTGACCTGCTCTGTGTACGTACGCGTTCATAAATCTGCGCAAAATACTCCTTTATTTCGTCGCCGCAGTCTGATGTCACGATCGGCACATGGTAATAATCACTTAAGAGATCGCCGCCTTCATAATACGCCGAAGCAACAAAACGAATACTGTAAAACTCAAAGTCATCCTCCAGCGCATGGCACGAAAGAAGCACTCCTTTGGGGAGATAAATCACATCCCCCTGTTTGACATGAACTTCTCTGCCTTCAACAAAAAATACAGCGCTCCCCTTCACAACAAACCGAAGCATACAGTACGGAAGCCTGCTTTCCGGATACACCCATGTTCTTCCAAATTTATACAGACCAATATACAAGAAATTAAAACGGACAGAATCTGTAAATACACTCACGCTGCCTCACCCCCCGTTCTTATGACTGCGTTTCTTTCTTTATACCCTGTTTTTACTGCTTTAGTTTTCTTCGCTGATGATCAGATCCTCCGCCTCACACCGGATCCCTGTCCTATAAAATACTTCCGCCAGACGTTCCAGATACCATGTATCCTTTACGCCCGCTGTCTCATACGGAGAGTGCATCGCAAGCTGCGCCAGACCAATATCAACACTGCGAAGCGATACCTGCGTATTTGAAATATTACCAAGCGTCGAACCACCTGCTATATCTGAACGGTTCGTATACACCTGATACGGCACGTCTGCCAGACGGCAAAGCTGTTTAAATACAGCTCCACTTACTGCATCTGTCGTATATTTCTGGTTTGCATTATACTTGATCACGATTCCGCCGTTGATCTGAGGACGATTCACCGGATCTGCCATTTCTGGGTGATTCGGATGAACGGCATGCGCGTTATCGCAGGAGATCATAAAACTATCTGCTATTGCCATCCGGTATTCCTCCTGTGTCCTGCCAAGAGATTCATTGATTCGAAGAAGCGTGTCCTGTAAAAACGTAGAGGCAGCTCCCTGTCTTGAGACACTGCCTGTCTCCTCATTATCAAAGGCACAGAATACAGGAATATGATTTTTCGTCTCTGAATCAGTGTCATCATCCAGCGATGCAAAGTCAGAATCACTCTCACACTCATTAAGCGCCGCAAGAAAGCCGGTCAGCGATGCATACATGCACTGCAGGTCATCGAGACGCGGCGCCGATACAAACTCGCTTCTATTCCCCCATATACTTCCTTTTTGTCTGTTATAGAGAAACAAATCCATCCCAAGCAGCTCTTCCTCTGAAATCTCTGCCGCTTCCGCAATCACACTGAGGAATGTATCCTTTGCCGTTTCATCGCCAAATACAGGACACATATCTGTCTGCGCATTGTATTTAAATCCATCGTTCGCCTCACGGTTCATGTGGATCGCCACATTCGGGATCATCAAAAGATCTCGATCCACATTTACCAGAATCTGTCTTATTCTCCCGTCCTGCTCTGCCATAACGCGCCCTGCCACGGACAGCGGGCGATCAAACCACGGCGCGCACAGCATACCGCCGTATCTCTCTACATTTAGTTTCGTGTACTTTTTGTCCGCCTCCATTTCGGGATTCTCTTTTACCTTAAACGAAGGAGAATCTGTATGACTGCACATCATCTCAAAACCGGAAAACGGCTGCTGCGGCACAGCAAATGCGATCACCGAAGAAGCATTCCTTGTTACATAATATCTGCCGCCTTTTTCCAGTTCCCATTTTTCATTTTCCAGGAGTCTCACAAATCCATTTTCCTCCAAAAGTTCACCTGCGTTTGACACTGCATGAAAACTGGTCGGACTCCTTTTTATAAAATCCAAAAGTGCTTTTGAACTGTTCAAAAATTTCTGCATACCCTTCACCTTTCACCCTTTGTTATTATAATTCTTCAATATTTTCTGCCGGTATCTCCGTATGGACCACATCAAGCTTCTCTGCCTCCGAAGCATTCCAATAAAGTGTGCCGTCCTTATAAGCAGCTACACATCCCTGCTTTACATGTTCTTCATTCGCTCCGATCACAGGAAGTCCCACTTCATCAGCGTACGCGCGGATCGTCTGCACCAATCCATCTACTATTTCATCTTCAATACACAGGATACAGTCTGCATTCCCTACAAGCTCAGAAGCCGCCAGATCGATA
>ENA-ORMO01003270-ORMO01003270.1-human-gut-metagenome-genome-assembly--contig:-NODE-3270-length-10833-cov-3.830952_pt1 | contig 10833 bp, 15 predicted proteins | sample MGYA00242106_ERZ509001 | MGnify/ENA primary metagenome ERZ509001 (study PRJEB26280, sample SAMEA2338736) | human gut metagenome | biome: human gut; feature: human-associated habitat; material: faeces... | reverse complement strand
TGTAAGCAAGCCAATCTGCCACGATGGGTTGGAACGCAGGTTCGACAAAGGAGGTATCGAGCGCTTCTTTCTTTTTGGCGCAACTTTTTCTTTCTTTTCCCGGCGCAGCCGGGGGATCGTCCGGTAGGGAAATGGGGGCTTCCTCTCTCGTTTTGTCCGGTTCGTTTCCCCCAAGGGGGGATAAAGGGGGGATATTATTTACTTTACTTTTCTTTACTTTGCGGCAAACCGGCTGAACAATCGCGGATGTTTCCGGAATAATCCGATATTGTTCCGGAATAATGATCTCCTTGCGCTTGGCCGCCGTGCACATCTCTATGTATCTGCGTTGGATGGCCGATGAGGTCAGGACACTCCCGCTTGCCAGCAGTTCTTTGTCGAAAAGACCCACAGAGCAGCAGTAGTTCACAATCTCCCTCACCTGCGATTCCTTCAAGTCGAAATACTCGGCCACGTCAAAGACAGTACTTTCGTCCCATTCCATGTAACAGCCTCGTACCCGGTAGATTTCACACAGGATGTAATCGTACACAGCGATACCGTTTCCCCGAAACACCTTTTTCAGCCGTTTGATCCGGATGTCCTGATACCGGTTCGTATCGACCCGGTAGTAATCCAGGGATATCTTGATATTCGCCATTACCTGTTTGCCAAAATGTTGATTACTCCGTTTATCACGCTCTCCTGCACCTCGTCGCGGGCGCCCGTGATCCGGTTGCTCATATCGCGTTTGTCGGCGATCAGCTTGTAAATGTCCTCGTCGATCGTTCCCTTTCCGAGGAAATACGTACATTGCACGCTGTCCGTCTGTCCGATGCGATGCGCGCGATCTTCGCACTGCTCGCAGTCCGCCGGGTGCCACGGCAGCTCCACGAACGCCACCCGGCTGCTGGCCGTCAGGGTGAGTCCCACCCCCGCCGCCTTGATCGAACAGATGATGACCTTGACCGCCGGATTGTTTTGGAAAGCATCCACATGCCGCTGGCGCGTGGCCATATCGTCCTCCCCGAAGATCGTCACCGCATCCGGGAAACGCCCTTTGAGCTGTTGTTGCACATCCCGCAGGTGAGTGAACAGGATGATCTTCTCCCCGGCCGCCACCACGTCGCTCACGTAATCCGCCACATCGTCGATCTTGCCGCGTGCCGAGATGTTCTTGAGAATGCCGATGCGTACCATAATTTCGCCCCGCATGCTTCGCTGTATCTCCTCGTCCGTGGCCGATTTGTACCGTTTCAGGTAATCGGCCAGATCGTTCAGCGCCTCGTTGTACTCCCGGCGCGTGGTGATGTCGCAGAGGACAGCCTGCCGTATCTTGGCCGGAAGGTCTTTCAGTACGTCCGACTTCTCGCGGCGGTAGAAACAGCTGCGGCGCAGCATCACGTTCAACTCCCGCCACCGGTTGTCGTCCTCGCAGAACCATTGAATAAAGTTCTTGTATCCGCCGAGGTCGCCGATCCGGTCGATAATTCCCAGCTGCGAAACGAGGTCTTTAGGCTTGTTCACCACCGGCGTACCGGTCAGTAACACGATGTATTCCTTGCCCGAACAGATTCCCTTGACGAACTTGGTCTGCTGCGTCTTGATGTCTTTCGTGCGGTGGCTCTCGTCCACCACCACCGAGGCGAACAGCTCGATCCGTTTCGAAAACTTGATGTGATTCAATCGGAGCGGAGCTTTCTTGCCGTCGGGTTGGAGCGGTTGCTGAATATCGGTTACGAAATACTTTTTCAGGCTTTCGTAGTTCACGATAAAGAAGTCCACCATCTTCGATTCCCAGAACAGCGGCCAGGTCTTTCGTACTTTGTCGGAAAGGATCATCGCCTTGCGGTGCGTCCATAACTCCACCTCGCGCCGCCAGTTCTCTTTCAGGGACGACGGGCAGATAATCAGGCAGGGGAACGCTCCGGCGGCGGTAATGGCCGCTATCGCCTGACCCGTTTTGCCCAGGCCCGGCTGGTCGCCCACGATCAGCCGCTTTTTGTCGAGAATGTATTGTACGCCTGTCCGTTGGAACGGGAACAGTTCGCGCTTGAGCGGAATATCCACGGCCAGCGGACGCATCTGCGGAATGTCGTAGTCGAAATTCCGGAAGATATCCGGCGTACAGCCGTCCTTGACATGGAAACTGTATCGATTCGCCAGTTTCTGTACGAATGGTTTGGAGCTGGTCGGAGCCGTCCAGCATTTGCGCACCGGGTCGAAACGCCTGCCGGGGATCAGCTTCACGTCGGAGATGATCCGGGGAGAGTAGTCGAACGCGATGACGAACTCGCCGTTTTGCTCGATAATCTGTCTCATAGCAGATAGGTATTGACCGTATCCATAAATTCTTCGATGGAGCGGCAGACCTTGTACAGGTTGCCGTATCGGGAAACCTTTTCTTCCCACTCGCGCTGGCGATCGGATTGTTTTCCTCTGCCGTATTTCATTTCGATACAGAGGCATCCGAACCCCTTGCGGGGGATAAGCAGAAGCAAGTCTGCGACACCGGCAACAACCCCTTGTTTTTTCAGGTTCACTCCTTCGCGCGACTCCCGATAGCCTCCGTTCGGCACATGAAGCAGCATACCGCGATACTCCGGATACTGAAGGTTGAACCACTGTACGCAGGCCGTTTGCAGACTCGCTTCTTTACTTTTCATCGCTATTCGTTTTGCGGTTCTTCATCCCCGACAACCGGTTTCCCGTCTACCTCTTCTTCCTCATTCGCGGCATTCTCCAGCTCGCGCTGTTCCCACTGGTTGAACAGGTTGTGGTCGGTGTCGTTCATCGGTTCCACCCACTGCTCGCCGGTATCGGTGCGCGTGAGGGTTTTCTTTCCGCGCTCGGGCAGGTGGTAGTCGATCATGACGGTCGTCTCGCGCATCTCGTAACCGGAGGCTACCTTGTCGGACAGGGAACTGATCTGTTCTTTCGCGATGGCGATCCGGCTGCCGTATTCGGCTACCACCGATTTCTTTTGTTCTTCGATCTGCCGCAGCTCCTGATTCTTGGCCGACAGGTCTCGGCCCAGCTCCAGCATCTCTTCCGATGTAAATTCGTACTTGAGGGTTCGTTTGGTTTTTTGTTGTTCCATGATTTTTTATTGGTTTTAATGGTTAAAATGTTAGGCTCTTAGCAAATTCAATGACCTGTTCGGCGAACTCCACCGTATTTATTTCGGCGGTGTGATACTCCGTTAGGCCAAAGTGTTTACGGATTATGGCGTATAGCTTTCCGCGTTTTACTTTCCTCTCTTTCCAGAGAGGGTCGATAGTAGCATGAACCCGATTGCGGGCCTTCCGTATCTCAGGGGTCGGGATAGTTCCCAGCGGCCTACCGTCGGCGTGTGTCCCTACATAGTTCCGGCAAGCCTGGCAGAGATAGAATACCTTTTCGTATAGGTCGGGCCTGTGCGGGTAGATTCGCTCTCCTGTTACTTTTACCGCTTCGACCTCGGTGTGGCATCCGCAGCAATAGATTTTCATGACGTCAGATGTATTGCGAGTACTGCGCCTCGAGCTCTGCCCATTGCAAGTCCTCCGGGTTCGGGAGCACAATGCCGAGTTCCGTGGCTGCGAACTGCTGCACCCGTTCGAGGTAGTCGGTCATCTGCTTCGTGTCGAGCTCGGTAGTGGAGCGCGGCACCGCGACCTGCCAGCGGTCGAATACCCACCGCTCGTCCACTCCGAGAAAATGCTGTTTGAAGAATTCATGAAGTCGATCCTTATGTTCGCCTGTTTCATTCATGATGCACTTCAACCACATCCAATACAGGCGATTCTGATCCGTGCTGCGCTGTTTGCGCTTCACCTTGATCTCGACTGTGTACTGCTTCCCCTCGGGGAGCCGCTCCACGTAGTCGATCACCTTGCGCTTGTCGATCGGTTGTAGGATTCTAAACAGCATCTTTTTTCAGGTTAAAATGGGAGGTCGCAGGGGGTCATTACCGGAGGTGCACGACACTCGTCATAGTCTTATTCTCCAAAGATTTTCGTGTCCGTAATCAGGTGCCGGTTCGCTTCGAGGAACTCGACGAGCCGCTCGCAATGCTCCGTCAGAGCCGGGATGTCCCTGTCGGGATCGAACCGGTAAGCCTCCGTAAACGTCTCGGCTTTCAACAATCGGCCGTCTGTACGGCTGAAAGTCAGCGCCGCCACGTTGTACTCGAAATCGAAGATCGGGTTCCCACTTTCAATCAGGCAGTAGGGATAGACCCGGTGCTGCCAGTTGTGGCGGAACTTGCCGACCGAATACTTGCCTGTGGTCTTGATGTCGTGAACGCTCAGCGGCATCAGCTCGTCGATATACCCGTAGAGCTGCACCTCTCCGTAACGGGTCGGCAGCAGGGCTTTGGTCAGCACCTGCGGAACGGCCCCTTTGAAGTACTCCGCGAACTCCCGGCAAAGCGCGATCGGGAATTCGAATGCGCGGTTGTTGTAGGTCGCTCTGACACCTGTAACCTCCCGTTTTACTTTGGGATTATTGATCGTCGGATATTGCTCGATGCGCTCGATCCGCATTTTCTCGGACTTGCGCCCCAAAATCATACAGTCCACAATTTCGTTGAACGCCGTCCCGCGGTCGGCCGCCTCGCTGTCGAACGGCACCCGGTTGATGCGATCGATCAGCCCCTGAAACTGCTCGGCCTCGAACTCCTCGGCGGTCTTACCGGGGTTTTCGCTTTTGCCCCAGTATTCCTCCCAAAGGAGGTCGCTGTGCAGGTACCCCTCGAACGAATCCAGCAGGGTTGCGTAAAACCTGTATTTAGGCTGCCGGTTCATACTGTTTGGTTTGGGCGTTGAATTTCAGTCCGAGCGCCTTGGCCTTGGCTGTGATCAGCGTTTTGGAGGCCGCTTTCGAGCTGCCCACGTGGGCGAACTTGTCGATGTTGGCGACAAAGAGATTCATCGTTTCGGCATCGTTCACCATCTCCAGCTCCTCCTTGATCCGGCCCATGACGTCGAGATACTGCCGGTGCAGCTCTTCGCTCTTATGCAGGTTGGCCAGGTAGGGGTTGATAACCGCGTCAGTCAGGAAGGTGTTGGGTAGTCCGTTGCCTTGCGCGTCGACCACCACGGGCAGCTCCATCACCGGCGGCAGGTTGCAGGTGTTCTTACCGTCGTTGCGGCTGGTCGGGTTGAAAGTGATCGTGCGTTTGTTACCGTTCATTTCCACGTAGCCGACCAGGTCGAGTTCCGTCACGAGCGAGTCGTAGTTCGATCCTCCGAACAGCGGCACGTAGCGGATGTCGTCGCCTTCGGTCAGCGTCCGGCGGTGGGCGATGAAGATCAGGTGTTTGTTTTTGCTCGTGCAGAGCTTGCAGAAGGCGATGAACTCCTGTTTGACCTCCCCGTATCCTTGCAGGGTCAGAGCGCCGTTCGCCTTGCCGAGTTTCGGGTTGCGGGCGATCACGTAGAGGGCCATGTAATCGAGCAGCTTTCCGCCGGTGTCGATCACGATGCTTTCATAGGCGAAGAGGTCTTCGTTCATTACGGCGAGCACTTCGTTGTAGCTCGATACTTGCAACGTGTCCGTGCGGTGCGCCACGTTGATGCGGTGCACGCCACCGTCACAGTCGATCAGCAGCGGTTTCGGGGCCGACAGGCCGAGGGTCGTCTTGCCGAACCCGGCAGGGCCGTAGAACAGGGCTTTGATCTTCGGTTGCACGACGATCTCGTGCGGCTTGCGAATCAGTGTCATAGGTATTTGTGTTTAAGAGGTTGTTTTGCCGGCGCACCCGGACTCGAACCGGGATTTGGATTTCCGCGCGGTCGATTGCTTCGCGCGGAAAATGGAAAGAACGTTAGCTGCCCCGCGACGCGCCGGATGTTTCTACAGTCGAACCATATCGGTGGCCTTAGCCCTTGCTTTTTTGGTGGACTGCGGCAACACCCAGCCCTTGATCTCGGCCACCCGACGGTTGAACTGCATCCATAGCTCCTCGGTCTGAAACTCGAAGTGCATCGTGCCCTTCTTGTAGCCCCGTATCCGGAAGAACCCCCAGTCATACCACTCTCCCCAATCCATATGCATGCTGCTGACGAATGCGTCGATCGGCGTTGTCGTGTTGTAATCGGTACCGGTCAGATAACAGAGAGCCTTATTGAGGTCGTTGATGTCCTCTTTGCCGTAATAAGTCAGTTTCACGCTGGAGCTGGGCCACCTTATGTCGTAGCTACACAGCCTCGGCACGATAAACCGCCGATTGACCATATAGTCGGAGTTCGTTTTCCAGTGCTCGCCTCCGGTGCAGTTGTCCTTCCACGAATACCGGCATATCGTCTCGAACGCCTCCACGATTACCTGCTGCATCCGGTTGCCGTGAGTGCCTGCGATGATTTCGAGCATCCGGTAGATGTTCCGCATCGTGAACGGGACGTGCGTCTGCATCTCGACAAACTTGTTAATCTTCTCTCGTACGCCTTTCGTGATGTACTTGTCCATATTCATGTCGGCGAACACTTTGTGCCAGCACTGCTTCTGCAACTCTTTCTTGTACTCCTCGCGCGTGATCTGCCGGTCTCCGTAGGATTTCTTGCCTGTCTGAAAAGCTCCGAACTTGATCCCATACTCGGAAATCGGTTTGGTCAGCTCGTTGATCTGCCGGGCCAGCGGCATTACCTGATCGAACATCTTGATGGCTCCGGTGTACCGGTTCACGATTTCGCGGACGTAGTTGTGTTGGATCAGTCCGTCCGCCTGCGCCTCGATCTCCTCGTCCAGTGAGAAATAATCGTCGAACTCATGCTCCCCGGTCTTGGGTTTGTAGAGCCACAGACACGATACCGATACGTCGGTTTTTCGTTCCGCCTCAGAGAAACAGTCGCCGAAGTTCTCCGACTGTCCGTACAGCTTGATATATTCTTTGATCTGATTTTGTTTCTCGCTGTATGAATAGCGGTTGCCGATGGCGTTTGAGTTGCAAAGCGATATGATCGTGCAGCCTTCCGGGGCGATGTCCCACGCGTGTAGGATATGCGTCTCTTCCGCCGAAAAGGGCGGATTCATGATAATCATATCGACGTGGGAGATTTGGTCGGATGTTACTTTCAGGAAATCTTCTGCAATCATCCGGCATTTGCCTGATACGATCCGCGCAAGGTCTCTATTCAGCTCGCATGCGATAACCTCCTTTGCGCCATTATTCTGCAGGTGCTCGACGATGTTTCCCTTACCGGCACTCGGTTCCAGAATGACTTTCCCACGTATGTCTACCGGGAAAAGCATCCGCTCGATCACGGCGTCCGGGGTGGGGTAGAAATCTCTGTTGAACATGGTCGGATCAGATGGTTTCGGTTTGGATACCGGCGAATTCATACCCTTTTGGGGTCGCCTCCTGAGCACAGCGGAGGATCTCGTCATAGTCTGCATTGGGACCGAAATAGCCGGTCGTGCGCTTGTAATCTCCGGGGTTGCTCTTAAAGGGGTTCGACCCGATTTTCACGTAGATGGCGGTTACTTTCATGATTGTTATTTGATTTTGGTGTTCCACAATTCGGGGCATTTGTCCGTGTCATACTGCTCGTCGCGGGCGTACAGGGCTTCGGATATAGCATCCGATAACCATTCGCCGCGCGGGTCGCCGACATCCTCTCCGGCTTCGGCAGCCTCGTGCAGGGCGACCGAATAGCAGCGGTCGTGCAGCAGCCAGCCGTTCGGCCCCTGCGCCGTATATTGCCCGAAACGGATTCGTTCGCCGCAGAGGGGGCAGTATTCGCCTTCGCGGCTCTCGTCGCGGTCGTCGTCCAGCGAGGCCGTATAGCGTGCCGTGTCCAGCTCCAAGCCGGGCAGGATCAGGGTAATACCGTTTGCGTGCATGGCGGGGTAGGTTTAGTGATTGCGTTTATCGGTGGGATTCATGCGGGATGCTTCCTGCTCGGCATTTTTGCGGGGTAGGGTAGGCCTGAACATTCCGAGGCGGAAAAGCAATACCCATATGGCGATCAGTGCTATCAAAAAAAATCCGAAGAACATAGTTTAAAGCGTTGCTCGCCACGCCCTTTTAAGTTCTGAGCCGTAAAAGAATTTACGTCCGTTCAGACGGCTAATACCGTATTTGATCAGTCCGGCGTTCACATATTTTCTGAAAGTCTTTGGACTTACGCCCAACAACTTCGCCGCCTTGGTAATCCCGTATTTACTGGCATCCTTTACGTCGGGTTCATAGGGTGTCATAGCTGGTGATTTTATTTAGTTCGTGTCACAAAAATCATTTTTGGCGTACAGCGATACGACCAGTTTTTTCCCGTGTCTTTAGCAAGGCCAGCTATTTGAGCCGACACCGAAGTGTACTTGTGTTCGCTTCGCAGCAGCCGGATCACTTCGCCCGGTTCCATGTTCAATAATTTCGCGGCCCGGCTTATCTTTTTTCGCTCCGGTCTCTTTTGCACTTTCATTTCTGTTATCATTCTGTTAATCTCCGAAATACGTTCCGCGAGGCGCGGTAGCATACCAGTTTTCAACCGCCTCTTCATAGCTCGCAGATGCCGTGTTGCTTATCGCCACGACAAACTGTCCGGTTGCTTTGCCGCTCGCCATATAGGATTTAGCCAGCGCCCACGCCGCTTTTAATCTTTCAAACATAGACATCGGTACCGCCGAAAACATGCGATGCGCATACCTCATTATGCCTGCGAAGTTGTATTTCAGTCTCCGTGTTCTCATGGCGAAATTTTGTTATATTTGTTCGTTATCCCTTTGTTGGTATCGCAAAGATACATCAAAAATCATCAATTACAAATAATTTGATGATTAAATTTATACACTATGGGCAATTCGCTGAAAATCAATACTGAAAAAATCGATATTGTCAGTAGGTTAAAACAAGTTCGCCAAAGTATTCATCTTGGCTCGGGTGATTTCGCTCGTGGCGCAGGAATAGATCCACGCAATTACTCATCAATTGAGACTGGAAAGAGAACAGTGGGTGAGCGTGTATTGCGAGACATCTGCGACGCATATGATATTAATATGAATTGGCTCCTTACCGGCGAAGGCGAAATGCTGAAAAATGCTACTGACAAGCCGAAGGGCAATGTGAACATGTCTACTGCGATACCGGCAGAGGTTATACCGCTTTTGCCGATTTCAGCACAAGGAGGCACCCTGAATGACTTTGTTGTGGCAGTCAAGGATAGCGACTGCGAGAGGGTAATTTCGCCCATCAAAGGGGCCGATTTTGCCATTACGGTCTCCGGCGACAGCATGGCTCCGGAATATCCGTCCGGCTCTCAGATAATCATCAAGAAAATCAACGAGCAAGCATTTATAGACTGGGGAAAGGTTTACGTGCTGGATACCTGCAATGGAGTAGTGATAAAACGGCTAATGCCTGCCGATAACGGAGACGCATCGAAAGTCAAATGCGTTTCGATCAATCCGGCATACCCGCCGTTCGAAGTCAATTTGCAGGACGTCTACGGCGTTTACCGCGTCATGCTCTGCATGTCAATGAAATAACAACAGTAGGAGAATTTTCTATCCAAATTAAACACAGAAACATGAAAAAACTTTTGCTAACCATCGTTTGCAGCGTTTTCGCCCTCGTAGCATCTTCACAGGAAAAGCTTAGTGAAAGTGCATCAAAAAGTCAGGTCGTTGAATTGCTTGCAAAAGATGGAATCCTTTTGGAAAAACAGTTCTACCCATTGGGAAGTGTCGCTGGCGTTGAGTTTGAAAATTTAATCTTAACAGATATTACCACTGGCAAAAAGACCGGAGCTTTACGGGTTACAACCTCTTATTATTCAAGCATCGGAAGTGATGATTACATAGGAACTTTAGATGCCGATGAATTAGATGCATGTCTCAAGTCCATGAATTATATTAAGGAACAAGTTGCCAAACCGGCCCCATCAATATACACAGAGTATGAATATTCTACCCGCGATGGTGTCAGTATGGGATGTTATTGTAGTACTGATCGCAAAGGAGAATCTTCGTGGACAATTTTTATAAAGACTAAAAAATATACCTCCCGATCAACCAAACACCTGAAAGCTGATAATTTAGAGGCTGTTATTACAACATTAGAAAAAGCTAAAACCGATTTAACAACCCACTTAGCAAAATAAGTCAATTGGACAAATGAAAAAAAATTTATTTATCCTCGGCATAATACTCATGCTTTCCAGTTGTGGCATATACCAGCAATTCAGAACCTCGACAGCTGTCGGTGACTTCCGTCAATATACCGCAGAAGGCTTTGTAATTACGCCGGCAACTACCGGATATGCTTACGACCCGGTAGCCACAATGGAAATTTCTTTCTACCCCGGTTACAAAGAGGTGTTGTAAAAGAGACTTATTCCCGCAAAGCATTATTGACTTCTAAAAAAGCCGCCGAGAAAGTCGCTTATCAAACGAAAAAACAGATGTTCCACCCGGATTACGACTATATGCTGGCCGAGCTGGTCAAACAAGCGAAAGCTATGGGAGCCACCGGAATTATGGACTTGAAAATCCAGTCTCACTACACCTACAACGCCAAAACCGGCACCAGCAACACGCCCTACAAATACACCGCCTCCGGCTTCGCCGTTGTTATTAAATGATTTACAGAAGCATTCAACAGGGGGACTACTAATCCCCGATGATAAAGAGATAACACTTACCCCAATAAAGATGTTCTAAAAATCTTCGTTGTTAAAGAAAAGTAACCAAAAGATAATTTTCACCAACAGAGTTTGCTTTCCGATGAAATTACAATTTTAAGTGATCACAACAGATTCTCGACAACCTCACTACATTGTTCACATTGATTTTTAACCACAAAGGAACTGTAAATGTTTCAAGAAGAATTCAAACAACATATTAAGAAATTTTCAACAACTCCATTTTTATTTATTG
>ENA-ORMO01003264-ORMO01003264.1-human-gut-metagenome-genome-assembly--contig:-NODE-3264-length-10849-cov-2.598666_pt1 | contig 10849 bp, 8 predicted proteins | sample MGYA00242106_ERZ509001 | MGnify/ENA primary metagenome ERZ509001 (study PRJEB26280, sample SAMEA2338736) | human gut metagenome | biome: human gut; feature: human-associated habitat; material: faeces... | reverse complement strand
GTTCTCCGGCCTCTACACCGGCTTCCTTCAATGTATTACAGCGGCTCAGCTTATATCCTGAGTCCTGTTTCCACAAGGTTAATTCTTCCATCTTTCCCTTCAGCGGACATTTCTCTTTCTGACAGATCATATCTGCCACCTGCTCTATAATGATGCCGATTTCTGTATTTTCATCCAGGTGAAAATCATAGGTTTCATCTAAAACCGGCACATAAATATCTACTAAAATCATAATCTCACTTCCTAATTAATTTTCCTGCCTGTTAAACATGGTTTTTCTGAGAAAATCCACAAGTTCTCCTGCCGTAAATTCCTGGATTTCTATAGAACTTCCGGCTTCCAGCATTTTATTTTCCATATAAGTCAGCTGGATTTTTTCCGATGCCTGCTCTTGTCCCCATGGATAATACTCCCAGCTTGTTTTTCTTCCCTGCTGTTCCAGAAAACCATCCAGGTCTGTCCATTTCATACGCCATAGCTTCACAGCCCCCTTTTTTAAAGCGGAAGGCTGGCAGGCCAGTATCTGTTCTCCCACATAAAGAAATGACTGAGGTAAGCCTTCCCATTCCGGTGTAACCACCCACAGACCTGCTGGTTTCTCCAGCAGGGAAATACAGGCTGAAACCTCTTCGTCTGCATGAAAAACACTTCCGTCTGAATTTAAAAATCCTTTGTCTGACAGTTTCTTAGTTGCCAGCAGAATTTCCTCCCTGCTTCTTGGAATCTGCTCCAATGGAAACCCCTGAAAATGCGAAATCCCTTTGGCCTGAAGCAGCAAAGCCATTTCGTCTGTATTCAGGATGAACATATCTCCTTGTTTCATGTGATAAACTCCTTCAATGCCTGCTTATAACTTCTGGAGACCGGAATCTGCCAGCCACCTCTTAGCACTGCCAGATTCTGCCCCAAAAGCAATTTTTCTATTTTTTTACCGTTAATCACAAAACTTCTGTGACATCTTAAAAATTCCGGTGGAAGCTGCGTTTCCAGATTGTCCAGCGTGTCATAGAAAGGAATTTCTCTGGCATCTGTGTTCAGGAATATTTTCTTTTCCCGGGACTCAAAATAATTAATCTGTTCGTAATCCACCAGCCATTTCCCTTCTCTGTTATCAATGATAAACTGGCCTTCTGACACCTGTTTTTCCAGATGTCTTGTGAATTCTTGGAAAGCCTCTGTCATAACTTCCTGTGTCTGGATGTCATCCAGTGGCCTTAGAAGAAGAGATCCCGCCATGATACTTGGTTTCATATAAACCGCAGGAGAAAGTTTGGGGCTTGCAATTAAGATGATATATGCACTCTTGTTATGCTTTCGCAGTTTCTGTGCCATAGACACTCCGTTTTCAGCGGTAATATCCATGCAAATAACATCCAGTTCCGGATTGGATTCCACAAATCTTTCTGCGGTAAGCCCCGTCTCCAGGCAATGAAACTCCCATTTTTCTTCTGTCAGCCTGGCAGCCAGATCTCTGGCTGTATGATATACTGCCTGGACTTCTCCTTTTTTCAGGCTGAAGATCATCATTTCAACCATAGGCTACCTCCCTGCCAGGGGTATCACAATCTTTCTTCCTAATGTACTGTCTTCTTCATCCGGCACATAGCCCAAACCCTTTTTCAGAGATTTCCCAAGTTCTGCATACGGCACGTTCTGGAAAGAGAAATTCCTCTGAGAAGCCAGATTTCCTCCCAGATGAACACCTTTCTTATAGCCGGAGAAGGAGCTGTATGCCTTGTATCCTGCCAGGGAAATCGCATCATCTGTATTGAGACAGCCGAAGAAATATATATTATGTAAACTTCCTTTTTCCAGGATATTTTCTGCAAATCCTGACATCGCACCAAGATTTTCATGTTTGGTGTACAAGGTTTTCATAAACTCTGCCACATCTGCCAGGAAAATATAAATTGGCTGCTCTTTTGCCATCTCCTGGAAGATTTCTTCATCCGTACATCCCTGGGCAATTAATTGCTGTTTTTTCTTATTCCGCTCTACAAAAACAGGTGTCAGGCGGCTGAAATACTGGAACAGGGCTTTCGGTGAATCTACATATTCTGTTCCATAATCCCCGGAAAGCTTCAAAAGCTGCTGAGTTCCCAGTTCCACTACCACACAGGAAGCATTCTGAGTTTCTCTAGTTGCTGCATACATCAGCAGTTTCAACACATTTGTCTTGCCTGTCCTTCCTCTTCCCTGAATCAAATAACAATAGGTATTCTGAAGATTTACACTGTACAGAGACGCATCTTCCATATCGTAGGCAAATGGCAGTTTCCTTGATGCCTGGTTTGTCTTTGGATATTCCTCCAGGGCAGCAATATCTTCCAAAGTAGGATGCTCTGGAATCTGGGGAATCGGCTTCGCACATTTTCCTGTCCATGCTTCTTTCATTTCTATACACAGCTCTTCCATCATCCTGCCTCTTGCAAAATCATCCTCTGCTTCCAGGGCAAGGGCTGTCTGGAATTCCAGAATATTACCGCCATAATAGGCAAGTCCTCTGCCCTTTACATCCTGCTCCGGCAATACTGGAATCTGTGTTGTCCGCAGAATATCCATATACTTATACTTGTCGCCCATTTCCAGGCTGATAACCGTGCGGATATTGTCCCCGATGCGGCTTGGAATTTCTGCCAGTCCAAATCCGGCTGAAGTCATCAGAAGATAAATGCCGTAGCCTGCACCTTCTCGTGAAATTCTGATGAAATCTTCTTCAAAAGCATTACCTGTCTTTTCTTTTAGATTTGCATAATTGTCCACTACAAGGATAATAGCAGGCAATTTCACACCATAAGCCTGTACATACTGGCTGTAATTACCGCCACGGAACAGCTTTTTACGTTCTTCCATAGCACTTCTTAAAAGATAGAACAGTTTTCCGATTCTGTCCTCTTCTCCTTCATATACCACTCCTCCGGTGTGAGGCAGTTTTTCCAGTGGTGCCAGCATACGGCTGCTGAAATCCAGTGCATAGAAATTCAGGTAATCCGGGCTGTACTGATTTGCCAGGGAGAATAACAGGGTCTGTAAAAAGGTACTTTTACCGCTGACCACCGTACCACAGACTGCATGGTGCCCGTTCTCTGAAAAGCTGATACGAAGAGGCATCTGTGCCTGATTCACCGGATCATCGCAAAGTCCCACAAGTGCTGATAATTCCCATTTTCTGTCCTGCTTTGGCCATAGATTTTCTTTATCAAATGCCGCATAACCCTCCAGTTGGGCAAGATAAATCTGGGTTTTCAGTACAGGAAGCCATAACTGCATATGATAATCATAGCCCTGCTCCCTGGCAGTCTTGTCCAGATATTCCACAACTGCATCCAACTGGGTCTTTTCCTTGGTCTTCTGTCCCAAAAGCTGTGCAGCTTTTTTCCTTCTTCCACCTACGACTGCCGTTTTTCCTGTTCTTGTAATGAGTTCTGCTGCATGCTCCTGCCCTCTTAAATTTTCCTCATCGTATGCTGCACCGCTCCAGCCAGACTGGAACAATTCATAAATTTCATCATTTCCAACCTGGAGATAGCACCGGCCTGCCTGAGTGATAAAGGCTGCATCCGGTTTATGAAGCATATCATTACTGTCCTGTCTGTCCTGAACCCGCAGACACAGACGGAACTTGGAGTTACTCCAAATATTATCATCTACTGTACCGCTTGGCTTCTGAGTGGCAAGAATCAAATGCACACCCAGGCTTCGGCCCACCTGTGCCACACTGATTAATTCCCGCATGAAATCCGGTTCTTCTCGTTTTAATTCAGCAAATTCGTCAATGATAATGAACAAATGCGGGATTGGCACCGGTGCTTCATGGTTCTTATAAAGCCTGGTATAATTATTGATATTATTGACCCCATACTCCGTAAACAGCCTCTGCCGCCGCATATTCTCACTTTTAATAGAAATCATAGCCCTGCGTACCTGATTTCCTGAAAGGTTGGAAATCTGTCCTGCAAGATGCGGCAGGCCGGAAAACAGGTTTGCCATACCGCCTCCCTTAAAGTCAATAACAAAAAATGCGATATCATCCGGGCTGAAATTAATCGCCAGGGATAACATATAGGTCTGTAAGGTTTCACTCTTACCAGAACCTGTAGTACCTGCAATCAGTCCGTGAGGGCCATGATATTTCTCATGGATATCCAGGTAACAGTCTGCATTCCCTGCCTTTTGCCCGATAAGTGCTTTCATACTGTTGTATGTCCTGCTCTTTCTCCACCGTTCTTCTGCTGCCAGATCCTCAATTCTGTGTACCTGGTACATACTGAGGAAATCCAGGCTTCCTGGAATCTCTGCATTACTCTCAATTTCATTCACTTTTAACTTCAGAATACGCCGTCCAAATGCTTCCAGGTTGCTCCAGTCTACTTTGTCAAACACCATGGTCTGGCGTTTTTCTGTATTTTCCATCACATTGTAGCTTCCCTGGAAGAAATTATCGTTCTGAATAATATCCTCACACACGTTTGGAAGCTGTTCACATGTTTCTGCCATGAGAAATACCGTAAATCCATATTCCTCTCTTGGTTCATAAATATATTTCCGTATCAGTTCTCCTTCCAGAAGGGAAGCATCTGACACAAACAAAATATAATAAGGTTTTACTCTGGATTTTTTCCCCAGACTGTTTCCGTTTTCTTCTCTTCTTCGGAACACATTGGCAAGTTCAAAGAACACATCACCTGCTTCCAGGCTGTCTGAAGCAAAATACCTGGTTTTTTTATCTTCTGACCACACATGAGGGAACCATTTCATACATTCCCACTGTGCCGCATTTCCTTCCTTCTGCCTGTCATAGACAAATGCCATTTTCACATCCGTATAACAATTGTTCGCTGCAATCTGTGCTGCCAGAATATGCATTAATTCAACGGAGCCTTTTTTTCCTTTTCCACCCACTAAACCAATCAGGTGCTTTTCCTGCAGATTAATCCCTACAGGAACGGAATGCAAAATGCGGTATTCCTCCCGGATCAGCCCTGGTTTTTTAGAAAGAGAGTCATTTTTCAGAGTAAATTTTTCTTTTGGTGCTGTAATCTCTGCCTGAAAAGGAATATCTCCCAAACCAAGTCTCTGCCACAAGAAATCCTTATGTGTATAATTCCTGTTCCAAAGCTGGTAGGACTCCCCTCCATAGGCACAACATTCCTGTGCAGACGGGTACATCTGGTGCATGGCATCTTCATTCTGCACATAAATCTCTCGGAGTTTATCTGCCATTTCAATCAAATAATTACCATAAGCATTAAACCGGAGTTCTTCCTCTTCTTCCCCTTCTTTCTTGGAATATTTAATATTCATCAAAGCCCAGAACACACCAAGGATTGCAGAAGAAACAGCCGTGATAATCCCTGTAAACATAAATGCCCCTGAAGAGCGGCCTGCCATACGGCTGCTCAAAATTGCCATTCCACATCCAAGCATCATGGGGATTGCCATAGTAAAGGCAGGTCCTATCGTAAGAAACAGCGGTTTTTTCACCTCTGCCTTCGGTGCGGGAGGTGCTTCAATCTCAATCTTTTCCGACAAAATTACCGGAAGATTTCTTGGTGAACGGTTGAAATACTGTGGTTCCTCTTTTCCTGTTCTGTCAGAGGGAACCCACTCTTCTACCGGATACGGAACCAGTTCCTCTGTCTGAATCTTCAGTTCCCCATAGTTTGTTCCTACTGCGAGCATCTGATCCAGATAAATCAGCTGCAGTCCGAAGATATTAATGCAGTCCCCAAATTGCAGCCTTCTTCCTCCTGCAATTTTCTGATGCCCGCAGAAAATGCCGTTAGAACTGGTATCCTGGAGATATACGCCATCCTGCCGCCGCTCCAGATAACAGTGATATCCTGAAATTAAGTTCTGAAAATTATAACAGATGGTATTGCCCTCATGATTTCCAATGGTGATTCTGGAAATATGAGAAATATCAAATTTCTGCATAACCAGAAATCCCTGGTTGGTATCTGTGGCAATCAGATGCATCTTGCCCCCTCTCGATGTGGTAATGGTCACGATTTCTCCATGGGAAATATAAGACTCCCAGTTTTTCCCTTCCATTCTTTTCAGTTGATACTGGTCACTCCTGCGGAATTTCCAGCCACCCTCTCCCACTTCAAGAAGCAGTTCCAGGTTCTTTTTCAGGTGAAAAATCCCTGCTTCCAGAGTTACCGAGTAGTCTGCATCCACCACGTTTGGAAGCAGATACTCCTTATACACATCTGTTCCGTAAACTACTAAGATCATACCCGTTTTCTCCTCTATGCTTATTCCGCAGAAACATCACAGTAAAATACCGTTACCAGAAAACAATTGTTTCCCACCCGGATTTTTGAGCCATTATAGAGAAACCCCATTTCTCCGAACAAGGTCTGGCTTTGCCCCCATCCCCGTTTGATTACAGTTCCATTAGAAGAATTCAAATCTTCAATGCATAACTGCCCCTGATAGAGGAAGATTTTGCAATGCTCTCCTGATACTGCCAAATCCTGGACACAAATATCATTTTTCTCCCGGTTTCTCCCAATTCTCACCTCATGGGTTGGGTCAAATACATATCCCATGCCCTTATTTCCCTGCATTTTTAAGGCAATCATCATTCTCTGCTCATTGGAATAAAGCCCCATACTTTCTTCATTTTTGATGGCACCGTCAAGATACTCTTCTCTTAGAATCCGCTGTGCCGCCTTGTAATACTTTCTTTTCTCTCCAGCCTTCATCTTATGCTCATCTCTAATCTGTAATGGTATTCACTGACACAACTTTTCCATTTTCAATACGGAATACATTCCAATTATTTCCGCTTCCCTGTGGAACATCAAATACTTCCGGTGCTGCCTTGTCTGCTGTATATACCTTAACCTGTGCACCTGAACTTCCAATGTCTCCTGAATGGGTAAAATCATTGACCCAGAAATCATAGTTTCCATCCATATAGATGGTAGTGGTTTCTGGTCCAAATCCTCCCATTTCATCCACATCAAGCTCTGCTGCCGTCTGTCCCTGCACAACAGATTCTCTGCGTCTGTAGTTTACCTCAACGGAATCACCGGCTGATGTCTGTCCTGATAAATGAGAATCCAAATCTGTAGGGAACGCACTCCAGGTAAGAACAATCCTGATTTCTCCAATCGTCAGTTCCGGTGACAATGGGAACTGAATACCGCTCACAGGTGTATCCTTTTCTACTTCTAATTCAAAACTGTCTGTGATAAATCCATCCTTGCTCACTTCTACTTCATATTCTCCCGGAAGTATTTCTGCACTAAAACTTCCTGTACGGTCTGTGTCTGCTTCTGCTTCTTCCAGGCTTGTATCCTGAGGTTTGAAATCAAGATGTGCACCATCCAGGCCCTGGCCTGTAACTGCATTCAGGATAACACCATCTACTGTTACCTTTTCCCCTTCCTGGGTACCTTCCGGAGGAGTGATTCTGTTCCATGCAGAAGGTTTCACGATATCACCGTTTTCCTCACAGGCAATTTCAATCTTACAATTCCGGTATGTAAAAGTATCTACATAGGACTGTGCCTCTTCACTGTATTCGCACTCTACAACAGAGCCTGCAATAGAAGAAAGACGTTCAAACGTCAGCCCTTCACTGAAATTCTTGAATAACATGCCAATATTAGCCAGACGGATAGACACTGGTTTTGCCTTTTCATCCGGAAGTTTCTTGGCTGTGTTCACGGCATGATCCTGCTCTCTGGTATTCTGGTAAGTAAACACTGCTTCAATACCGCTGTGTACCATTTCCAGTGTTTCTCCTGACAGTTCATTGGATGTAAATTTTCCAAATTCTTTTGAATAGCTGGCATAGGTATATTTCTCCAGTTTCTGTAACATCGCAGTGTTAATAGTCACATCCTGAGATACTTTCTCAATATCTACTATTGTTTCTGTCACTTCCTCAGATCCTTCTTCTGCTTCTGTAATCTTTGCCTCGCAGGTTTCCAAAAGACCTGATATTCTCTCACTTCCTGTTACCCGGTATCCCTGACGCAGGATTCTCTGAGCCAGACGGAGCTCACCCTGTGCAACTCTTGTACGATAGATAGAAATGTAAGGTTCCTCTTCTTCCGGTTTTTCCTCCAATGCAAACTCAAAAGCTGCCACAGCTTCCTCATATTTCATTCTGGACAGATATTTTCTACCTTCTGCCATTTTCTCTTTATACACTTTCTCTGACATTTGTCCCTGAATGAGAAAAAAGCCTCCGATTCCTGTTCCGATCAAAACCAGGATAATCAGAACTAAAATTACTGTATTTTTCTTCTTCATTTTCTCTTCCTCCTCCGCATTTTCTTATGACATATAAATAACTGCCAGTGCCAGAATTTCCGCAATATGCAAAACCAGCACAATAGCTAGTATTCCATACAGCATGGTACGCCTGAACTTCTCATTTCTTTCCTTCTCATCCTCATAGGCTCTCTTATAATAGAAAAAGCCATTTTCATAATTATACTGAGGACTGGTCAGCTCCTCCTTATAAGAAGTTGTATAGGCTGTTGCTCTCTGGTCACGATGCCGGGGCTTCTTGTTCAGGCTGATATCCTGTACAGATTTTACATATTCCCCGATATCATATCCGCAATACTGGCATAACCCATAGTTATTCCCAACTACTGAATGACAATTTGGACACCTCATAATCCATCCTCCTCTATCTGTTTTTGTTTTTCCTTAATCTGCCGCTTTTTCCTGCCCAATATAATCTGGCCTGCCACAAATCCAAGAACTCCCACAACTATCAAAATCCCGCCAAAAACAATAAAACCTATACCGCTCATGGTGTTTCTCCTATCTGTTCCATGTAATCCTGCAATTCTGTCATAGCACTGTCCCCCGGGCTTCCTGCCTTTTCATAATACTTTGACGCTTTTTTGAAGTAATCTGCTGCTTTTGTTTCCTTCTCCATTTTCAGGTTCATGTACGCCAGGTGCATATATATTTCATACTCCTCCGGGTACTGCTCTGCCAGCTCCTTTAAAAGTGACTCTGCCTGTGCATATTTTCCCAAATTTTCCTGTATCACTGCCAGGTTCATCTGATCCCGGTACGACACTGCATATGATTGCTGCAGTTTTTCATAACACCTCTCCGCTTTGGTAAGGTACTCCTTCTTCGCTATAACTCCCTGGGTATTCGCTGCTTCCAGATAAGTTCCTCCCAGCTCTCTGAGACACCGCTTATCCCTGCCAAGCTCATAGGCGGTTGCCAGATACTTGGCCTGCTTCTCATAATCACCCAGCACACCATAAGCTTTTGCCCCAAGAAGGCTGCTGTAACCTGCAATCTCACTGTTTTTGCTTTGCACAAGCATTTCTGCAATCTCTGTTACTTTCTCCATTTCTTCTTTTGCGTAGCTGATTTCCTGCTCTGTCAGCATCAATTCTTCATCCTGCAGCCCTTCCCGCTTAGCTGCTTCCAGCATCCTCTGGGCAAACCCGGTTTCTCCCGCTTTTACTGCAGAAATAATCAAATCCCGGTAATACACCGGCCTGCTGTCTTCCTCAATTGCTTCCTGATAATACTCCACAGCAGTCTTGTAATCTTCTTGTGCGAAATATAAATTTCCTACGGAGTACAAAATTTCCCCTTTATCCTCTGGATTTTTCTCCAAAATTCCCCGGTATTTGCTGTCATTTAAAAGATTCAGCCCCAGCTTAATTCCATCATCATCTTCATATTCTTTTGTACTTTCAAGGAACCTCTCATATGCAGTTTCGTATGCATGCCTAACTTCTGTTTTCCCTCCATAAACACAAAGTAAAATTCCTGTTAATACCAGTGTCCCGCATCCGGCCAGCAATGCCCAGTTCTGATGCTGAATCCTGCGGTACCCGGAGTCCATCTTATAAATGTAGTCAAGGGCTTTTCCAAGAGCAAAGGCTGTGGGATAGCGTTTCCTGGGTTCTATCTCCATAGTTTTCTCAACAATATTCACCAACGCATCACTGTAAGGCAGATCCAGGTAAGAAAGAGGACTAAATCCAGGGTCTTCCCTGTCTGGCAGCAATCCTGTCATTAAGGTATAAAAAGTAGCTCCCAGACTGTAAATATCCATCTTTCCATCCAGTACAATAGAAGAAGAATCCTGGTGTTCCATGCAAAGCTGTGCTTTCCGGTACTGTTCCGGTGCTGCATACCAGGGGCTCAGTCCTAAGATATCCGCTCCCGGTTCACCACCCAGTGAAATATTAAAATCAATCAGGCATACATCACCATCTGCGGTAATCATAATATTTCCCGGCTTAATATCACTGTGGTAAATAGGCGGCTGCTGATTGTGAAGATACTCAAGCACTGTACAAAGCTGTTTCATCCACCGTACCAGTTCTTTCTCCCGGAATACAAATCCATCATCCAGAAAACACTGCAAATCCCTGCCTTCCACATAATCCATAACCGTGTACACCTGTCCCTGTATTTCCAGGAAATCATACACCTGGGGAAGATAAGGATGATGCAATCCTTTCAGGATATCTACTTCAACTCTGACTTTCTGTGGGTCTGTAATAGTTCCTTTCAGTTTTTTTACTACCACATATTTTTTCAGCCGTGTATGATAGGCAAGATATACAATACCTGTGCCTCCTGTCCCGATTTCTTTCAGAATTTCATATGTGCTGTCTAATAGTTCTCCGCCGTAAAACATAACTGCCGCTCCTTTGCCTTATGCTGTAGTAAATCATCCGTCACTACCTGTTTCACCTCTTTAAACAGGCACTGACCGAGTATTTACCCGGCTTTTTATGCAAGAAAGGCCGCTGCATAATGCAGCAGCCCTTTCTTGTTTTGCAGTCTTATCTTATTCAACCTTTTTTCTTCTTAGCAACAAGGAAAATAATTA
>ENA-ORMO01003263-ORMO01003263.1-human-gut-metagenome-genome-assembly--contig:-NODE-3263-length-10858-cov-4.031473_pt1 | contig 10858 bp, 10 predicted proteins | sample MGYA00242106_ERZ509001 | MGnify/ENA primary metagenome ERZ509001 (study PRJEB26280, sample SAMEA2338736) | human gut metagenome | biome: human gut; feature: human-associated habitat; material: faeces... | reverse complement strand
CATATCAGCCTGGGATGCAAGCCACCCCATTTGCACACCGCTTGTTCCGACAAAGACAATCGCCTTATTTCCGATTGCTTCGTGCTCGCAATTCACAATTTCCCCAGACATAGATTTGTAGGAAATTCCGGTAGCTAACTGGATGTACTGATTCTTGCCATTCCAGCCTTTACGGGCTGCTTTTTTACCCAATTTTATTGCCTCAATTGCTTTTCCAAAATTCATGATACGTACCTCCAAAATTTATACTATATCTTCTTCGATTATCCGATAATCTCCGGATTCTTTTTCCATGACGGGCTTCCTTTCTGCCCTCCGCCACTCGACGGAGGGCTTTTGCGTTTGTCAGATCAGCTTGGACAGCAGCCAGGTGACCGCTGTGATAATCATGATCGGGATTGATACCAGCATCCTATCACCTCACAATCACGGATGCGATCAGACTGACTAACGCCGCCACACCTGCGGAGACGCCCGCTGAGAGCAGCTTATCCCACCACATGGACGGGCGGTGCTCCAATGCACAGAGGCGGCTGTCATGATCCTCCACCGCCTTTTGATTGGCCTCCACCAGCTCGCCCATTTTGATCGTCAGCTCTTCAATTTTTTGCAAGCGGATTTTGCAATCGTCAATGTCGCGCAGGTCGCGGGCAAAACGCTCATCCATCACCTTGCATTTTGCCTCGCAAACTGCCTTATCTACCGGTTCCATTGCTCCACCATCCTTACACGCGCGTCAGGGAGGCTACCGCCGCCCAGGAGGTAATCTCCTTGAGCAGCGCCTCCTGGACGCCTTTATTCGCCTGGATTTTGCTGACCGTATGTTTTTTGGGGGCCAGCTGAGCGGCAGGTACCTTACTGCCCCGCGCGGAGGTCAATCCGCCATATACCGCTCCCTTGTTGATCGTGACCTGGCAGCCGACTTCCACGGGTTTTGCCGCCCCGCCTGATACCAGCGTGAGATCACGGAGATAAACCCAGCTGCAAATCCCACCGTCGCGGCCAAGCAGCGCCCGGTCGCCGTTGATCTCCGAGACTTTATGTGTGGTGGATTTGACCCAGCCGGGGATCGTCTGGCCGGTGGCATACTTTGCGCCAGAGACTTTGACCGTGCTGCCTACAGTGATAACACCAGAGCCGCCGCCCGGGGAGGGCTTTGGGGGCTCTGCCTTTTTCTTCAAACCGAGGTATACAATCGCCGCCTTCGCATACGCCTCACCGACTGCCCTGAGCTTCGCATCTGAGTTGATCTTCGCCTGATCCTTTGCGTTGTCTACAAACGCATATTCGCCGAGGATGGAGGGGATACCCGTTGTGGCCGCCTGGCGGCACATGCCGAAGTTGTAGCTTGTGCCCGCCTTGCTCTCCTTGATCCCCCGGCTCTTTTGGCCGAGCTTCACCATTTCAGCAAGCACTTTTTGCGCTAGTGACTTCGAGGGCGCGTGCGTGTGCCAGTAGTAGACCTCGCAGCCCTCCCCTCCGCCGGCGTTATAGTGGATTTCGAGCACGAGGGAGGGCCGTTTCTTCTCGACTTCCTCCATTTTGTGAGCAACTGTACAGCTTTTGTCCGTTGTGCGGGCCATGACGGTCTCGCATTCGTAATTTCTCAGGTAATTCTGGCAAGCCAGCGCGGTTTTGAGGGTCAGCGCCTTTTCGATGTATTTACCGCTTACCGCGCCCGGATCGCTCCCGCCGTGCCCGGCGGCGATGTAGATTGTTGCAGCCAATTGAGATGCTCCTTTCCTACTGTAATGGAGTTTCTGTAATGATCGGCAGCTCCAGCAGCTCACGATACATGATTTCGCCATGCCCGTTTCCGCCCAGGCCTGCATAGACGGCATACAAATTCACAAGCCTTTGCCGGACGGAGAGAGGGATGCCCGGAGCGCCGATATAATCGCGGTAGATTTTATCGAGGCTGTCATATAACAGCTCGGTGGAAGCCTTTTTGAGCAGCTCGCTGCTCACGATTTTTGCCTGATCCGCTTCAATGTGCTGCTCTAGCATGGCAAACATATCCGCAATCCTTTTTTCTGATGCATCCGTCCGGCTGGCGCGCCGGATAAAGCGCGCCAGCTTTTCACGAATCGGACGGATGCATAAGGCGAGGCAGCCGGAGATGGTTACAATATTTCCCGCCGCAGCGCCTATGGTTTTTAATAGTTCTAATAAATCCATTCATCCGCCTCCCAACCTTCTGGGTCATTCCACGCAGGCGTCGGATTTTTCGCTGAGAAATCGGTCAAGCTGTGTTTTTGCATACGCTTCAATCGCGTCAAAAGCATTTTGTACAATCGAGGAGATCACACTGCGCGGAAAGAAAATCCGTATGGGTGCAGGCAGGATGCGGCAGAGAGCATCCACCACCCATTCAAATTTTTGACCTCCCGCCTTGGTGGTATCCGCAAAGGCCTTTTCCGCTTCGCCGATCAGCTGTCCAGCCTGCTGCTGAAGCTTGGTATTTTGCTTCCAATAGAGGGAGAGGCCGCCGAGTAGGACGAGGCCTGCCGTAATCAAAATTTTTAAAATCAATTCCCAGTTCAAAAAAGAACCTCCTTTTTATGATATTATTGCGGGATGTAGCCGGTGCGTTAAATGGAAACCTGCTCCCACATCGTTGGAGCCGTGCCCGGTATCCAGGTGCAGGGGGCCATATCCGACTTGCATAGCCACAGTTGATCCGCATAGCTGTAATACAGCCCGGCCTTGCAATCCATCCCATACACCCAAGGGATGGGGTCAGCCATTGTCCCAGCGTGTGCCGGTACAATCGGGCGGTAGATGGCCAGCATCCCCGCCGCATCGGGCGGACGGTTATCGGTGGGCGTGTTAAGCACCCGGTACAGCTGGCCGTTGTAATTGACGATCATATCCCGCTTGCAGGACTGCCAATCCCACGCTGGGTACATCAGCGGCACTGTAACCGCTACATCCTCCGGCAGGGTTTGCGCAGCGGCACGGAGCAAGATCTCCCGCTGCTCTGCAAGCGCTTGGTTATATGCGCGCAGCTGCTTATATAGGCTCACAATTTCCTGTATCCTTTCCGCGTTCATTTTGCTCATCACCCCTCCAAAATATATAGCCGCATCGTTTGAAAAAGATCCTGATACAAGCTTATAATTACCTCGGCAGCTGCCCCGCCACCCGCATCGGCATACACGTTCCGCAAATCTGCTATCACACTATATCCGCTATTATCGGGAAAGTATCCGTACAGTTGCCCTAAATACAGGGTAAGAGGAAACTGCCCGCCGGGTGAAAATGCGCCGGGAACTTTAATGCACGCGATCTCATCGTCTACCGCATGGGAATATCCCCCCAAGATACGGGAAAACGTATCGCGATCCATGTCCAGTAATGCGTACATGATTTTTAAATCCGCATCTAACGTCCACACCAGCGGGACGTCCTGTGTAGTAAAGGAGGAAGAACTCCCGGAGCCCCCGCCGCTTCCGTTTTGGCCTTTTAAATTAGGGGTAGTAATGGAGCCGTTTTTATCGGTGATGGTAAGTTTATATTCCGTGGACGTATTGCTTGCAACCGCCACAGTGGGGCTTACCCCGTCTGTGCCGTCCCTGCCGTTGGCGCCTGCTGGGCCTGGATCGCCTTTTGGACCCTGTATGCCGGGCTCTCCCTTGGGGCCTGTTTCCCCCTTGTCGCCGCGCGGAATGGTAAAGTTCAGCACCGGGGCGGAGGCTGTGCCGGAATTGGTGACGGTGGCGTTTGAGCCAGGCGCGCCGGTGGTTGTTTCACCGACCGTTACGGAAACACTGCCGCTGCCCGCACCATTCTGCCCTTTCAGGTTTGGGGTGGTGATAGATCCGTTTTTGTCGGTGATGGTGAGCCTGTACTCCGTGCCTGTGTTGATTGCGACTGAAACAGTGGGGCTCACGCCGTCCGCCCCGTTTGCGCCGTGTGGGCCCGGCGTGCCTTCGGCTGAAATGCCGGTATCCGTATCGCCGGTCATCCAGTGCTTCGTGGCGCTGTCGATATGGGGCGTGATACCGGGCTGGCCAGGTGTGCCCGGCGCACCTGCTTCACCCGGCTCCCCCTTTTGGCCAGCGGCGGAAACGCCGGTATCCTGGGAGCCGAGAAACCAGTTGCCGTTTGCCCCAATGTGGGGTGTGATGCCGTCCCGCGGGGAAGAGAGCGGTGTGTCAGCGGCGGATTCCTCCCCGGAAACGGCAGATTGGAAGCTAAGGCGAGCCCGGGGCGATTTGCAAAGCAGCACTTCCTCACCGTTCTTTTCACGGCAGCCCTCCACATTGAAAAAGAGGCCTTGCGCATCCGTTAAATCGTGCCAGAGCTTGCAATAAATCAGGTTGCCGGAGCGGTATGCGCGGTCGCCCTCCGTGGCTTCTGTGATCCGATTGGTTAAAATGCGCTCCTCGTTGCCATACCGGCAGAAGGCGAGGCGATAATATTCAATTTCAGAAGCCCCCATTTCCTCCGGCAGGCTGATGATGAGCTGTGTCATCAGGTGTTCGCCCCGCCGGCCGGCCAATGTGCCATCCGGATAGGAAACGGATTGGTTGGTGAAATCAATGCGTACGGTTCGCATGATGCGTTCATCCTTTCATGTTTATGGAATGGGGGAATTGCTATGCCTGCGGCTCGGAAATATTCGGAGATGCCGGTTGCTGGGCAAGCGCTTCCAGCTCGGCGAATGCGCCGCGTAGCTGCGCCATGCGCTCCCGGCAGGCTTTGAGCTGCCTGCTCAAATTCGATTTTTGAAGCGTCAGGCTGTTATATTCCTGCTGGAGTTCCGCCTTGCGGCGGGTAAGATATTCTTGCATAGTATATTTCCTCCACTTGGTTATTCTTTCGTTTCGCTCCACCAGCGTTCGTCTGTTCCCGGCTCTGTGGTGTTGCCGTCGATTTGTGAGGTATATTGTTTGCCGTTGTGCGTCACCTTGTCGCCGGTGTTGTAAGCGTCATGCGCGCCGGAGGGCCGCACCCAGGCGGGCCATTCGTCCGGCGTGACCTGCGTCCAGAGGGTGGGCGCGGCGCTGGGCCAATTGTCCTCCCGATCCCAGCAATCCGCATTTGCGCGGTAAAGGTTCCCCTCATGGCGGCGCACGCTGCGCGCGGGGATCAGGCCGCCATCCCCGCACAGCGGATCAAAAACTGATAAATAATCCCCGGATGAAAGCAGCTCATCCGGGGCGCTTTGCGCAAGGGCGATATAGCTTGCCCGCATGGCGCGGGCTTCGTCGATGATGCTCATGCGTTTTCTCCTCCCATCAGGATATTGGTTGCGGCGGCGAGCTCGGCATAGGAGGGGGAGGGCAAGTCTTCCTCCACGTCGTCTATGCAGTCCGCAAGTTTTTCAGCGATTTCAGGATAGGAATCCGCGTCCTGCGCCTTCATTTTAATGTCCTCGTAGATCATGCGGAGGATGTCGGGCAAGTCTCCGCCAATTTGCAAAGGGATTTCTCCAATATAATAATCGCAGATGATTTTGCCCTCAGCCGCTGCCTCTTTGCTCGCGTAGACGCATACGGCATAGTCCCAGGCTTTTTTTCTCGCGCTGAATTCCGCGCGTGTGACTTTTAAATAGGCGTTTGGGACGTGAAATCCATAACAGGTTTCAACGTCGGATTTTATAAATGCCATTTTGCGACCTCCTTATCTTGGCTCAACCGCGATCCACTGCACAGCGGTATAGCCGTCTGCTGTTTTGGTGTTTCTTTGCACGATGATTTTTACACTGTTGGCCGTAGGCGGTCCGCCGACTGCCGCTTGGACAGTGTACGGGGCCCCGGTTCGGGGTGTTACAATAACGCGAGGCGCTTTTGAAAAGGCTGGTGAAAAGTATACGGTTGTTTCTCCGGTGTAAATACTGCCGGACAAGGTGCCGTTTGGAACAAGTATTTCTCCGCATTGCGTGTTTTTTTTATTACATATTTCATAACTATCAGCGATTATTTTTTTGTCTATTCCACTCGAAAGAATCAGGTCTCCACTAAGCGAAGCAATAGAGAGTTCCTCTTGCGTTGCAACTAGTGCGGAGTATGATTTTAAAAAATCCCATTCGGCAAAAGGGTCTTCGGATGCGGGGTGAAAAACTAATGTTTGTCCAGGGGTAGCGCCGTCAATAATCTGTTCCGTGTTTCCTAGAGTAGCAAATACAGATCTTCCTGGAGAGACAAATCTCCCTGACATCTCCGCATTCTTACCTACTATCTTCCCGTTCTCCAGATCAAAGTACGAACTCCCATCCTTCGACTGCAACCTCCCCGCTTTGATCTGCGTCGCCGTAATATTCAGCTTTCCATCGCTTCCCAGCCACATCCCGTCCGCCTGCGTGGGGGAGAGGGTGTTGACGAGATAGGAGCGGTCTTCCGGAGCGGGCGTCCAGTCGGTGGCGCGGTCGCCGACCTCAAGCTTGCACCATTTTAGTGTTGCTTTTCCGGCACGGCTTCCACCGTCAGGGAACAGATAAGCTGTAAAACGGCAGGTATCCGTTTTGTTGGCTACGAATGTGAGCGTTGCGATGCTATCCGATGTGGTATTAAGACCTATGCTGTTGGATAATACCCAGTCGCTCGAATAAATATAGCAAGCTAGTTTTTTTCCATCTGATAAAGCTTGTTGGTCAATATGACCGCAAAAGGATAGTGTATATTTTTGCCCCTTAATCAAGTTTGCGGTGAGTGTTTTTCCTGAAAAACCATAAGCATTTGATGTTTCTTCTTTTTTAGAGTTGATGATCATATTGACCCCATATGTCGGGTCGTCGGGCGCAGGCGTCCAATCCGTGGCCTTGGAGCCTTTCTCCAGCTTCATTTTTTCATATCGGATAGCGTTGCCGGAAGTGCTTCCGTTGACACCAGCATAGATAATCAGTGTGTTGGTGTCTCCATCATTCGGAGATGTAAACGTGATTTGCTGCTTACTGTCCGACACGCTTAAATAACGGGTGAATACCGGGTGATTGTTTGGGAAATCGTAAACTAATAAGGCGACCTGCGTTGCGGTTCCCGCCACACGAACAATTTTCTCCACACTGAACGTGTATTGCACCCCTTGCTCCAGTGTGCATAGCTGCATATGGGTGTATTGATCTCCGCTGGCGGAGGTCAGAACGCGCGATACGCTATCCTTAATGTAATTCCGGCTGCCGATCTGCAAATTGTTGATGTCCCCCTGCGTCGCCACCTGGTTCCCCGTGATGCTTAGGCTTTTGACGTTGAGGGAGACGTCGCCGTTCTCATCCACCCGGAGCGTGTCCGTCACGCCGTTATTCACCGTTAAGCCCTTTGCGTTGATCAGCCTGCCCTCAATCTCCCCGCTCACCTTCAAATTTTCGCCGATGATCAGATCGCCCATGAGCAGCTTCGCATTCAGGCCGTACATGTAATTCTTCCCGTCCGGCGTGGTCGCGCCGTCGGGCAGCAGGTTTTTACCCAGCACAGTCTCCGTCGTTTCGAAATCGTCCGTGGAGAAGGCGATGGTATTATTTGTGATTTTCAAAACCTCAGGCTCGTAGTCGCCGGTTGGAAGGCCGTCTTCGCCGATGACCGCCCTGCGGCCGTTGATGCCGGAGGCGTCGATGACCATCACCTGGTTATCCGCGTTGACCACCATATTGTGCGTGAGGTTGATCGATTCATCCTTCAGCTCCGCCAGATGGTCGAGATCGTCTTTTTGCTGCTTAAAATCGAAGGTGGTGCGCAGGTATTCCACCGTGCTTGCCGTTTTGGCGATGGAGCCGCCGACGAGATCGTTGAACAGCGCGCTCGGGTCGCTGAGCTTATAGCGGTTGCCAAAGGTGAGGGAGAGGGAGCGGCCGTCATAATCCACCGCCATTTCAAGCAGCAGGAGGCTTGCAATATCCTCCTCGCTTAGCCGGATGTCGATCAGGCAGCCGGATTTGAGCTGGCTGGTTAAGTGGGCAAACTCCTTTTGAAACACGAAGCTCGCGGTTTCCACAGAATACTCATAGCGCGGGGTGGAGATGGTTTTGAGCAGGCTCTGCGCCTTGTTGTAAAGCTCCAGCGCCTGGGCCTGCGCCTCTTCATAGCTCATGTTATCCTGCTTTGTGATGTTCTCTTCTGTATACGCGCCCTGCTGGATGAAGCGAGAGAGCACCTCCATCTCCGCCGGTGTGAATACAGATTCTAAGCGCACCTGTTTTTGGAGCGCCAAAAGCTTGTCGTTCTCTGTGTTGAGCTGTGTTTGAATAGAAGAGAGCGCGCCTTCCGCCGTGCTCAGCGCCGATTTTGCAGCTAGGATTTGCGGGTGAAGAGCTTTGAGATTTGCATTTTTGATATCCTGTGACGCCGTATCGCTGATGATGGCGGATTGCTGCACCTGCAAGTTTGAAAGCTCCTGCTTGAGGCGGGTGATCTCGCCTTCCTTTTCGGCTTTTCGCCCCTGAAGCTTGCTGATTTCCGCACGCTGCACCTGAAAGGCGCTGTTTTCTGAGCTCGTGAGGGCGTCCACATGGGCCTGCCAGTTTTTTACCTTTTCGATCAGCGCGGCATCCATCCACTCCTCTGTGGCGTAATAGCTGAAGTTATAGATCAAGTTGGTGCCCAGCGGGTTTACGCTGAGGATGTCGAGCCCGTTGCCGCCCTTGACGAGCAGGGCGGTTTTGATCTCGTCGGATTTGGTGCGCAGGGTCAGCCCCTGGAGCACATCCTCCGTGGAGAGGCAGATATCCGTGCGGTTATCGTATTGATAGCGGTCGTAAACACGGATGACGCGGTTCAATATGTCAAATTCAAACAGGCATTCATACGCCTCCTCCAATTCCGTCATGAGGAAGGCATAAACCGTTTGATCGGTTGTGTCAAAGGTGCGGGAGCGCGCGGCAACGGCGGCGGGGATGCCGTCCGTATCCAGCCGCCAGGAGGGGAGGCGCTTCATGATATCTGAGAGCAGGGAGTTTTTCGGGTCGCTGTCGTCTCCGCTGTAAAACCGGTAGGTGCCTTCATAGTAGCCGAGCTGAATGTTGTTCAGCTCATATTCGCAGGAGGAGGCCTCCACGGTTTTGAACGCGTCGTTTCCCTCTTCGGAAACGGACACATCCGTGATGACGAAATAGCCGATTCCATCCACCAGGAGGTAGCGAAAGGGCTCCACCTGTTCATAGACGGGGCAGCGGCACTCCTTTGCGCCGCGCTGGATGGTGAAGGAGAGATCGGATAGATCGTTAAACCGGATATTCATCTGCCGGTCCGAGAGGTTCGAGAGGATGCCGAGCGCGCGGCCATCCGGGTTGCAGAGCGTGATCTGCGGGATTTCAAAATTCCCGAAGGAATCAAATTGAGCAAGCAATTATATCAGCCTCGCAATCCTGTATTGAAATGTGAGCTTCTGTATGTCCCCGGTCGCGGCAAAGCGGTTCAGGCCGGGGAGCAGGCGGAAGAAATTTTTGTTAAAGCTGTTATAGATCGGCTCGGTCGAAAGGGTGGAGCGTACCTCCAGCGTTTCCGGCCGGAGCGTGATGGTGTGCGGCGTGGCGTTGAGGCCGGTAAATGCCGTTTGGCGGTTTTGATCGGTCACGTTTTGCAGCATGACGCTGCCGCCCTGCGTTCCGGTTTGTAGAATAACCTCCGGGTAGAGATAGCCCTTGTAAACGGACGGGTTCTCAAACGCCATCTGCGTGCCGATCTCCGCCGCTTCGTATACGGCTTCGCCATCCTCCCAGCCCCAGGGCGCGTCGCACAGCAGGGTGGCCTTGAAGCCGACCGCTCCATACTTGCCGTTTACGCCGCCCTCGATCTCCTCCACGGCGTGGAACACACAGTTGAGGTAAACGCCGTCGTATTCGTCGGAGAGGGGTTCGAGCTTGCGAAACGCTTTTTCATGAAAAAGCCAGGCGTAAACCTCGCCCACCTCCGCGTCTGACAGCACGCGGTCGGATACGATCTCCACATCGAAAGAGAGCGGCTCCTCCCATGTATCCTGCTGGAGAAAATGGTGGTGTGAAAGCCGGTTATATTGCGTGGAATAGGCGGGGCCGCCCATTCTGCGCCGGTCGGGGGTGAGCTCCACCTGCGCGAAAAACAGCCCCCAGATGGCGGAGGACTGGTTGTTGTAGTTGAAATACTTTCCGGAGAGATGCATAAAAAGCCTCCTTCATCCATCCCCCGGGGCCTGCCGCTCCGGGGGATGTGTCAATATCTGTCGTCTGGTTATTTAGAATCCATTACCCCAAATGCTTTGGGTTGATCGTATGGCCGCTGCGCAGGTATTTCTTATTCGCCTGCGTGAACACCTTTTCCGCAATGCGGTTTTCCGCCTTTTCGAGCGCCTTGACGGTTTCCATATCCGCATTGCCCTCCACGATCACCTTGGAATCGATCTGAATGCAGGGCGCGGCGCCCGGGGCAAAGCCCGCGCCGAAGGCGGAGGAGAGCTTGGCCATGCTTTGGTTGAGGAAGGCGGCGGGGTTCTGCGCGAGGGCAATAATGCGTTCGGTGAGCGTGCTGTTGAGCACCCCGTCGCCGCGTGAAAGGTGCGTCAGCCGCCCCTGAACGGGGTTGCGGATAATTAGCTCCGGCCCGGCCTCGTCCACCAGCGCAAGCTGATCGGAGGGGATGAAGGGGGAGCCGGAGCGGTAGCCCTTCACGTTCTTTTTGTCGACCCACGCGATGGTGTTGCCAATTTTTGAGGTGGTGCCGATGGCAACCTTCCCGTTGGCGATGTTGGTCACGTAGAGCTTCTGGTTCCAGCCCACGCCCGCGTTCTTCGCCATCGTGCTCCAGGAACCCACGCGTTTGCCGGAGGAGGAGGCATAGGCCGCTGCGTCCTTTGTGGTCACGCTCGCTCGCCCACCCTTGACCGGGGCCTTGGCGGCGGACGAACCGCCGGAGGACGCGGCGGGCTTTTGCTGCGCGGCGGCGCT
>ENA-ORMO01003261-ORMO01003261.1-human-gut-metagenome-genome-assembly--contig:-NODE-3261-length-10863-cov-2.316895_pt1 | contig 10863 bp, 8 predicted proteins | sample MGYA00242106_ERZ509001 | MGnify/ENA primary metagenome ERZ509001 (study PRJEB26280, sample SAMEA2338736) | human gut metagenome | biome: human gut; feature: human-associated habitat; material: faeces... | reverse complement strand
GAAGAGCTGGCGATTGCCAGAGAAACCTTTGCGCTGGTTGCAAAACAGTAAAAATTTACAGTTCTATTAAGAAACTATTAAGTTGAAAAAATAAATAAAATTGCTCTTCCTTTTCCTAATAAAATGTATTATGCTAATAGGGCTTGAATGGTCGGTTTTCGTCGAAAACAGCCGGCTGCAGGCAATATAAGGAAAGTGTGGGGCTTAAGAAGTGGCAGGATTTGAGTTAGGAAGATTGGTCAGTGAGAATAGTCTGGTATTCAGCAGTCTGGAATTCCTATTTCGTTTCCTGCCTGTTTTTTTGCTTCTGTTTTATTTGACGCCGGCAAGGTTCAGAAATATCGTGCTTTTCTTTGGAAGCATTCTGATGTATGCTTGTGCGGAGCCCAGATATGTGTTGCTGCTGTTGGCGGTTACAGCCTTAAATTACCTGATCGGACGTCAGATGAAGGCGGATATTACCTCTCCTTATCTGCACAGCAGGTGGAGGAACAAAAGACGGAGAAGGTGGCTGCTGCTTTCCGTCGTCACAGATATCGGGATTCTGGCATTCTTTAAGGCGGGGAGTGCGATGAACGCGAACATTTTTCTCCCATTGGGCATCAGTTTTTATACGTTTAAGCTGGTGTCTTATCAAGCGGATGTATATCGGGGCAGAGTGGCGGCTGAAAGTTCTTTCTGGCGGTTTGCATCCTATATCTGCATGTTTCCTCAGATCGGGAGCGGCCCTATCATGCGTTATGAGGCGGCGCAGGAAGGACTGGATGGAAAACGGATTGAACCGGCGCAATTTGAGGAAGGGCTTCGCCTTCTTATCCTGGGGTTAGGGGCAAAGGTGCTGCTGGCGGATCGATTGGGCATTTTGTGGAATGATATGCGGACGATCGGATTTGAAAGCATTTCTACACCGCTCGCCTGGCTGGGGGCATTTGCCTATTCCCTGCAGCTGTATTTTGACTTTGAGGGATATTCCCTGATGGCGGTGGGGATTGGAATGATGCTCGGTATGCCGTATATCCGCAATTTCAATCAGCCATATATGGCCTCCTCTGTAAGCGATTTCTGGAGGAGATGGCATATGACGCTGGGAAGCTGGTTCAGGGATTATGTCTATATTCCTCTGGGAGGCAATCGAAAAGGGGGGTTGCGAACGGTGCTGAATCTGGCCATTGTCTGGCTCCTGACCGGGCTGTGGCATGGAAACGGCTGGAATTTTGTGATCTGGGGAGCAGTATTGGGCGTGCTTGTGATCGTGGAGAAGTTTTCCTATGGCAAATGGCTGGAACGAAGGATGATATTGTCCCGCCTATATGTGTGGATTCTCATCCCATTAACCTGGGTGATTTTTGCTATCACGGATTTGGAAGAACTGGGCATTTATTTCGCCAGGCTGTTTCCTTTCTTCGGGATCGGGCAGACACTGAATCCCGGAGATATTGTAAAGTACCTGACGCAGTACGGGCCCCTGCTTCTGATCGGAATCATCTGTTGTATTCCTGCCGTGGCAACCGTTTATGAGAAATGGAAACGGAAATGGTTCGTTACGGTTGCACTGGTCCTCCTGTTTTGGGCATCGGTATACCAGCTGGCTAATACGGCGAATAATCCGTTTATGTATTTCCGTTTCTGAGAAGGGAAACGGGCTGAGAGCGAGATGTGATTGATGAAAAAACCGAAAAATAGTCTGTTATTTATAGTTCTCCTGATAAGCGGACTTCTGTTTACGGGGGCAGGTTATGCAGGAGAGGATTCTATTTATTCATCCTATACGAAGGCGGACAGATGGATGACACCGGAAGTGTCTTTGGTGTTTCAGGGATGGAAAGACGGTGTATATCCTTGGGATTTGTTTGGCGGGAAGCACCGGGCGGCCACGGTACAGCTTCCAGATAGAACTGATTCAGAAGAAAGCCTGGCATCCGGAATGGAAGAAGAAAATCAGGGAAACGGGCAGGAAGCATCCTGGACGGTTTCCGGTTCAGAAATTGTGAACCTGGGTGATCTATCCGGAAACGGGCTTTCAGGGAATGGACTGTCAGGAAATGCGCTTTCGGAAGAAAACGTAATGCAGGATGTTTCGGGAAACGGAGCGGAACATGCGCTGCAAGGAAATGATTCGGATGCCGGAGGGAATGTGGCCTCTCAACCCGGGCCCAGATACGACAAATTTGGACAGCTGATTGAGGAGCCTTCGCAGGAGGGGGCCGGGCAGCAGGAGGGGACGATGAATCCGGAAGCGGAAGCTGGTGACAGCCAGGAAGCTTTGCAGGAAGGAAGTGCCGAAGAAGATGCGCTCGGTCAAGACTTGGAGACAGTTATACAAGAGCGGCTGGATGATAAAACGTATGAACCGGGACCGGTTACAGAGGATTATTTTAATGATGCGCTGTTTATTGGGGATTCCCGGACAGTGGGATTGGACGAATATGGAGGATTCCAGGAAGAAACCACTTTCTTTGCAGCTACCTCGCTTACAATCTATCAGCTGTTCGATAGCCCCAAGGAATTCGCAAGTCTGGCGGATGGCACGAAAGCAACGTTAGAGGAGGCGCTTCAGGAAAGACAGTTCGGAAAGATATATCTGATGCTGGGCATTAACGAACTGGGACGCGGCACCACGGAGAGTTTCTTTACGGTTTATGCGGATGCTGTTAACCGTATCAGGCAGCTTCAGCCAAACGCGATTATTTTCGTACAGGGAATCATGCGGGTCAGCGGCCAGAAGAGCGAAACAGATCCTGTTTTCAATAATGTCAATATTAATGAAAGAAACCAGGCCCTTGCAGCAATGGCGGATAATCAGACGATCTTTTATCTGGAGGTTAACGATGCGCTCTGTGATGACAACGGGGATCTGATCGCAGATTACACCTATGACCAGATTCACCTGAAGGCGAAATATTATCAGATTTGGAAGGATTATTTGTTTGCACATGGAGTGATCCGCCAGCCGGATGTCTGAGAACTATGAGACGGTCTGCACGGGTCAGATGAAGCGGAAAGAGGCATGGGCTGCCGGGAAAAAGGTTATGGGTGAAGTTGCTGTAGTTTGGAGTTAAAAGTTTAGAGATAAAAATCATTTATTGTTGACAAATCGGATGGCCTTATGTATAATTAACAAAGTGCGAATGGGATTTGGCAATGCCAGATCCGTTGGGAGTCTACTATGTTGGTGAATTTGTCAGATATCTTCACAGAGGAAGGCAAAGCTGTTGGAATGGAAGTTCCGTTGGAATTGACGGAGATTTCCTTTCAGGGAGAGATGTTCCAAATATTGGAGAAATCTCCGGTACGGCTTAGGCTGGTCAACCAGGAACCCGGCCACGTTGGGATTGAGGCTGAGGCGAAGGTTGTGATAGGCATGCGTTGTGACAGATGCCTGAAAGATGTCCGGAAGGAATTTAAACTGCAGGTTTCCGAAGAGGCGGTGTCTCCGGAGATAGCAGACGCAGATGAAGCGGATGTGCAGAGCGGATTCCTGGAAGGGTATCAGCTGAATGTGGACAGCCTGATGAGCAATGAAATCCTGACAAGCTGGCCGATGAAGGTTTTATGCAGAGAGGACTGCAAGGGCCTTTGCAAGGTCTGTGGAAAGGATTTGAACGAGGGCAGTTGTGACTGCGATACCTTTGTTCCCGATCCCAGGATGGCCGCGATTATGGATATCTTTCGTGAGAATAAGGAGGTGTGAGAAATGTCTATCTGCCCTAAGAATAAATCTTCTAAGTCCAGAAGAGATAAGAGAAGAGCAAACTGGAAAATGAGCGCTCCTACTCTGGTAAAGTGCAGCAAATGCGGCGCGTTGATGATGCCTCATAGAGTGTGCAAGTCCTGCGGCTCTTATAATAAGAGAGAAATCATTAACACGGAAGCATAAGAAGCGTGATTGGTTTGAGAATGTAAAAGGCCTTTCTTTAGGAAATTCCTGGAGAAGGGCTTTTTTTATGCTGAGTCCCGCCGCAGGCGGAGATTTGACAGCGGTTCTGATCTACCTGAACGATTGCTGTATCTTTCCTGCTTTTTGCGGCTATCTCGTCCGATCAAAGAGGCGGGTTCCCATTTTGTGAAAAATGGCATGTCTTTGCAGAGAGAACAAAAGTGCGCGAGAAACGGATTGCATGCGGAAAAAGAGTATGGTATACTGAGAACGGTTTTGCGAAACATACATTAGACGGCAGGAGAGGAAGGGTGAAAGAAAGGCGTTTTACCCTCCTTGATTTTGTACGCGCGAAAGTGCGCAGATGGGAGCAAAAATGAGAATGGAGATGTTGTATAAGAGTACCAGAAGCGATGTGCGGGTGAGCGCTTCCCAGGCGATATTGAAGGGATTGGCAGAGGACGGAGGACTGTATGTGCCGGAGCGGATCCCTGAGCTGGATAAGACGCCGGAGGAACTTGGCAAGATGAGCTACGGCGAGGTAGCCTATGAGGTGATGAAGCTGTATCTGACAGATTTCACCGACGAGGAATTGAAGAAATGTATCTCGGATGCTTATGACACGAAATTTGATACGGAAGCGATCGTTCCGCTGGTAGAAGCCGGAGGGGCTTTTTATTTAGAATTGTTCCATGGAAAGACCATTGCGTTTAAGGATATGGCGCTTTCCATCCTGCCGCATTTGATGATAACCTCTGCGAAGAAGAACAAGGCGGATAAGGAGATCGTGATCCTGACGGCCACATCGGGGGATACCGGAAAAGCGGCGCTGGCAGGATTCGCCGGGGTGAAGGGGACAAAGATCATCGTTTTTTATCCCAAGAACGGGGTGAGCCCGATCCAGGAAAAGCAGATGGTGACGCAGAAGGGGGAGAATACCTTTGTGGTGGGTATTCACGGCAACTTTGATGATGCACAGACAGGTGTGAAGAAGCTGTTTGCAGATAAGGAACTGGAAGCGGAGTTGGCTGGGTGCGGCTATTCCTTTTCTTCTGCCAATTCCATTAACATCGGCAGGCTGGTGCCCCAGATCGTTTATTATGTATATGCGTATGCCAGATTATTGGCAGAAGGGAAGCTGGAGGCGGGAGAAAAAATCAATGTGGCAGTGCCGACAGGAAATTTTGGCAATATCCTTGCGGCATATTATGCCAAAAATATGGGGCTTCCCATTGGAAAACTGATCTGTGCTTCCAATGAAAATAAGGTTCTTTATGATTTTTTTGCCACGGGAACCTATGACCGGAACCGTGAATTCGTACTGACCAGTTCTCCGTCCATGGACATTCTGATTTCCAGCAATCTGGAGCGGCTGATCTACCGAATCGCGGGAGAGGATCCGCAGAAAACGAAAGAACTGATGGCAGCCCTTTCCGGAAACGGGCGTTATGAGATTACAGAAGAGATGAGACGGAACCTGGAAGATTTCTACGGCGGTTTTGCGGTGGAGGAAGAAGCGTTCCGGAAAATCAGGTCCTTATATGAGGATACCGGTTATGTGATCGATACGCATACGGCGGTTGCAGCTGCGGTATATGAAAAATATCTTGCGCAGACCGAAGACCGGACAAAAACGGTGATTGCCTCTACAGCCAGCCCGTTTAAATTTGCCAGAAACGTGATGGGGGCGATCGATCCAAAGTACCTGGATGCTTCCTGGAAGGACTTTGATCTGGTGGATGAATTGTCCAGGCTGGCAAATGTGCAGGTGCCTGAAGCGGTGGAAGAACTCAGGACAGCACAGGTACTCCATAGAACGGAGTGTGAAAAGGATGAAATGAAGGCGGTTGTAAAGCGCTTTCTGGGATTGGCGGAATAAAAGAAACGGAATGGTTCGGAGAGAACTGAAACATTACAAGAAGGAGATATCGGGCCCGTATTTTCGGTCGGCCCGATATCTCCTTCTTTGTAACGTGGAGGAACGTGCTTTGGCCGTTTCAGGCAGTGTCTTGCCGGCATGCAGCAGGGGAGCTGCCCTCCAGTTCTCTTACGCTGTTTAGACAACGTCCCGGTATATCCCCTTCATGTTTTACGATCGTGCACAGGCTCCACGACTTTTTGCCTCCGCCTTTTCTAACTGAATTCTGTTTTTTTATCCCTGTAAAAAGGATTTTACCATTTTGTTACAAACAGCTTACCGGAATATGCTTTTTTTAGGACAGGGTTCAATGATAAAAAAGAAAGGGTAATTAAAAAGATATAAATTGGAGGTAATCATGATGAAAAAGATTTTTGCGATGGGACTTTCCCTCTGCATGGCAGCGTCTCTCATGGCCTGTTCGGGAAGCAGTTCCGCTTCTTCTGAATCGGTATCCTCAGAGGTTCAGGAGAGTACGGCAGCTTCCACTGCCGCTGCGGAAACAGAAAGCGGTGAAACCACCGCTGCAGAAAGCACGGAAGCAGCAGGCCAGCCGGAGCAGACGGAACCCCTTCTTGTATATTTGAATGATTTCGACGCGGTGATTGGAGATCTGTTCAAGGAAGCGACCGGATACGATGTAGAGGTGGTCGTTGGAAACGGTGCCGAGACCATGTCCAGGATCGAAGCGGAAAAGAGCAATCCTCAGTGGGATGTGGTATGGATCGATTCCATGTATGACGTTTACAATCTGTCTCAGGACGGTTCTCTTCTCACTGACTGGGAACCGGAAAACGCTGCAAATCTGACAGACTTTGCAAAGAGCCTGGTACCGGACAACAAGTGCTTTTATCCTACCGGCGCTCATGCCGCAGGGGTTCTGGTATACCGGACGGATGTTTATGACGAAACCACCGCTCCCAAAACCATCGATGACCTGGCAGATCCCAGATTTGAAGGACAGGTCGGCATGGCGGATCCGGGTGTTGCGGCTCCCGCTTATCCTCTGGCTGCAGAAATCATGTATTCCAAGGGACTGGAAGAGGGAGAAGCCTATTTCAGCACATTGTTTGACCAGGGCTTAAAGGTATATCCCAAGAACCCTCAGGTGGTACAGGCCCTTGCCAGCGGAGAGATTTCCGTAGCCCTGCTTCAGGAAAGCAATGCTTATGAAATGGTATCCAGCGGCGAACCCATCGCCATCGTATGGCCGGAAGACGGTGCACCCGCATCTCCCCGCGTGGCAGCCATCAGCGCTTCCACCGATCAGGAAGAAATCGCAAAAATGTTCGTGAATTTCCTGCTTGATCCTGATACGCAGCAGGCCCTGGTAAACACAGGTGACGAAGGCTTCTTCGAGCCCTCTGTGGAAGGCGTTGATGCCAAAGAGGAACGGGATTCCAATGCGACACTGGCCGTTGCAGATACCGCATGGGGTGCCGAAAATGAAGCTGACATCAAGGCCTGGTTTGCCGATATGTCCGCTCAGTAAGGGAGTTCATTTAACATGAAGTGGAAAGAAAATGTGGCAGGATCGCTGATTTTGGCGATCCTGATCCTTTTGGTGCTACTGCCCCTGGTCACCGTGCTTCTTCAGGTGGTGTGTCCGGGGCTGTCCTTGTCCGAATTTAATCTGGGAAATCTGAGCCTCATTCTGGATGTCTTTACCCGTCCTCTGTGGAAAAAAGCCTTTCTGAATTCAGCTTCCCTGAGTCTGTGCACCACTGCGGCAGGCCTTCTTCTGGCAGGCGTACTGGCGCATATCCGGGTGAAGTATAAGTTTCCCCTGGCAGGGCTTCTGGATCTCGTCAGCTGGATCCTGATGATCATGCCTTCCTTTATCCTGGCCCAGGGATGGGTGTTCTTCGCATCCGGAAACGGCATCGCCCGTTCTTGGTTACATATTCAGGGGATGAATGATTTCCTGTTCAGCTTTCCCGGCCTGGTGACGGTCATGGTGCTGTGTAAATACCCTATGGCCTATGTCGCGATCAAAGCGTCCCTGGAATGGTATCCTGCAAGATTGATCCATGCGGCAAGGCTCAGCGGCGCTTCTCCGCTCAGAGCCTGGCTTAATGTCCAGCTTCCCCTTGGCTTGCCCACATACTTTTCCGCAGCCATGTTGATTTTCATGGATACGGTTGGGGATTACGGCATGTCATCTACCATCACGGCGGTTTACTCCTTTCCAACCCTTCCCTATACGATTTACAGCGCCATCTGTTCATCCCCGGTGCGTTTTGACATGGCAGGTGTGTTGTCCCTGTATCTGGTGGTCATGATCGTCATCGCCATGACGCTTCAGTTTTATGTGATGGGAAAGAAAAGGTTTGATTTCCTGGATACCGGGACGGAACAGGTCGGCCCGCAGAAAACCGGCCCGACAGCCACCGTGCTTCTGACGGCCGTTGTTGTTCTTTTCTGTCTCATCGCCCTTGGTATCCCGGTGGGGTCCAACTTTATTATGTCCTTTTCCGACTCGTTCAGCATTGAAAAGTTCCAGTTTACGCTGGCAAACTACCAGAATGTGCTGCAGCCGGACGGTGCCCTGCTGGAAGGGGTAAAGCATTCCCTGAGCCTTGCAGCCGTAGCAGCAGTTATCGGCTTGCTGATCGGTTTTTCTGTTGCCTATATCCTGACGTATTCTCAGTTCAGGCTGAAACGGATGATCGATATGCTGACGCTGGTCGCAATGGCTGTACCCGGCGTGGTCCTTGGCATCGGTTATATTTTCGTCTGGAACCAGAAATGGCTGCAGCCCCTGGGGCTCAATCTGTACGGAAAGCCGGAAATCCTGATCTTGGCGAGCGTTGCTTCGGCCGTTCCCCTGATCAATCGTGTGCTGGTGGGCGGGATGTCTAAAGTTCCGCAGGAACTTCTGACCGCCTCTCAGGTGGAGGGCGCACGCCTGGGACGAAGGCTTCGGACGATTCTGCTGCCTTTGCTTCATTCCAGCATGGTTTCCGCCGTCCTGTCCGCCTTTGGAGGAAGTGTTTTCAATCTGGCGATCACCACGATCCTGTATCCGCCCAATTACAGCACGCTGCCGGTATACATCAGCGATTCCTACAACGATCTGAATTTCGGCTATGCTGCAGCGGCCACTATTGTGGGCGGGGCTTTTATCATCGCGATCATGCTGCTTTTGCAGTTCATTCTGAATTTGGGAAAGAGGAAAAGGTATGCAGACCATACTTGAAATCGATAATGTACAAAAGAAATACGGAAAAACCCAGGTGCTTAACGGCATCAGCCTGAAGGTGGAGGAAGGGGAAATCATCAGCGTGCTGGGTCCGTCCGGCTGCGGAAAGTCCACTCTGCTGCGCATCATTGCGGGCATTCTGCCTCTGGACGGAGGGGCGGTGCGCATCCGCGGCCGTGAGGTATCCGGCCCTCATCATAATCTGCCTGCCGAAAAGCGCGGCATCAACATGGTATTCCAGGATTTTGCACTCTGGCCGCATATGAAAGTGGAGGACAACATCACCTATGGTTTGAAAATCCAGAAGGTGGATCGGGAAGAAAGCCGCCGTCGGGTAGATGAGATCGTCAGCCTTCTGCATCTTGACGGTCTGCTGGGACGTTTCCCTGCAGAACTGTCCGGCGGTCAGCAGCAACGGGTCGCCATTGCGAGGGCTCTGGTGACCAAGCCCTCCATCGTACTTCTGGACGAGCCTCTGTGCAATCTGGACATTCAGCTGAGAATTGAAATGCGTACGGAAATGTCCTATCTGTTCCATAAGCTGAAAACCACAGTTTTCCATGTGACCCATGATCCTTCCGAGGCTTTTGCCATGGCTGACCGGATCATTATCATGAACGGCGGAAGGATCGATCAGGCCTCCGATCCCAGAACCTGCTATGAACGGCCCGGCACTGCGCTTGTGGCCGGACTTCTGGGCGCAGGAAATGATCTGAAGCAGACCACGCTCGTGGAACAGAAGGAGCAGGATGGCTGTATCGTTCAGATGGGAGACCGGAAGCTGGAAGGGCTGTTTTTTCCTTCTGCAATCCATACGGGAACACAACCTGCAGGTTTCTGTCCGGCTGAGGTTCGTTTCCGTCCTGAGGACGGCCGCTGGAGAAGTGAAATGGGACAGGGGAACTGCTTTCCCGCACAAACCATTCTTTCCACCTTTGAAGGCAGCTGCTATCGGGTGAAAATGCGTACGGAAAACGGAGAAGAATTCTGTATTCTCCACCCGGATCCCATTCCGGAACAGACTCACGGCTATGTGCATGTAGATAAGGAGAAGCTATATGTCTATGAGTCGGCTTGAGATGAAAGGCGGATATGGAGAACACGGCAGAAGCTGCTTTCTTCTTCCTCTTGCCGGAGAACGCTTCTGTATGCTGGACTGCGGCATGATGGATACGGATCCATCTCCCTTTCCACGGGTGGATCAGGAGATAGTGAAAAAGACGGAATACCTGTTTCTAAGCCATTGTCATAAGGATCACAGCGGAGCCTTTTCTTATTTCTGTAGTCTCGGCTTTCGCGGCAGGCTGATTACAACAGAGCCCACGCTGCGCTTTTCCGGAATTGTCTGGAAGGATACCCTTCTTCTGGACTGCCCGCCCGAAGCGCCGGCAAAGCCTGTTTTTTTGGAGGATGGCCTGTCTTTTTCCTACGGAAAAACGGGACACTGCGCGGGCAGTGTCTGGTTTCATCTCTTCTTCCCGTCCGGAAGCCTGCTTTATTCCGGGGATTATCAGAAAAATACGCTCGCCTATGCGGTTGATCCAATCGAAGGACAAAAGGCCGGCCTTGCCATTCTGGACTGCGCCCATGAGGGCGAACAGATGGATGCAGACGGACTTCGCAGACGGATGACCGACCATATCCGGGAGACGCTCCGGGAAGGCCGCAGGGTAATCATGCCGCTTCCCAAATATGGAAGGGGTATGGAGGTAATCTGCATGCTGTTAAGAAACCTTCCGGATGCGAGAGTCGCCATGTCTGCGGGCATGCGCCGCTGCACAGAAGAAAATCTGTCCTGGGCGCAAAGCGATGCAGACAGTGCCTGGAACACGCTGGCAGAGAAGGAAAGCGCAATGAACAGCGCAA
>ENA-ORMO01003259-ORMO01003259.1-human-gut-metagenome-genome-assembly--contig:-NODE-3259-length-10875-cov-9.321719_pt1 | contig 10875 bp, 15 predicted proteins | sample MGYA00242106_ERZ509001 | MGnify/ENA primary metagenome ERZ509001 (study PRJEB26280, sample SAMEA2338736) | human gut metagenome | biome: human gut; feature: human-associated habitat; material: faeces... | reverse complement strand
CCCGCCAGCATGGTACTTTTACCATTCTTGCGGGCTACGTAGAACATAGCTTCGCGGTACTGCCGCAAGCCGGTTTCTTTATCGACGAAGCCGAAGAGCGCCGATATAAAAGCCTTTTGGAATAATTCAAGGGTTACGGGCTTTCCCGCCCATTCGCCTTTTGAGTGCTTGCAAAACCGCTCTATAAATTCAATCGGTCGAAGCGCCTTCTTTTCGTCGAAGATATAGCGCCCGCCCGCTTCCGGCTGTTCGATCCGCCGCGCAAGCTGTTCATATACCTTCCTAACCCGCCGCGAAACAACGCATTTCCCGCCTTCAATCTCCTTCCAATACTCGGTAATATAATTCACGCCTTATCCCTGCTTTGTGATAAATTCCAGCACGTCGTTTTTCTTCTTTTCGTCCACCTCGGGCGGGGGAAGCAGATCGACAAGCTGTTTATACAACAGGCTGTAACGCTGGATCGTCGTATTATATGACTTTAACGCTGGGCTTTCGCGGTCAAATTCCTGTACGCCCTGCTTGAAATGGTCGGTTGTGCCGTGTTCCTGTATCTGCGCTTGCAAATCATCAAGAACGCCCGCCATAAACGTAATGCGTTCTATGAGTTCTTCGCCTATATGTTTGCGGTCTGCCGGAACAAGCTTCAATATCCTGCGAAGCTTCCGCAAATCTTTCAATCTTTCTTTATCTCCTTTTACCGTCAAGCCAAAACACCCCATTTCAAAACCGCTGCGCCCGCTTTACCCCTCCCCTCATACGCGCGCCCTTAGAGGGGAAAAGAAAGGTTCCCTGCCGCCGGTGCTTTCCCTCCCCTTAGTATTGCGAAGTGGGGGGGATTGCGCCGCATTCCAGCGACTTGTTATATTTTTCAAACCATTCTTTCGCTAACCTTTCGTATAGCGTCCTGTTCTTCCTGCTCGGATCGTCCTTGATCCGCTGTAAGCATTCCGGCAACGTCGCTTGCATTACGATAACTTCCGCCCGCAATTCATCGGCAACCGCCTTCATTTCCCGTGTGTCCGCAATAGTGGTTACAACAAACGCGCGTTCCCATTTCCCGCGCCGCTCCGCTATGATCTGATAAAGAAGTTCCCGAACCTCCAGCGCAACAGACAATACGGGCTTTCGGTCTGTATGCACGTTTCCCGCTTCGCCCGCTAATGCAGCGCAAATATAATCAAGGTCAACGACAAGATCGCATTCCCCTTTATGCTCCGCTACATAGGTTGTTTTCCCGCTCGCCGGACTGCCGCATATAAGAAACACATTCGCTTGCTTTATCAAGTTGCCCTCTTCATCGAAGGCAACCCCGTTCCGCCTTGCTTCACCGCCGCGCTTCTTCAAATCCTGCGCGTGTTCCTGTGCATGGCACTTTTCGCATACTGCTTTCAGATTATCCCAATTCAGCGTTATTTCCGGATTGTTCACGTTCCACGGCTTTATGTAGGTAATATGGTGGACTACGGAAGCCGCCCCGCCACAATCTTCGCATATATAATGCTTACTCTGTAAATAAGCTTCGCGCGTCCTGCGCCATGCTGGACTGTCATAGAACGCCCTCGCGTAGTCCTTCGCCATATCTTAACCCCTTTCCGCTTTCAGTTGAAGCGTCTTTAACAGGCTGTCTATTGTCCGCTGTATCTTTTCAGCGTCCACCCGCTCCGCGTTATACCAAAGGATCAACAGGAATTTTCCCGCCGTATCCGCTAACGGCTCTTGCGCTTGCTGTTCTGCCGTTACCCCTGTGCAAAGTTCGATATAATCCGGAATGGCGTTTAACAAGCCCGTTATAATATCGTCGTTGTCCGTGCCGTCCAGCCGCAAAGCTTCTCTTGCGTCCTCTAAACTAAGCATTGCACCCGCTCCTCGTTACGCCGTCGCGCGTGTCAGCTTTACGAACGCTTCTTCCACAATGGGCTTGCAATCGGCAACCGCCATAGCGCGGTAATCAATAAGCCCTTTCTTGAAGCTGCTTTCGCGGGAAGCTTCGATCGTGATACCCTCGGGCATATTGTAGCCCATGTAATTGAAGTTGCCAAAAATGATTGTTTCAGCCGGAAGGTAATCATCTACCACAACGGGGAAGCCCAAAATTTTGCCGATTGTTTCAGCCTTCGGATCGGCAATAAAGATCGGGCGCTTGTTCGCGTCTACAAGCCCATAGAACAGGCTGTAAAGCGTCGCGTTATTCATAGCCCAGCAAGCGCCGTTAGCATACCCGCGCTTCAATGCGGCAACAACCTTTACAACGTCGGCATATACAAGCCCGTCTGTCTTACTGAAAGTGAAAGCGTTGGTGTCCGCCGTCCACGAAACACCCGAAAGAACGCCCGTGCCTTCCGAAGTACCCGTACCGTTTACAAGGGCGTTTGCGATACAAGCCATCACGCAATTAGAAAGCTCTTCCACAAGGTAGCTTTCAAACGCCGCAATGCTCATTGTCTGCACCTTCACGCTGATAGAAAGCACCTTCATAATTTCGTACCCGTCAAAAGTGATGCTTGCGACGGAAGGCGCAACGCTGTCAACCGCCGCGCCTTCGGTATGCCAGCTTGCGGCGGTCAAAGGCGTTCCCACGGGAATAGCGATTTTCGACGGCACGTTGAAGCTTCTGCAAACGCTCATAATACCGCCCATATCGCGGGCTTTGCTGATAACCTCGTTAAGCGTCTGCGTAGGAAGAACCGCCGCCGCGCTTGTTTCGGTTGCGAAAGCGTCCGCGCGCTGCTCGTTCATAGCGCGGTTAAAAGCCGCTTCTTCAAAGCTGTTCAGCTTGCGCCCCAGCAGTTTTTTCATAAAGGCGCTTCGGTATTCTGCGCTGTTAAGCACGTCGCCTTCGGTCGCGTCATAGCTTGCGCGGCGCTCAAAGGTCATACCCGCTCCGGCAATCGGGTTAAATGCGCCCGTCTGCCCGCCGTTTCCGGCGCTTCGCTGCTTGATGTTCTCTTTTGCCTGTGCCAGCCCGTCAAGCTCGATGTTCAGCGCGTCCACGTCTGCGCCCGCGTCGGTTGAAATGGTGTTTTTGATCTCCGCCGCCCTGCGCTCGATTTCCTCCAGCGTAGAAGTGCGGTAGTGATTGAAAGCTTCTGCAATGGTTTTGAATTTCATTGTTATTTTCCTCCCCGTTTAATGGTGATAATGGTATTTGCCGTATCGGTGATCTGTTTTGCGAAAGCAAGATATTCGCTTCTTGCCGATTTCGGGTTGCTGCTTCCGTCATAGCCGGAAGCGATCTTCTCTTGTTCCCGCTCCAAAATTTCTAATTGAGCGTATAGCCGATCTGTAAGGGAACGGCGGCGCTTTTTTTCCGGTTCCTGCTTCGGCGCTTCGTTTTCCTGCGCCGCTTCGGTGTTCATTTTCTCTTCGTCCATCGTGTTAAACCTCTTTCATCAGGATTTTGTTTGCCTTAATAATCGCCGCTGCCTTCTTCTGCTCGGAAGCCGCCGCGCTGAAAGCGGATCGCGCTTCAACGCTTGTTTGCGGGTAGGCGGGGAAGGGAACGACGCTGATTTCATACACTTTTTCAATCTTGAAGATCGTTCGCGTATTGGTCGCCGCGTCGTAACTGTCGCCGCCTTCCGGCACTTTGAAGGCGAATGACATTCCGGAAAGGTCGCCGCGCTGTACTGCCGTATAGACGCTTCGCGCTTCCTCGGTGTCGGGTAATTCTGCAACCATCTTCAACCCTGCCGGATCAATCGTAAGTTGCATTGTCTTTGGTGTCCTTGCAAGCGGCACTTTGTTCAAGTCGTGATTGTAGAACAACCGCGCGTCGGATAAATCCGCATGATCCAGCGCGCCCGCTCGGATAATTTCGATATACGATCCTGCCGGATCGCCTATCTTGGTAGGCTGATCGTAAACGATCGGTCTACCCTCTAATCTAAGGGCTTTTGAAGCGTCTGCCGCCGCTGCCGCCCTTATTTCGCATACTCTAATTTCCTTCATTCCCGCTGTCCTCCGTTTCCGTGATATGTTCGCTTGCGATAATAGTTAGGTCAAGCCATTCTTTGAACAGCGCGTAAAGCTGTATGGGGATAAAACCGTTTTGCTCCGGATCAAATACCGCCATTGTGCCAGCCGGTATGTAATCTTCTTCCGGCGTTTCCGGTATCCCGCTTATATCCCGACGCATAAAACCCGCTATTCCGGAAAGGTCGCCCGCTTTTGCATACAGCGGAATAAACGGGAATTCATCTGTTTTGTTGTCCTTCGTCCCCATAAGCATTACTTGTATATAGCGGTCATTCATTGTCTGCCGCCCCCTTTCCCTCTCCGGAAGCCGCCGAAAGCACGGCGGGCGCTTTCGCCCTTGCAAGCTGGTATTCCTCCGCTTTGTCCGCGTCTACGTAATTAAGCGACTGTATGCGCCTGTCGCCGTTCTCGACGCTCGGAAGATTGAGGATTTCCAAAGCTTGGTTTACCGTAAGTAAGCCCATCGGCATAAATTCGCGGATAATATTTACCTTCGTTGCGTTGCTGGTGAATTGCAGCCGCCCGCTTTCAAACATAATGGAGTTGCCGAAGGCGCGTTCCCTGTCGTTGAACAGCTTGCGGGTAAATTCAAGGCTTAATTGCAGGGAAAGCGGTTCTATGGTGCTTTCGTAAAACGCCGCCCATTGATCTTCATTGTAGCTGCTATTTACGATCGCTTCCGATACGCCTAAATAGTTGTAAATCTTATCCTTCACCGCTTGCATTTGTTTTTCGTCTATGGAATAGGGCTTATTGTCAAGCGGTATATATTCCGAACCGCTATCAATCGCCGCCACGCCGCCGTTGTTCGTAACGTCAAGATAGTCTTTTACGAAGTTATCTTTGATCTGCTTTAACATTTCCGGACTTGCTATCTGCGTCCGGCGCAAAATACCGCGAAGGCTTGCGCCGCTCTTGATCGCGGATATGATACCTTCGTTCTGTGTATGCGCTAACTGCAAAGCAGGGGAAAGCGCGTCGTTCGGATCGCCCAAAATATCGTTTCCGTTGAAATTGCGGCGAAGGTGGATTATCTCGGAATAGGGTAAAAGCGTTTCTTTCCCGCCCGAAAAAATGAAGCGTACATAGAGAACGCCGCCCGCGTCGCTCATAAATTCAGCGTGAACAGGGTTAAGCGGGAATACGGCGGCAAGCTGCCCGCGTTCGTCCCGCTGCATATATGCAAAAGCGTTGTTATACAGGTAATAGTGGGTAATCAGCTTATACAGCATATCAAACGCGCTCATATACGGGTTAGGCTCAATCTGCAAAATACGGTTTATCCTGCAATCGCCTTCCACCCGCTCATGGTTGCGGTATTTGATAATGTGCGATCCCTTCATTTTCGCCGCGTTGCGGGCGATCGCGTCGACAGCGCTCCGGTAAATATCGTTGCTGTAAGCGTCCCCGCTCCAAGCCGCAAACGAATTCCCGCCACCGATAATCTCCGCGCGGGCAATACTGCTTTCCGGCGGCTTTGCCTTCCCAAAAATCCGTTGAAAAATGCTTATTCTTCCCATTCTCCCGCGTCCCCTCCTGCTTTCGACATTTCTTCTTCAAACACTTCCCGCATACGCTGTATTGCCTTGCTTCCGCCGCGTTCATCGGCAAGGGTTTTCCACGGGCGTGCTGGGTGCTTTGAATTTCCTAATTCGTACACATACGCTTTTATCGCGTTCGGTACGCCGTGCCTGTCGTATCCGGTAGGCGAAACGGTAACATACTTTGCGCCGCCCGCCTTTTTGATTTTGCCGGATTTAATCGACTTGATAAGATCGCCGGTATCCTTGATCTTGTATTCCTTCAAGGCGGCTTTCATTTCCTCGCGCATAACCTTTGCACCGGCATATAGCATATGGTTTACCGTGCCTTCAACCTTCGCCCCGCGTTCTTTCAACTGATCGCGGATCACGTCCAGCCCCGTTACTTTGAATTGCGCCATACAGCCGCCCCCTTTCCTGTTCTTCCTGCTCATTCCTCCGTTCAATCTCACAATCGCAAGTTTCCGAAGGATCAAGGTTGCTCCCGCAATGCGGGCAAGTCCTGTAATACACTTCCGTTTTCTCCCTTCACGTTTAATAATACCCGCTGCTTTCTCCCACCCCTCCGCCCCTCCCGCTGGGAGGGGGACAGGCTCAAAGGAATTGAATTCCCACAAACCGGCGCGCCGATCGTCCGTTGAATACGCCTATATGATTTTTGTTATCCCCGTCGCCGCCCTGTTCCTATCACTCCGGCAACTCACCGTAAAGAGGCTTTCGCGGCATATCCTCGCGCCGCTTTGCGCCGCTCCGGTATTCCACGTTCCTCTTGACGGCTCGCCGCCTTCGTGATCTTTGAGAAACAGGCGACGGGGAATTGAACAAAAATCTAATCTTATCGGCTTTGGTTGCCTAACCTTACACATTTACAAGGCGTTCCACGCTGATTATCAATCAGCATTTTAGAACCCGCTTCCGCCCGCTTCTCGGCGGCGCAGTTTCGCCCTCTTCGCTCTTTACATATTTGAAATTCATATACCCGTATGGCGTTATCTTTGCCGACACAAGTTTATATCCCTTCGGCGGTTTCGGCGGCTTGTTTTCGGAATAGGCGCGCTTTACCTCGGTTGCTTCCTCCACTTCCGGTTCGCATAAATTCCGCGTTCCCTTGTAGTGGCGCGCGCCCTGTTCCGGTTCCCAATGGTCGAAAAGGTAATTTGCAAGCCCTGTGTAATCCTGCCCGTGATCTACGCCGTTATAGTAATTGTGTTCCCGCAAGTGTTCGATCCGCAAAACCGTTCCGGCTTTCCATTTCTCCCGTATCTGCTCTTCGGTAATCCCGTTCGTTACCATGTGAAAATGAATGCGGTTCGTTGATTTCCCGCGCCCTTTTGAAAGAACGGCTTGCATATCCGGATTCAGCCGCCGCAAGCGCCGCCAGAACGGGTTTATAATCGCGTCCGCTTCCTCGTATGTATGCGCTTCGTTTTCCCGATCCAGCGTCAGCGTGATATATAGCGACTGCGGGGAAAACGTCGCGTTGAATTTCCGCGCAAAATTGCGGCGGGCGATCTGCCTTTTGAATTCCTCGTATTCCTCTTTGCTGCTAAATCGCGGGCGCGGCTCGTATTTGCCCGCGTCCTTTACTCGCTCCGGCACGGTGTAAACCTCCTGTTCGCATACGCTCCCCGCGAAAATGCGGCGTTTTGCCCTCATTTTTTCGACCTCCTGCATTGACAAGAAGCCGCACAAATGCTATACTATATACGGTTGTATGTTGCATTTGTGCAGCTACTTAACGTTCATCGGTTGCCGCCGATGGGCGTTATTTTTTTGTCTGTTTTCATATTCCGACTACCTCCAGCAAGCCCGCTATGTACGGATCGCGGCGGCGTTCCGGCGAAAGCGTCTTTGCAGCTTCGCGGCACTCTTCCCGCAAGCATACCCGCTCTTCAAGGTTGAAGGAAGAAGCTGGATCGTGAAGCGGGAAATATGCTTCATAGCTTACAAGCTCCGCTTTCCTGCATTGCTGCCCGTGATACCGGTTCAGCCGCAAAAGCCTTTTCTTTACTGCGCCGCATACATACGGTTCAAAACTCGCCCCCGCGCTGATCCCCCTTGTAAACGCTTCTTCCGCAACTATAACAAGTTCGTTGTATGCTTCCGCTATAATATCTTCCATTTCGTACCACACATTTTTATTGCGAAGAGCGCCCGACATTTTCAGCGCGGTATATTTGACAGGTTCTAACGCCGCTATAATTGCCGCGTCCCGCTCCGCCTTCGTTGCGAACGGCTTTACGCGCGGTTTATACTCCGCCACTGCTGCTGCGTAATGCTCGAATAGCTTTTCCGGCTTTACCCCCAGCGCGCCCGCGATAAGCTGCGCGGTTGTGTCCGATATTGTTTTCATATCTTCGCGACACGGGACGCCGCCAGCCGCCCATATTTCTAACTTTCCGATCGTACTTCTTCTAACGCCCGCCCGCTCTGCAAGCGTCCCTTGCGCCCAGCCGCGCTCCCTGCGTTTCTCTTCAATCGTGTTCGGGTAGCTCTGGAAGCGGAAATTGAATTTTGTGCTTCTCACTTTCTCGCCCCCTCAAATAACCTTGCACGTAATATGCGCTTTGAACGCCTTGCCTTTGATCGCGTCAAGGTACGTTGCGTAATTCGCCCGCACAATTTCCGCTTTCATCGGTGGCGGCAAGAACAATTCTTCAAAGTCAAGGGCAAATTCAAGATAGGGAATAGCCTTCCGCTTGCAATTCCGGTGCAATGTTCCCATTGTGTAGCTATCTTCTTCCATACCCGCATACGCTGCCGCAAGTGCCGCCATCTGTATGCAATCCGTCCCCAGCACTTCCGTTTCGTAGCCTTCATACGGGTGGCAACCGCCGCCGTGCTTCTTTTTCCGCTTGCTCATTGTTTACGCTCCTTTCGCTTCCGACGGCCTGCCGTATGAAGTTTCTTTCGGCAAGCAGCCGTATTTCTTCTTGTGCCATGCCTCGAACTTCGCTTGATTGTCCGGATCATCGAAGAAACTTCCGATTGCTTCAAACAACCCCCGGCAATGCGCCGACATGACCGGATCGGGGATTGCTTGTACTTCAACCGATATTGCGTTCATATGTACCCGCCTCCGTTCGTTGCCTATTTGGTGACTTTTTGGCTAAAAAAATATGCATTAACTCTAATTCGGAAACATTCAGCACTTTAGCCATTGCGTCAATTTCCTCTAAATCCGGTTGCTTAATTCCGTTTGATAGCTTGTTTACAGCCTGCCTCGGCCAACCAAGCGCACGCGCAAAGTCCGATTCGCTATCAAATTGTGAGTAGATTAGCCCGCGAAATGCTCTAACCTTGCCAGCCATATTGTTACCTCCTTTGTGGCCTATTTGGTGACTATTTAAGTTTATCACGCCTTGTCTCTCTTGTCAACCGTTTGGCGTTATTTTTTTGAATATGTCTTTACTTTGGTGACAAAATATGATTTAATAGAGGTAGGGCAAAATAGGAGGCGATTTAGTATGAACAATGAATTTGGCAAAAGGCTAAAGCAAATAAGGGAATCGCGCAATATGTCCCAAGATGAATTAGCTAACCTGCTCGGAACATCTAAGCAGGTTATTAGTAGATACGAAACCGCACAGAGAACACCTAAAATAACCACCGTTTATGAGTATGCTCAAAAGCTCGGTGTTTCTATAGAACAACTCACAGGATATACGGTTGATCGTGATGGTGTGAAGTACTCTGGTTCTCATATTTCACAAGAAGAAATTGATAACGACGATCTTTTTGAATATCGGGTAAGCTCCAAAAAAATCCTTAAAGAAACAACCGATGCTTTTGATGAAGTCACTCAAAATATTGTTAATGTTGTGAAAGACTTAACTGCCGAAGAAAAAAAAGTTATACTTGAAATGGTAAAAATGATGAAGCGCAATAAGGGAAGCGGGGAAGGGAAAGAATGAAAGCCGTTATCTATGCCCGCTATTCCTCCGATCGGCAGACAGAACAAAGCATAGAAGGGCAGTTACGGGAATGTTACGCATTTGCGAAAGCGAATGATATAGCCGTAATTGATACCTACATTGACCGCGCTATCAGCGGCAAGACAGACAACCGCCCCGCCTTTCAAAAGATGATAGAAGACAGCGCAAAGCGCCAGTTTCAAGCCGTTATTGTGTACCGCCTTGACCGCTTCACCCGCAACCGCTACGACAGCGCAATTTATAAAGCCCGCTTGAAGAAAAACGGCGTAAAGGTACTTTCCGCTATGGAGAACTTGAACGGATCGCCGGAAAGTATCATTATGGAAAGCCTGCTCGAAGGTATGGCGGAATATTACAGCGTTGAATTATCACAGAAGATCACGCGCGGAATGAGAGAAAACGCCTTGAAGGGTAAAGCGCTGGGCGGGCAACGTATTTTAGGCTATAAGGTCAATTCCGATTGTTATTTTGAGGTTGACGAAACAACCGCGCCCGTTGTCGTTGATATTTTCAAGCTGTATAGCAGCGGAAAAACGGTAAAAGAGATATGCGACATTCTCAACGCTCGCGGCGTGAAAACATCTCGCGGCGGCGCGTTTAATAAAAATAGCCTGCATACCATCTTGACGAACAAGAAGTATATAGGCATTTACAAGACAAAGTACGGGGAGATCGTCGGCGGCATTCCGGCAATCATCGACAAAGAATTATTTGAAATGGTGGCGTTGCGTATGGAACAAAACAAAAAAGCCCCCGCAAGAGCGAAGGCAGAAATAAACTATTTGCTTTCAACAAAACTGTTTTGCGGGAAATGCCGCTCCGCTATGGTTGGCGAAAGCGGCACGAGCAAAACGGGCAAGAAATATTATTACTATGCCTGCGTTAAAAGAAAGCGCGAAAAGGCTTGCGACAAGAGCAATGTAAAAAAAGACTGGATCGAAGATTTAGTTATTCAGCGCACCGTTGCGGACATTCTGAAAGACGATATTATAGAGCAAATCGCGGATCGTCTTGTAGAATTGCAGAAAGCGGAAGCCGCCGAAAATGGCACAATGCTTTATTTGCAAAATTCCCTTGCCGAAATTCAAGTATCTATCAAAAATATTATGACCGCGATTGAAAAGGGGATCATAACCGAAAGCACAAAAAACCGCTTGACCGAATTAGAGGACGAAAAACGGAATGTTGAAATAGAGATTGCGAAAGAAAACATTGCGCGGCGGATCATCAGCAAGGAACAAATTATTTATTGGATTTCCAGTTTTAAGGGCGGCGACATAACAAGCGAAAAATACCGCCAACAGCTTATTGATACCTTTGTCAATGCAGTTTTCGTCTATGATGATAAGATCGTCATAACCTACAATTACAGCGGCGAAAACAATACCGCTACTATTTCGGATTTAGACTTATCAAGTCCA
>ENA-ORMO01003244-ORMO01003244.1-human-gut-metagenome-genome-assembly--contig:-NODE-3244-length-10947-cov-2.328498_pt1 | contig 10947 bp, 11 predicted proteins | sample MGYA00242106_ERZ509001 | MGnify/ENA primary metagenome ERZ509001 (study PRJEB26280, sample SAMEA2338736) | human gut metagenome | biome: human gut; feature: human-associated habitat; material: faeces... | reverse complement strand
GCTTAGAAACAGCCAATTTTTGAAGTGGTTTTCTGAAAAAGAAATCCAGCGGGGCGCTTCCAGGCGAAGGAGGGGCATAGGAAAGCCGCGGTTCGGCCTGGGCGGCAATAGATGAGGGGGAAGAATGGAAATTTTTCTCCAAAGTAAAGGAGGCAAGTCCCTTTATTTGTGATAAAATAAAGACAGTTGTTATCATATATGGTTCTACATTTTATCAGGGAGGGCTTGCGATGAATACCTTAGATGCAATTCACAACAGACGCAGTATCAGAAAATATGTAAAGGGAACCGTTATACCCGAAGAGGATATCCGAAAGATTCTGGAGGCGGCGATGATGGCTCCCAGCGCGTGCAACTGCCGGCCATGGGAATTCGTGGTTGTGAGAAAGGAAGCGCTTCTCACACAGATCACGCAGCTGCATCCTTATACGCAGATGCTGAAAACGGCTTCTTTGGCAATCGTCGTCTGCGGCAGGCCGGAGCTTCAGGAAGGGATCTGTGCCGGTTTCTGGCCCCAGGACTGCGGAGCTGCCATCCAGAATCTCCTTCTGGCTGCTGAAGAATTGGGATACGGCACCTGCTGGTGCGGCTGCTATCCCGTCATGGACAGGGTGGAAGCAATGCAGAAACTGCTGCAGGTTACCAGCCTTCCGTTGGCAATCGTCGCCGTTGGCAGGGCTGACGAGGCGCCCGCTGCCAGAGGCTTCTACGATGAGGAACGCGTCATCTGGCTGTAACATGGCCAGTTAGCACGGCAGGCGGCGGGCTTTTACTCCTATGCGAAAAAAGAAGTTGGCTCCTTCATCCAAAGGGGCCTGCTTCTTTTTCTTTCATCAAAGGGAATGGTCGAACATGGCAAAGGACAGCAGCAGGCTGTCCACGCCCTGACAGATCAGATACATGCGGATCAGCGACAGGTGGGAAAGCCTGGAAATGCAGTGTGCAATGAACCATAACGGGAACAGCAGCGTCATAGCCCATCTTCCTGCCCCAATATTGCACAGAAACAGAATGCCTGCCAGCAGGCTCAGTATTCCTGTCACAAGGGCTACGCCCGGCCCAAAGCCCGTGCGGCGTTCCATCTTAACATAAAAGGCGATATCCGCAATTCCCGTAAAAACCGCAAACACTCCATAGACCACCGTTATCCCTGTCAGCATTCCAGATGGGCTGACCAGGCTGTAGATGCCAAGCAGGATCATCAAAATCCCCACAACCAATTCTAACCATTTCAAATGTGATTTTCTCCATTGCACCTCTTCATCCCTAAGGGGACAGCTTTAAGAACAGAGGGGCGTGATGAACTTCTTTTAACACCTTGTCCAACAGATCTTTCATGGACAGGCGCAGGCTCGTGGTATTCATGCAGGGATGACAGCCGATCATGGGTTCTGCAAGCAGGCTTTCATCCATCAGCAGCTGCACCTGGTTTTTTACATCGTTCATCAGGCCCAGCACGCTCACCGAGCCGGGAGTCAGCCCGAGCAGTTCCTCCATCTCCTGCGGCCCGCCAAAGGACAGGCGGGAGCTGTTTACCGCATGAGATACCTGGCTGGTTTGAAACTGCTTATCTGCGGGCAGCATGAGGAGATAGAACGCCGTCTTTTGGCGGTTGCATAAAAATAAATTCTTGCAGATCGCGGCATCCAGGATCCGATCCACCTCTTCACAGTCCTGCATGGTCATGAGGGGCTCATGATCCACATATTCATACTCCACCCCCAGGCGATCCAGCAGGTCATATACGCGGATTTCCCGCTCCAGCCGCCCTTCCAGGTCAGCGGGCCTTCCCTTTGTCAGATGCATTGCTTTTCTCTCTTTCTTATTTATATTTACCGTCTATTTTACAGAAGGAAGGAAACGCTGTCCATTCTATTTTCAATTATTGGGCCCGGCAGGCTACTGTTCAGGCCCAATAATTGGAGTCTTAGTAAGAATAGTTCCTAAACCTCCGGTACATATACAAGATTCCGCAGGATATACACCCCTTCCTGCTCATTCAGCGCTCCCCCCAAAGCCAAAAAGGCATTCCCCGTTGCAATGGACAGGGCATCTCCTTCCGTATCCCCCAAGCCGAACATCTCTTCTATCGCAGCTTCCACTTCTTCCGCCCTGTCTTCCGGAGCGGTATCCGCCGCATTCTCATCCAACGTCACATAGAGATAATCCACATATTCTCTGGCCCCTTCCAGCAGTTCATCGCTGGAAGCATAAGAATATTCTGCCGTATATACTATGTCTCCATTCCCTTCTATTTCCTTTGAATAGGATGCCTCATATCCATCTGAAGACACCACATCCTCATACATGGAAATCCCCTGTTCTTCCAAAACAGCCTTCATCTCGCTCTGCGCATCCGCATTCGTCTCCTCATTCTGCCCACAGCCGCTCAGAGCAAGCAGCAGGCACGCCAGCGCCGCCACCATACGGTTTCTTCTCTTCATACGGAATCTCCTCCCTTTTTTATTTTTCTTCCGCCGGATTGTCGGTTTCCCGAATATAGGCTGTTTTTATTTTACCCCCCCCCGTTTTCATTTTGTCAATAGAGAACCTTAAGTGTCCGTCGCATCGGAGCGAGGAGGGCCGGGCAGGAATGCATAGGTTACTCCCGGATCGTATCCGTCACCGACATGTCCCGGATGCGCCGGATCGGCGCCAGTATGGCGAGGAAAACCGCCGCCAGAACGATCAGCAGGATCAGAAGCAGCGGCAAAGAAGGAAGCGTCCAGGCATCCCCCCAGCGGGCGGATACCATCTGCTCAAAGGACCATTTGTGCAGCAAGAGCCCTGCGGCGCTTCCGAACAAGGCTCCCGTAAGCGCATAGGCCAGCGCTTCTGCCGCCACCATGCCGGCCAGCTGACGGACGCTCATCCCAATGGCCCGCATCATTCCAATCTGGCGCATCCTGGCGGAGACGCTCATGCTGATGCTGTTGATGATATGAAAGATGCAGATCAGCAGAATCACCCCAAGGAATCCATATACGAACAGGGCCATGGCGTAATAAGCGCCTCTCGTCTCACTGTTCTTAATCCTGCTGTCAGAAAAGGAGAAATCCTCTCCGGCCAGCCTGCGTATCGCTTCCACATCCGCATCCGTAGCCGTCTTTTCCAACTGAATATCAATCACCGTATACGCTTCCTGCCCGGTCAGTTCATAAAAAAGGGATTCGCTGCAGATCACCATCCATTTTCCTGCCGTCTGGTGGAACGGGCTGTCGGACAGAACGCCTGTAACGGTCACTTCTTTCGCACCCTGCGCTGTATCGAGCAAAATCGTGCTTCCCACCTGCAGGGGATTGCCGCCGTCGTAGACCACCAAAACGCCTTTCCCCGCCTCCGCTTCTTCCACAGAACCGGACAGCAGTTCCTCTTTCGCCCAGTCAAACTGATGGCTTTCATAAGAGAGCAGGTCGATCCGTCCTTCCGTTCCATCCATGATGGCCGGAACATCATAGGAAAAGCTTCTGCCAAACACCCTCCGTACGGATGCATTCTCTTCGATCCTGGCACAAAGCGCACGCGGGACATCGCAGCCGTTATTCGCACTTACAATGGAAAGATCCGGAGCATACGGCTTCAGCGGGTTCACCGCATGATCCATCAGCGGAATCATGGAACTGAACGAAAGGAACAGCAGGATGGAAAAGGCAAAGGACGCGGAGAGCAGAAAAAAGTTCTTCCGGCTGGATACGGCATGATGAATGCCCAAAGCCACCTCCACGCCAGCCAGCCTGGTATTCGCCGCCCGGCGCACCGCCTGAACGGTTCCTGCATTCCCGCTCACCGCTGCCAAGGGTTCCACCCCGGCGGCCCTTCTGGCCGGGGCGCGCGCTGCCATAAGGACGGTGAGCAGGCCCAGGAACGCCCCCGCTCCGATTCCCACCCAGCTTATGCCAAAGACAGGCATCTGTGCAAACCATCCCGGACTCAGGATGCGGAGCACCAAACAGAGCGCCCAGATCACCACCGTTCCGATCATAATTCCTGCTGGAATCGCACTCCTGCACCACAGAAGGGCTTCTCTTCGCACAAACCGCATTACCTGCCTTCGAGTGGCTCCCAGGCAGCGCAGCATGCCGAAAAATTCTGTCCTGCGCGCCACATTGCTGTTCAGGCTCCCGGTAATCATCAGAACGCCGGCCACCATGACAATCAGCGCCAGGAAAACTGCCACCAAATAAATATTTCTCACATAGGAATCGCTGCTCTGCCCAAGAAGTCCCAGAACCTTAGTATTCTCGCTGATCTGGGATTCCTCAATTCCAAGCTGCTGCCTGATATCCGCCAAGGTTTTCTGGATGTTGCACATGGGTGTAAACGCCACGAAAAAATTGCTGTTATAGAACACATCCTCTCCCATTCCGGCCTCTTTCACAATCATGCGGAAGGTCTGGGTATTCAGGTAGACGCCGAAGGCATCCTGCCTTGTGAGCATGGAGAAATCTCCCGTAAATCCGCTGGCAGTGAGCGTCATATGCCCTCCCCATGGAAAACAAAGCTCCACCTGATCTCCCAGCTTCAACCCCAGCCGGTCTTTCACGCTCTTCGTAAATACCGCCCCATTTACCGCTTCATTGCCCTGTGCATCCTGATCTTTCTTTGCTCCTTCTTTCGGGAATTCCCCTTCCGCGATTCCGGCCGAAGGGAAAAGTTTCAGATTAGTTTCATCAAATCCCAACACACAAGTCTGTATTCCTTCAATCGTATAATCATCATCCAGACTATAATTAAACACGCCATACCAACTTGCCGTCTCCACCTCCGGCCTGGCGGCAATCAACTCCGCCTGCTCATCCGTGATTTCCTTAAACGATGCATGCCAAAGCCCGTCCTGAGAAGCTGCCTGTATGTACTGACACCGTATCTCCATATCCGCCATCCCGAACAGCGTCATCACCAGAGCCACCGCCAGCATAATGCACAGACGCGTCATTCTGGTCTGCTTTCTGTGAACGCGTCCGGATAAACGGGTCAGGGACAGATAGCTTTTCATCTCATATTCATTCGTTCCTCTCTTCATTCCCTCGCCCCTCCCAGATCGCTCAGCCTCCCGTCCGACACACGGAACACCCGATCCACCGACGCAGTCAGGCTGACATTATGCGTAATCATCAGCACGGTCTGTTGGTAATGCCTGGAGGCCTTCTGCAAAAGTTCCATCACATCCTGGCTGTTCCTGGAGTCCAAATTTCCTGTGGGTTCGTCCGCCAGTACCAGCATGGGCTTCGTAATCAGCGCTCTTCCGATCGCCACACGCTGCTGCTGTCCTCCGGACAGCTGTCCGGGCAAATGGCGGCGGCGTTCCGTAAGGCCCAGCACATGCAGAAGTTCTTCCACCCGCGCCGGATCCGGTTTTCTCCGGTCAAGAAGAAGGGGAAAAATAATGTTCTGTTCCACGTTCAGTTCCTCAATCAGATGAAAGGACTGAAAAACGAAGCCGATATTCTGCCGCCGGAAGATTGTACGTCTGTTTTCCGTCATGGAAAAAAGATCTTCCCCATCCAGCCATACCTTGCCTGAGGTGGGTGCGTCCAGCCCGCCGATGCAGTTAAGCAGGGTACTCTTTCCTGAACCGGATTCTCCCACCACCGCGGCGAATTCCCCTTTCTCAAGCGTAAAAGACACATCTTTCAATGCCTCCACCCTTGCTTCTCCCTCTCCATATACTTTACACAGATTTTCAACCCGCAGTATTTCCATAAAACGGCACCATCCTTTCCTTTTCGTATACCATATCATCCCCATCTTACAATCCGGTGAATTGCAGCTTACGATTCCGTAAGCCATATATCCATCCAGTTCCCGGGACAAAATGCCGCAAGGATCCGTTTATTCCCCTGTCTGTTCTTTCCATCCTCCGCTTTTCCATACACATCCCTATTATAGACAGATTTCCGCCAATTGCCCACCTGCAGGTTCCGCGGCCCTGCCTAATTTGGAACGGACAGCCCTTTTTCGAGGAATTCTCTCAATAAGGCTCCTTGCTTTTTCTGAAAAATATATGATACACTCTCAAGACGGTTAGATATAGCTAACCGAATTGTTTTGTTCCCCAAAGAAAGGAGGTACTTCTATCAAATCATGGATGTTCACGGCCATTCTTGCCGTACTTTTATTGATTCTTTCCATTCTCTCCCTGTTTGTGGGAGTCCTTGATATCACGCCAGGCGCTCTGCTTGCCGGCGATATCGAACAGCTGGAAATCTTTCTGATCTCCAGGCTGCCCCGTCTGCTCGCCATTCTCTGCACGGGTGTGGGGATGAGCGTGGCCGGGCTGATCATGCAGCAGCTGTGCATGAATAAGTTTGTCTCCCCGACAACAGGCGCCACCATTTCCTCGGCCCAGTTCGGAATTCTTCTGGCCCTTTTGTTTCTGCCGAATTCCACCCTCATGGGAAGGGCGGTCTTCGCATTTGCCGCCGCCATCCTGGGAACCTGGATCTTCGTCTGGTTCATTCAGCGCATCCGCTTCAAAGATGTGGTAATGGTTCCCCTGGTGGGCATCATGTTCGGCAATGTCATAGGAGGCCTGACCAACTATCTGGCATATAAATATGAAATGACGCAGGCTCTGTCCTCCTGGCTGGTTGGCCACTTTTCCCTCGTGCTGCGCGGGCGGTATGAGATCGTATGGCTCACCGTTCCGCTGGTCATCCTTGCCTTTCTCTTCGCCAATCACTTCAATATCGTCGGCATGGGAAAGGATTTCTCCAAAAACCTGGGCGTTCCCTATAACCTTGTCCTATTCATGGGGCTCACCATTGCGGCCATGATCACCGCTTCCGTGGTGGTTGTGGTGGGATCGATTTCCTATATCGGGCTGATCGTCCCCAATCTGGTGTCCATGTTTAAAGGGGACCGGATACGCGGAACGCTGGTGGATACGGCTCTGTTCGGGGCGATCTTCGTCCTGGTATGCGATATGATCGGCAGGGTGGCCATTGCGCCTTACGAGCTTCCCATTGAGCTCATCATCGGCATCCTTGGCAGCATCCTTTTCATCGGCCTGCTGCTCTACCGCCTGAAATATGGGCGGAAAGCCGTCCGCTATGTCCTGAAAGGAGGGAAGGAGCATTGAGATCACACGCTGTCAACCGGCGAAAGATTATGATTATGGCGTTCCTGGTGCTTCTTTTGGGCATCGCCTACATGCTGGTGGAGGTAAACTTTGAGAATGAGAAACTCTTTCGCTATGCTATGCGTATCCGCGCGCCGAAGTTGGCCGTCATGCTGATTGTTTCCATTGCAATCGGCGGCGCTTCCATTGTTTTTCAGTCCATCATCAACAATACCATCGTGACGCCCTGCCTGCTCGGCATGAATTCGCTCTATACGCTCATCCATACTGCCGTTGTATTCTTCGCGGGCTCCGGAAGCTTCCTGGCCGTCAATGCCAATGTTTCCTTTGCCGTGGATCTGGTTCTGATGGGATTTGCCGCCACATTGATCTATGGCTGGCTCTTCCAGAAGACGAACCACAACGTGCTCTATGTCCTGCTGATCGGACCCGTGCTGACGTCCTTCTTTTCCAGCATCCAGTCCACCCTGACGCGGGTGATGGACCCCAATGAATACGATAGCCTGCTTACCACCCTTGTGGCCAGTTTCAGCAATGTGAATTCAGAAATTATCCTGCTTTCTCTTCTGCTGCTTGGGGCCGTCGTCTTTTTCCTGCGAAAGGAACTGGCGCTCCTGGACGTGCTCACGCTGGGCAAAGACCAGGCCATCAATCTGGGTGTGGATTATGATAGGTGCGTCCGGCGGCTGCTGCTGGGCGTGACACTGTGCATCGCCATCGCCACAGCCATGGTGGGCCCCATCTCGTTTCTGGGCCTCATCATCGCTAACCTCTCCAGGCAGCTGTTGAAGACCTACCGGCATTCCCAGCTGATCCTCTCATCTACCCTGTTCGGTATGGCGGTGCTCATTGGCGGACAGCTGATCGTGGAGCATGTATTTTCCTATGTGATTCCGATCAGCGTATTCATCACAGTGGGAGGCGGGCTCTACTTCCTGTACCTCCTGCTGACAAACAGGAGGGTATGATACATGGTAATACAGAAACTCACCAAAACATACGACGGAAAGGCCGTGGTGGATTCCGTCAGCTTTGAAATCCCGAAAGGAAAAGTGCTTTCCCTCATCGGGCCAAACGGGGCCGGGAAATCCACGGTAATGGGCGTCCTGTCCAGGCTGATCGCCCGGGATGCGGGGCTGGTGGATTTTGACGGGAGGGATATCTCCAAATGGAAAAGCAAGGAGCTCTCCAAGCGGCTGGCCATCCTGACCCAGAGCAATCACATCCAAATGAAGCTTACCGTCCGGGAATTGGTTGCCTTCGGGCGCTTCCCCTATTCCGGCGGCCGCCTGACACAGGAAGATGTGGAGATCATCGACCAGGCCATCGCCTATATGCAGCTAGAGGAATATGAGAACAGGTTCATTGATGAGATTTCCGGGAAACCGCTGTCCATTTATTATTGATTCTACTCACCCCGCAGCGCGTCCGGATTTCTGTCAAACCCTCATCTGCCGCTTTGAAAAGAGGATGGAACTGCTCAGTAACAGTTCAGGCAGTTCCTCAGCTGACAGGGACCGAACGGTCCTCCGAACCGCTGCCAACTACCCAATAGGAGGAATATTTCATTGAAAAAGAATAAATTGATCCCCTTCACCCTTGCATGCTGCCTGTTCCTGGGCCTGACCGCCTGCGGTTCCCAGTCACAGACGGATGCCGCAGCCACCCAGACCGCTTCTGTGGAAAGCGCTTCTGCGACCGTTTCTGCAGAGCCTTCTTCAGAGATTTCTGCAGAAACCATCTCCGGCGAAACCGCTTCTGCAGCGGCCGAAGGCACGGATTTAACCGAATCGTCTTCCGAAGCTCCGGAAAGCATCACCATCCGGGCGCTGAACGCCAATCAGGAAGAGACAGACATAGAAGTTCCCTATGATCCGGACAAAATCGCCATTCTGGATATGGCCTGCCTGGACATCCTGGATAACCTGGGCCTGGGAGATCGGATCGTCGGCTCCGCTTCCACTTCTTTGGACTATCTGCAGTCTTATGTGACGAATGAAGAGATCGCCAATCTGGGAACCATCAAAGAAGCGGATATGGAAGCGGTCATGGCCTGTGAGCCGGATGTGATCTTCATCGGTGGCCGTCTGAGCGCTTCTTACGATGCGCTGAATGAAATCGCCCCGGTTGTCTATCTATCCACGGACTCTGAGATCGGCGTTGTGGAAAGTGTGCGCAAAAATGCTGCCACAATCGCTTCCATGTTCGGCCTGGAAGGTCAGGTGGATGCACTGATGGCGGACTTTGATTCCCGTATTGAAACGCTCGCTTCCTTTGCGGAAGGCAAAACTGCCATCATCGGCATGTGCACCAGCGGCAGCTTTAACGTGCTTGGCAACGACGGCCGCTGCTCTCTGATCGGCCGTGAAATCGGCTTTGATAATCTGGGCGATGGGGATGTGACGGCCACCCATGGCAATGAAACCTCCTTTGAGCTCATCGTGGAACTGAACCCGGACTACATCTTCGTCCTGGATCGCGATGCCGCCATCGGCACCAACGGCGCAGAATTGGCAAAGGATATCATGGAAAATGAACTGATTATGGGAACGGACGCCTACCAGAACGGCAATCTCATCTACCTGGAGCATCCCGCCGTCTGGTACACGGCAGAAGGCGGAATCACCGCGCTTGACCTGATGCTTGCGGATCTGGAAACGGAACTGACGGGTACGGGGGAATGAATCTACAGCAGCTGGATCATTTCTTTCCCGGAAGGCTTACTTCTTCCCAGCAGCCGGATCACTCCTGTATTTATCGGATCGACTTTTCCGAAGGCTACGGACAAATGACGGCGCGGGAAGTCATGCCTGGCGTCACCTTATTTTTGAACGATTTTCATACATCCTGCGGTTATTCGGAAGAAGCCCGCTGTCCTGGCCTGGTGGAGATCAACCACTGCCAGGCGGGACGCTTTGAATGCACCATGCGCGACGGGCGGAGCGTCTGGCTGGGCCCGCAGGATTTCGCGATCAGCGACATGGGGCGTCCGCCCGTCCAATGCCGTTTCAGCCACGGGCTCTATCAGGGAATCAGCCTGACTGTGGAACCGAAAGCGGCAGAGGCAGAACTGACCCGCATGTTCGGCGAAGGCGTCCCTTCCCTTGTGGAATTATTCGGAAAGCTTCTGGAAGAGCGTTCCTTTCTGTTGCTGCGCTCTGATCCGAAAATCCAGGGCATTTTTTCCGATCTCAGTGAAGCGCCAAAGGAAGGACGGACAGCCTACTACCGACTGAAAATCGCTGAATTAATGTTCTATCTGCATGACAGGCAAAAAGCGGCTGGCCGGACAGGCTTCGATTATTACAGCAAACACCTGTCCGAACGGATATGTCAGATTGAAGCCAAACTGACTGAAGATCTTCGTTCACGTCTTCCCCTTTCCCGTCTGGCAGAAGAATATCAGCTAGGGGAATCTACCATCAAAAAATATTTTTTACAGATCTATGGAGAACCTCCTTACACTTATCTTAAGCGAAGGCGCATGGAGGAAGCCGCTTTTCTGCTGGTCTCCACCAGCCATAGTATTTCTCAGATCGCGGATTCGGTAGGATATCTGAATGCCAGCAAATTTTCCGCAGCTTTTCGGAATATCTATGGGCTCTCGCCTACGGAATATCGAAGATACCGACGTCTGGGCGACGGAAAATGAAGGTACACTAAAAAACATGGCATCTATGTTTCGGATATCTTCCCCATCCCATCGGCCAGGTAATACTGCTAAGTTCCATCCCTCTTTGGAGCAATTCGCCTTTTCGGAGTTGCGCCTCTTCTCTTAGAAGGATATAATTATTTTCCGCAGGTTAGATATATCTAACCTGCGGAAAATAATTTATCATAATGTTCATAAAAAGGAGGAGGTATCC
>ENA-ORMO01003241-ORMO01003241.1-human-gut-metagenome-genome-assembly--contig:-NODE-3241-length-10963-cov-2.001192_pt1 | contig 10963 bp, 7 predicted proteins | sample MGYA00242106_ERZ509001 | MGnify/ENA primary metagenome ERZ509001 (study PRJEB26280, sample SAMEA2338736) | human gut metagenome | biome: human gut; feature: human-associated habitat; material: faeces... | reverse complement strand
GGCTTTCACACATGGCCGGTATGCCGTACCGATTCAGTATGTCTGCCATTTCCTCCGCTGTTCCTGCGCCCGAACGAAGAAGAATCACCATATCTTTAAAACGATAGCCTTCTTCCCGAAGAGCCTGCATCCGACGGGCAATCATGGCGGTTTCTCCTTCCAGCCTGCTGACTTCTGTCTCCAGATTCTGTCTTTCCTCATCATCGACCAGCAGCATACATTCCGAAGTTGTTTTCTCTTCAGCCATAGGGCCGTTTTCTCCTGGTTTCAGGGCGATCTCACCGGTATACTCTACCCCGCCGAAAGACTTCTCCATAAGAAGCTGAAATACCGTATTACAAAAGGACAGCACGCCCGGCGCACTGCGGAAATTATCCCGCAGTTCGATGTTCACCGCCTCCTCGGTTTTATTATTAGCCTCATAGCGGGACAAAAACAGATCCGGTCTGGCCTGACGAAAACGATAGATACTCTGTTTCACGTCTCCCACCACGAACAGATGATTTCTTCCCTCCCGGCAGATTGTCCGGATGATCGTTTCCTGTACCATATTGGTATCCTGATGTTCATCCACAAAAATTGCCTGGTATTTTCGGGATAATTCATCTGCGGTCTGCGAGGGCACTGGCGTTCCGTCTTCTGCATAAGATTCTACCAGAATCTGCAGAGCAATATGTTCCAGATCGTCAAAATCATAAACATTTTTTTCTTTTTTATAGGAAAAATATAATTCTTCATATTCTCCGGCCAACCGAATTAATTCTTCAATATAAGGACGAAGGCGACGATTTTCCCGACAAAGTTTTTCTTTTTCTTCCAGAAAAAAAGACGTACACAATTCCTGTATTTCTTCCCGCACAAACTTATGCACCGCTTTGATTTCTTCCAGGAAAGGACATTCTTTTTCTTTTTTGGTTGCCCTTGGTAAAGAAGCAAAACGCGCTTCTTTCAGGGCTTTGCCCAAAGAAGCAAACCCCTGTATCTCCAGAAGTTCTTCGATCATCTCTTTGTCTTCCTGCATGAGAGAAAAAAAACGTTCTGGTTCCGGATTATCTCCAAAAACTTCCAGTTCCTCTGCAAGCTGTTCCTGACATTCCAAAAGCACCCGTCTTACCTTTATCATCATCTCCCGCATGATTCCGGTATCTTCCAGGGTGTCCGGATTTTCCAGTTTATCCAGTTCTTTCTGCTTTTGGACAAACCATTGCTGCCCATCGGGAAAACCTCTGGAAAAACGATACAGTTCTTCAATCAGCGTTTCGATTCCGTGATCGTCTTTTCCCGGAGCATACGCTTCCACCAGCTTTAAAAAAGATTCCCTCTGATCGCTATACGCTTTTTCCAGTAAATCTTCCATCGCTTTTTGCCGAAGCAGGAATAATTCGCCTTCTTCCCCTATACGGAAGGCCGGATCGATGCCCGCTTCCTGAAAATGTGTACGGATAAGATGATTACAAAAGCTGTGCACTGTGGAAATGTCTGCATGCCGCACCATGCGGATCTGCTTTCGCAGATAGCGGTTTCCCCTGTCTTTTTCCAGCCGCTGATTCAGTTCTCCGATAATTCTTTCTTTCATTTCCTCGGCAGCCGCATTGGTAAAGGTCATGACCAGAAAACGATCCACGGTGACCGGCTTTTCCGGATCCATGATCATCTCAGCCAGACGGTTGACCAGCACCCTCGTTTTTCCTGCCCCTGCACCGGCAGAGACAAGAATATCTTTTTCTCTCAGGCGGATTGCCAGTCCCTGTTCTCTTGTATATTCCATTAATCCACCTGCTTTCTGATTTCTTCCAGTATATTCTGTGCCGATTCTTTATTCATCTGCCGATAGGCATCGTCTTCCAGGCTGGCGTCAAAACCGCAGACCGACTGAAACGGACAGTAATCACAGGATGTTTTTTTCTCATTTTTATAGGGATGGGCATTGAGTTTTCCAGCATAAACCGCCTCGCCCATTTCCATGATTTTTCGTCTGGTGTACCTGCCAATTCGTTGAAAATCTTCTGTATCCATTACCGGTGCGTTTTTATAAGGCGTACCATTTTTCGTCATGCGGACGGATGCGGAAATAAAACGATCGGTTCCCTCTTCCAGATTTTCCAGTTTTTCCAGAACATCCGGGGCGCTGTTGGCATAACCGGACATACGATAGGCCGTCAGCATCGTGTCTTCCGTAAAAGCATCTGCCCGGACGATGGGATCTTTTATTCCATAATAAAACATCCCGGCCGGCACCACCGGTTTTCCGGTTTCTTTCTGGTAAAATTCCGTAGCGACATTCATATACACCACCAGTTGCATTTGCAGTCCATGATACAGTTCATTCAGATCAAACGTCTGATTTCCTGATTTATAATCAATAATCCTGAGCAGAACGCGGTCTTCTTCCTCACAAACATCCACCCGGTCAATAAATCCTTCCAGCCGCATACGATTTCCGTTTTTTAACGGAAGGCGTATGGATTCCATCTGATCCGTCCGTCCAAAATGTAATTCAAAACGATCCGGTTCCATCTGGCTGTTCTTCAAATGCAGTTTTAATATTTTCACTGTTCGCCTGAGGATTCGACAGACGACCTGATACTTATACTGATTTCTTGCAGTGCCATCCAGCACCTCTTTCACTTCATTGCCGACAGCTTTTTCCACGGCTTCGTCAATCCATGTCTCTGCCAGTTCTTCCGGTATCGTTTTCCATGAATATTCTGACTGTTTTACTCTTGTGGAGAAACCTTCCAAAGCCTGATGGAACAGATTTCCCAGATCAACGGCACGAACTTTATACTCCGGTCGTTCTTCCAGTCCCAGCCCATAAATACAATAATACTGGTATGGACAGGCTGCAAACCGCTCCAGTCTGGTTACGCTGCCAACGAGTTCCCGACCAAACAATGCCTGAACGATTTCCTGCGACAAAGGTTCCTGCCTGGTTCTTGCTCTGGTCTGTTCCCAGAGTTCCTCCAGTTTTGGTCTTAAATCCTCTTTCTCATACCAGTAGTTTACCAGAAGCGATAAGGCTTTGGACGGAGGTTCTCCTTCCCGGCATTTTTGCAGGCCGCAAAGCAGCAGATCCCTGCTGTCCTCTTCATTAAAATAATATCGTATTTCTTCTTCCGGATACGTTTTTTCCGGCAGCGCCGGAAAAAGTTCCATACAGGTTTTCAGCAGAGAAGACGGCCATAAAGTTCCTCCGTCGCTGTCCTGACGGGCATAAGTAAAATATAATTCCTGCGCAGGCTTCGTCAGGGCAAGATACAGATAAAATTCATCTTCCAGAGACTGCTCGGCCAGCGGAAGAGACAGGGTCATGCCCAGTTTATCTAAAATCTGCTTTTCTTCATCGTTAAGGATTCCCCGGTCTTCCAGTGCCGGAGGAAGTTTTCCTTCATTCACGCCCACCAGAAACAACACCTGCACATCCGGCAATCTGGTTCTTTTTAAATCTCCCAGAAGAACCTGATCCATGGATAAGGGCGGTGTTCCCAGTTCCAGAGCATCCAGTCCGGCATCCATCATTTCTTCCAGTTCTTCTGCCGGAAGATATTCTTCTCCGAAAATCCCCACAATCTTATCCATTAATTCCAAAATCAGCGTAAACAACTGACGATATTCTTTTTCCCGGACATAGTCTCCTCTTGCTTCGGCCTGATCACCGGCCTCGTCCAGTTTCTGGTCATAATGAAGATGACACAGCGTTTCATAAACCGTTGTCATTTTTTCCCGGACAGTTTTATGCCGATCACGAAGCGCCAACACACTCTCCTGTGTTTCTTCCAGCAGCTTCTGCCGCAGCCTCTGTATGGTTTCTCCCTGTTCTCCCAGTTGCGTCATCCGGCGGACAAAGGGTTTCTTCCACATACCATATCCCCGGACGCCGGACCAGAGCACATAATTTTCCAGTATGTCCGTTTCTTCATCTGTAAAAGCAGACATCCCGGATTTTAAATATCGAAATACACTTTCATAAGAATAATCCATAACCGCCAGATGAAAAAGTGAACGCAACGTTTCCACCCCGGAATGATAAGAAACCCGCCTTTTTGTATCTGTGAATAATGGAATATGCAAAATATCTGCTTTCCTCTGAAAAATGGACTGGTATTCCTCCACATTTCCCGTCAAAACGGCAAAATCCCGATAACGATAAGCTTTCGTTCTCACCATTGCTTCAATTTTATGAAGAATGTATTCCGCCTCTGCTTCCGGATTTTTGCAGGAAGTCAGATGAATATGTTCCACCGGGTTTTCATCTTTTTCCCATCCGGAACGGAACAGATTTTTTTCCAGATGAATCAGCTCCCGGTGATGAAATCTCGGTGGATTCTCCTGTTTCAGCACCAGCGGCTCTTCCATCTTCACTCCCGACTCCCGACAGAGTTCTGCCAGACTTTGCAGAGTTCTGGCGCTGAAAGAGAAGATTTCTTCTTCCGAGGTGTCTTCCATGGTCAGGGAAACATGAACGTCTTTGGAATTTTTCAGTAATTCTTTTATGAATTTTTTCTGCACCGGAGTAAATCCGGTGAAGCCGTCCAGATAAAATATTCCTTCCCGTAAAAGCCGTGAATCGGATACCATTTCACACAATACATCCAAAATCTGTTCCGCCACCATAAACCGACCGGATATTTCCTCTTCGAAATATTCATAGATTTTTCCCAGTTCCCGGCACTTATATTCCAGTCCGGGATAGTCGGCCAGACGTCCGTCGTCCAGATCCTGCACCTGCTCCCTGGTTATTCCATAACCGATAAATTCCATGAGCATGGATTTTAATTCGTCCACAAATCCGCTTTTTCGCAAAGTTTTTTTAAAAAAGGGGAATTCTTCCTCATGTTCTGGCAGAATCTTTTTCAGGATCAGCGATACGCCCAGGTCTTCCAGAATATCTTTCGGCCAAAAACGCAGTTCATCAAAGACCCGGTAAGCCAATCGGTAAAAACTCAACACATCAATATTCACATAGCCTCTGTCCGGGTGACTTTCCACCAGTTTTTTCTGCATCTCCAGACTAAACTGTTCCGGCACAATAATGTAATACATCTGATTTTTATTTTCTCTGGACAGCCGGATCACTTCTTCCAAAATATGCGTAGTTTTTCCCTGCCCGCTGCTTCCCATGATGATTCTGAGCGACATTCTATCCTCCTGTTTTATTTCCAGTTTGCCAGTTCTTCTCTAAGTACGGAAAGGAGCTGATCTTCCGGGACTTTTCGCACGATTTCTCCCTTTTTGATCAACAGGCCTTCTCCAACTCCTCCGGCAATGCCAATATCTGCTTCTCTGGCTTCTCCCGGTCCATTGACCACACAGCCCATCACAGCCACCTTGATATGCAGATGATCAAATTCCATGACCATTTTCTCCACCGCATTGGCCAGGGAAATCAGATCAATATTTGTCCTTCCACAGGTTGGACAGGAAACCACTTCTATTCCCCCTTTACGCAGACCAAGCGTCCGTAATACCTGCTTTGCCGTCACGATTTCGTTGACCGGATCGCCGGTCAGGGATACCCGGATCGTATCGCCGATACCCTGATGAAGGATCAGACCAAGGCCCAACGCAGATTTTATGTTGCCGGAATAAACGGTGCCTGCTTCGGTAATCCCCACGTGCAAAGGATACGGACACTGCGGCGCCAGCAGTTCATGGGCTTTTACGCACATTAACACATCGGAAGATTTAATGCTGACTACCAGATTATCATAGCCCATCGCTTCAATCAGACGGACTTTATCCAATGCGCTCTCCACCAGACCTTCCGCCGTAACTTTTCCATATTTTTCAATGAGATTTTTTTCCAGAGAACCGCTGTTGACTCCGATACGGATCGGTACTCCATATTCTTTGGCTTTGTCTACCACAATCTGTACTTTTTCACTGGAACCGATATTTCCCGGATTAATTCTGATCTTATCTGCCCCGTTTTCAATGGCGGCCACCGCCATCTTATAATCAAAGTGGATGTCGGCAACGATTGGAATATGAATCTGTTTTTTTATTTTTCCCAGCGCCTTTGCCGCTTCCAACGTAGGCACTGTGGAACGGATAATTTCACACCCCACTTTTTCCAGAGCGTGAATCTGGGCCACAGTAGCTTCCACATCTTCCGTTTTTGTATTGGTCATGGACTGAATTAAAATCGGATTCCCTCCGCCAATAACGCGGTCTCCGATCGTAATGACTTTTGTGTTCTCTCTGTACATTGTTCCTCTCCTTTTCCATCTGCGTGCAGGAAAAAATTCCTTTATTACAATTTCTGCACCATCATAAAACTGCCGCAGGAAAACGGAGGGATAGCCCCACCAGGTCTCCCTGCGGCAAAATATACATTAACTAAAGAAAATATTCCGAATATCATTGGCCATGATAAAGACCATAAAGGCCAGAAGAACGACCAGTCCGGCAAAATGAATCATTCCTTCTTTTTCCGGAGGGATCTTCTTTCTTCTTATCATCTCCAGAATAATGAATACCAGTCTTCCTCCATCCAGAGCCGGAAACGGCAGAAGATTCATTACCCCTAAATTGGCGCTGAGTAAAATAGCAAAACCAAGCAGACTGATCGTTGCCGCCATGACGCCGTAACTGATGGATTCCTCGTAGGTATCGCCGATCATATTCACGATGCCTACCGGGCCGGATAAATCATTCACGGATGCTTTTCCGCTGAACAGATATTTCAGACTGACAAATGTTGATTTAATCTGATAACGCACTTCCAAAAGGCCATATTTTAAAATTCCCAGCGGCCCGACAGCAATCTCCTCCCTGTCGCCGGTCATGGATATTCCCAGTAAATAAGCGCCATTTTGTCGATGCCGGTCAACGGTCACGGTTTCCTTCTGCCCGTCTCTTTCGTACGTGACATCCACTTTCGGCGTGTCCGTATGCACGAGATTATACAGACTGATTTCTCTGAAATTATAAATCCTCGAACCATCCAGACGAAGGATTCGGTCTCCTTCTCGAATCCCCGCTTCATAAGCTGCGCTGGTCTGATCTACCTTACCAACCACCGCCGGATCCGCGCCGCCGATACCCACGACAAAAAGCGCCAGAACAAAGGCCAGCAAAAAGTTGAAAAATGGTCCCGCAAAGATTACCGAAAATCTGGCCAGGGCCGATTTACTTCCAAAAGCTCTCGGGTCATTACTGTCCCCATCCTCTCCCAGCATCACACAACAACCGCCAAAAGGAAGACATTTCACGGAATATTTCGTTTCTCCCCTCTGTATACCAAAAATAGTCGGACCGATTCCTATGGAAAACTCTTCCACACAAATGCCGTTTTTCTTCGCCAGAAGAAAATGTCCCAGTTCATGCACGATGATGATCAGGCTGAAAATAATAATCGCCAGAATAATTTTTAACATGCTTCATCCTTCCTATTTTATCATGGAATATACCCACTGTTCCGTGTCCAGTATCTCTTCCAGCGATGGATTATCCTTCCACTGATGGGCTTCCATACATTGTTCAATCAAACGAATAATATCCATATATCCTATTTCTCTGTGTAAAAACTTCGCCACGGCTTTTTCATTGGCCGCATTGAAAACGGTCGGCATGGTTCCCCCGACCTTTCCGGCCTCCAGCGCCAGAGCCAGTCCCCGGAACACATCCATGTCAGGCTTTTCAAAGGTAATGCTCTGCAGGGTGGAAAAATCCAGCCTTTCTCCATGCAGACTTCTTCTCTCCGGATAAAAAAGGGCATATTCGATTGGTACCCGCATATCCGGGGTTCCCAACTGAGCCAGAATGGCGCCATCGACAAACTGTACCATAGAATGAATAATACTCTGAGGCTGTACAACCACTTCAATCTGGTCGTAATTCACATCAAACAGCCAGCGGGCTTCCATCACTTCCAGTCCTTTATTCACCATGGTGGAAGAATCAATGGTAATTTTCTGTCCCATGGACCAGTTTGGATGCTTCAGTGCATCCTCCAGGGTAACGTTCTCTAAATCCTTCAGGGTCTTTCCCCGAAATGGACCGCCGGAGGCTGTCAGAAGAATTTTATCCACATCCTTCTGTCTCTCCCCATACAGACATTGGAAAATGGCAGAATGCTCACTGTCCACCGGAAGGATGGAAACATGATGTTCTCTTGCCATCGGCATGATCAGATGCCCGGCGGTAACCAGCGTTTCCTTATTGGCCAGAGCAATATCCTTCCCTTTACGAATGGCTTCCATGGTCGGGAGAATCCCCATCATTCCCACCACTGCGGTGACCACTACATCGGCTTCTTCGATTCCGGCCACAGCCATAAGTCCTTCCATGCCGCTAAGAACCTCGACGCCTGTTCCAGCCAGTTCTTTTTTCATTTCCAGGGCCATTTTTTCCTCGGAAAGACTCACTACTTTTGGATGAAACTCCCTGATCTGTTCTCTTAATTTTTCTTTATTTCGTCCTGCCGCCAAAGCGACCACAGACAACTCATCCGGATGTTCTCTTACCACATCAAGGGTCTGTGTGCCGATGGAACCGGTAGAACCAAGAATTGCAATTTTTTTCATTCTAATCCCACCACCAATACTAATAAATAATAAATGATCGGAGCCGTAAAGATAATACTGTCAAAACGATCCAGTATCCCTCCATGCCCTGGAATCAGGTTGCTGTAATCTTTTATCTCATAGTTTCTTTTTATGGCCGAAGCCCCCAGATCGCCTACGATACTGATCAGTCCGCCTACGGCGCAGACAACGGCAAAGACCGGAATAAGATTAAAGTCTACCGTAATGAAATGTCTGGCAAACAGACCATACAGTCCGCCCAACAGTCCCGCGCCAAGAACACCGCCCACGGCGCCTTCTATGGTTTTTTTCGGACTCAGTACCGGCGACATCTTATGCTTTCCGAACAATCTTCCCGCACAGTAAGCCAGCGTATCATTTCCCCAGGCACTTAAAAATACGAGAACAATCATATAAGCGCCGTCTTCCAGTATTCTTATGCGGTAAATGCAGGACAGCATAAGGGTAACATAGGACAGGGAGAAGAATGTGATAGCCACAGCGTCAATAGTATATCTGGGAAAAGTAAACACATATACGCTAAAGAGCAAAATCAGAACCAGCAATACCAGCGGTACGATAAACTGATCCAGCCCCAGCCATAAAAGCAGATAATATAAAATGGCTCCCGAATACGCAACTACCCCCAGCGGAGATTTCTCCATATGGATCACTTTTAATAATTCATACATACCGATAAGGGAAATGCCTGCAGTGACCACCAGCGTCAGCATTCCTCCAAAATACAGGGTAACAAAAGCAATAATCACCAGGATTATTCCACTGATCAATCTTTGTTTAAACATACAACACCTCTCGGTCAAACACCACCGAATCTTCTTTCTCTTGTATTATAGTACTCTATGGCACGTTCTAATTCTTTTTTATTAAAATCCGGCCATAAAACATCGGTAAAATAAAATTCCGTGTACGCAAGCTGCCATAAAAGCCAGTTGGACAGGCGCTGTTCCCCACTGGTTCTGATCATCAGATCCGGATCTGGCAGTTCGCTGGTATCCAGATAGGAGGAAAATACCTCTTCGGTGATTTCTTCCGGTTTTCTCCTGCCAAGGCAACAATCTTCCGCCATTTTTCGCATGGCTCTAACCATCTCATCTCTGCTTCCATAATTGATCGCAATTTGAAAATTCAATCCGTCATTATGTTCAGAAGCCTTCTCCAGTTCCAGAATTCTCTTTCTGATATCTTCATCCAGACGGCTGATATCACCAATAACCCGGACTCTCATCCGATTCTTTTCAGCTGTCTTCAGACATGTTTTCATGTAGTTTCTCAGAAGCTTCATCAGCGCATCTACTTCATCCTTCGGACGATTCCAGTTCTCCGTGGAAAATGCATATACTGTCAGATATTTGATTCCCATTTTATACGCATCTTCACAGATTCGTTCTACATTCTTACTTCCCTGCACATGTCCGTAATTGCGCGGCATCCCCCGCTTCTTTGCCCAGCGTCCATTCCCATCGAGAATGATCGCAACATGCTGTGGTATCTTCATATCCTTCCTCCTCCACTTAGGAATATATATCATACTTTTTTCGTCGATCTTTCATGTAAATCAAGAAGGATAAGCAAGAAGCGTCACCGCCTCCGCTTATCCCTGCCTCATTTCACACTAGACTGTCATAACTTCTTTTGTCTTTACTTCTACAGCCTTATCGACTTCTTTGATATATTTGTCTGTCAGTTTCTGAAGTTCCTCTTCCAGATCTTTGATCTCATCTTCGGAAACTTCACTTCCTTTTAATTTCTTAAATACATCATTTCCATCGCGGCGGATGTTACGAACTGCGACTTTGGCAGCCTCTCCCTTCTTCTTAACATCCTTCGCAAGTTCTTTACGACGTTCTTCTGTCAATTCCGGGAAAATCAGACGGATACATGTTCCATCATTCGTCGGATTGATTCCAAGATCGGATACCTGAATTGCCTTTTCAATCTCACGGATCATGCTTTTCTCCCACGGCTGAATCTGAATCATACGCGGTTCCGGCACAGATACATTGGCAACCTGCTGAATTGGTGTCGGGCTTCCATAATAATCTACAACGATTCTGTCTAATACATGTGGATTTGCACGTCCTGCGCGAATTGTAGCCAGTTCTCCTTCTAAACTGTGGATTGATTTCTGCATCTTTTCATCGTATACTTTTACTCTTTCATTCATGTCTTATTCCTCCGGTTTTATTATTTTACACAGTTACTTTCGTACCTGTAAAACTTCCTTTCATAGTCTCTACGATACTGTTCTCTTCATTCAGTCCAAATACAAGCATCGGCATATGATTCTCTTTGCACAAAATGGAAGCAGTCATATCCACTGCCGCAAGTCCCTGTGCGATCACATCATCAATTGAAATTTCATCATATTTCTTTGCTTCTGGATTGAGCTTCGGATCACTGTCATAAATACC
>ENA-ORMO01003239-ORMO01003239.1-human-gut-metagenome-genome-assembly--contig:-NODE-3239-length-10981-cov-2.779517_pt1 | contig 10981 bp, 11 predicted proteins | sample MGYA00242106_ERZ509001 | MGnify/ENA primary metagenome ERZ509001 (study PRJEB26280, sample SAMEA2338736) | human gut metagenome | biome: human gut; feature: human-associated habitat; material: faeces... | reverse complement strand
TTCAATTTCGGCTGCGGTTCTTCCCGTGAACACGCTCCGATTGCAATAAAGGAAAGCGGAATTTCTCTTGTTATAGCTAAAAGCTTTGCAAGAATATTTTACAGAAACGCTATAAATATCGGTCTTGCAATACTGGAGTGTCCGGAGGCCGCCGAGGCTGTTGAAGAAGGACATATTGTCGAAGCCGATCTGGATAAGGGCGTTATAACGGATAAAAATACCGGCAGACAGTTCAAAACCGAGCCGTTTCCGGAATTTATACAATCAATTATTAAAAACGGCGGACTTATAGAGTCGATAAAAAACGGCAGCTTTAAATAAGGAGATATATAACATGGAATTTAACATAGCATTGCTGAGAGGCGACGGAATCGGTCCGGAAATCGTGGACAGCGCCGTCCTTATACTAAAAAAAACCGCTGAAAAATTCGGACATAAATTTAATTTTACGCCTTATCTTATCGGCGGCGCGGCTATTGACGCAACAGGAAATCCGCTTCCCAAGGAAACCGTAGAGGGCTGTCTTGCAAGCGACAGCGTCCTGTTGGGCGCGGTCGGCGGTCCGAAGTGGGATAACCTTCCCGGCGACCGCCGTCCGGAAAAGGCTCTCCTCGGTATACGCTCCGCACTGGGTCTTTTTACAAATCTGCGTCCCGCCAAGCTTTACAAAGCGCTTAGGGACGAGTGCCCGCTCCGCCCTGATATTGCCGCTAACGGATTCGATCTTATGATGGTCAGGGAGCTTACCGGAGGAATTTATTTCGGCGAAAGAGGCAGAAGAGAGGGCAAATACGGCGAGGAAGCCTACGATACGGAATGCTACAGTAAAATGGAAATAGAACGTATCGCCAGAGTGGCCTTTGAAACGGCTGAAAAAAGAAATAAAAGGGTTATAAGCATAGACAAGGCAAACGTCCTTGAAAGCTCGCGTCTTTGGAGAGCTACGGTCCATGAAATCGCAAAGGATTATCCGGACGTCGTATGCACAGATATGCTGGTTGATAACGCGGCGATGCAGCTTGTAAAAAATCCGGCGCAGTTCGACGTGGTAGTAACAACCAATATGTTCGGCGATATACTTTCAGACGAATCCTCCCAGATTACAGGCTCGATCGGCATGCTTCCGTCGCGTCGCTGGGCTCGTCAAAAAGAGGAATGTACGAGCCTATTCACGGCTCCGCCCCCGACATCGCCGGACAGAACAAGGCTAACCCCATCGCGACGATCCTTTCAGCCGCAATGATGCTCAGATACTCCTTTGATCTTGATAAAGAAGCTGACGCTATTGAATCCGCGGTAGATGATTTTCTGGCAAAGGGCTTCAGAACCGCCGATCTTGTGGGAAATACGGGAATCAAGCCTCTGTCCACAACAGAAGTAACTGATAAAATCTTAGAGCTTCTCTAAAGAGCGGAGGCGTTTTGATTGAACAGCAAGCTAACGGAGCTTTATTTTAAATTAAGCTCACTGGTCATTTTCAGAGATATATTAAACTGCCGAACTATGCGGAGTCTTGAACGTTTGCTGAAAAGCTTAGAGGACGACGATACGGTAAAGCAGATTCAGGCGTATTCGGATTTCGTATCTAACCTTTACCGCCACCACAACGACCTAAGCTCCTATATCCTCACGCTTATGCTTGAGGACGAAAATATCTATATGATAAGAAAGGCCCACGGGCTTGAAATAAGCGGTAAAATGCAGGACTGTCTTATGAACGAGCTTGAAGCCCTGCAATGTATAGCCGACATGACCTCTGAAACGGTTAAAAGTAATATAGCCTATTCAGGCTTTCTGCCCGAATGGGACAATACACGCTATGATTTCAAATCGGAATATCGGGACAGAATCGAAAATATTGATCGCTTTGGCTATGGAATTTATGCAAAGTATTATATGTTTATAGTAAAAGAGGGCAATATTGTTCCCGTCAAATATCCTGATGAAATCAAGCTTTCACAGCTTATCGGCTATCAGCGGCAGCGGCAGATGATAATTGACAACACCCTCGCCCTTCTCAGCGGCAAGCCGGCCTCCAACGTACTGCTGACCGGCGACGCAGGAACAGGCAAATCCTCGTCGGTTAAAGCCATTGCTAATGAATTCAGGGGAAAAGGACTGCGTATAATAGAAGTGCGCAAGGATCAGCTTAGAGATATACCGGTAATAATCGACAATCTCAGCAAAAATCCCCTTAAATTTATCCTTTTCATCGACGATCTTTCCTTTGCCTCGGACGATGATAATTTCGGCGCTCTCAAGGCCATACTGGAAGGCTCCGTATCAGCCAGAGCAGACAATATCGTTATCTATGCCACAAGCAACAGACGTCATCTTGTCAAGGAAAGCTTTTCAGACAGAGACGGCGACGATATGCACAGAAACGATACCGTTCAGGAGTTGATATCCCTTTCAGAACGGTTCGGAATAAAAATCTCCTTTTCAAAACCAAATAAGGAGGAATATCTTGATATTGTATACGGTCTTGCCGAGCAATGCAAGCTTAACATGACCAGAGAAGAGCTTGAGAAAGAGGCTGAACGTTTCGCTGTTGGCAGAAGTGGACGGTCGGCAAGAGCCGCAAAGCAGTTTATAGACAAAATGCTTACCTGCCATAACACTCTGAACTGATTGTAAGAGTTAAAATGCCGTGAAGGGAACTTATCCGGATTACGAATTTACAGAGAGCCGAGTCTGCTGAGAAAACGGCGTTTACGGATCCGGAATATTATCCTCCCAGAGCAGACGGCCGAATCCCTTAAAGGGTATTAAGTCGCTCCGGCTTTCCCCCGTTAAAAAGGAACCGTATTGTCAGATACGATAAAAATTACTGCTTTAAGGTGGTTTAAGCGGATGAAATCCGTCCTTAAAGCAAAATCTAACTGAAATGAGTGTATAAAAAATGCTTACTCTTGATAAAATCTATCATGCAGGCTATGTGCTGAAAAACGTAATCAGAAAAACAGATTTAATTCACGCCCCGAAAATAAATCCCGAGAGCGATATCTACCTGAAAACCGAAAACCTTCAGATAACGGGCTCTTTTAAAGTAAGGGGCGCATACTATAAAATTTCCCAGCTAAGCGACGATGAAAAGGCAAAAGGCGTTATAGCATGCTCCGCCGGAAATCACGCTCAGGGCGTTGCCCTTGCCGCCTCGAAAAACGGTATCAAATCATTGATATGTCTGCCGGACGGCGCGCCTATCTCCAAGGTTGAGGCAACAAAGAGCTACGGAGCCGATGTTTGTTTAGTAAACGGAGTCTATGACGACGCCTATAATAAAGCGATACAGCTAAGAGATGAAAAGGGCTACACGTTTATTCATCCGTTCGACGATGAAAACGTTATTGCAGGGCAGGGAACTATCGGACTTGAGCTGCTTGACCAGCTTCCCGATATTGATGCAATAATCGTCCCCATCGGCGGCGGCGGACTTATTTCCGGCGTTGCCTTTGCCGCTAAAATGCTAAAGCCCGAAATCAAGATTTACGGCGTTCAGGCAAGCGGCGCGCCAAGTATGCTCGTGTCTATGGAAAGCGGAAAGATAGAATGCCTTGATTCCGTTTCAACTATAGCTGACGGTATCAAGGTTAAAGAGCCGGGCGTAAATACGTTTGATTGCTGTCAGAAATATGTAGATGAAATCGTAACTGTAACCGACGACGAAATTTCGTCGGCAATTCTCGCGCTTATCGAACAGCATAAGCTAATAGCCGAAGGCGCCGGAGCAGTTTCTGTAGCCGCCGCAATGTTCAACAAAGTTCCTATAAAAGGAAAGAAAACGGTCTGCTTAGTATCCGGAGGCAACATAGACGTAACTATTCTTTCAAGGGTTATCAAAAGAGGCCTTCTTAAATCAGGCCGTTCAGATTCCATAAATATCGAGCTGATGGATAAGCCCGGACAGCTCAGGGACGTTTCCCGTATAATTGCCGAGCTTGGCGGAAACGTTGTGGCTATTCATCACGAAAGAGCCAGCGAAGGCTCGGATATAAACGGCTGCTACCTGAGAATCGTACTGGAAACAAGGAATTTTGAGCATAAAATGTCAATCAGAAAAGCCTTGGCAGACGCAGGATTTAAAATAGTCGAATAAAAAATATTCAGGAGGAAATAAAATGTCTAAGATCATCTATACTCCGGACGCACCGGAAGCATTAGGTCCTTATTCGCAGGCAGTTATAACGGGAGGACTTGTTTTTACGTCAGGACAGATTGCCGTTAATCCGGCGACAAACGCTATTGAAGCGCAGGATATCGAAGGCCAGACTATTCAGGTTATGAAAAATCTCGGAACCGTATTAAAGGAAGCGGGCTCGTCGTTTGACAAGGCGGTTAAAACAACCTGCTTTTTAAGAAATATGTCCGATTTTGCCGCGTTCAATAAAATTTACGGAGAATATTTCACTTCTAAACCGGCAAGAAGCTGTGTTTCAGTCAGAGAGCTTCCTAAAAACGTTCTGGTTGAAGTTGAAGTTATTGCGGAAATCTAATATAAAAACAAAAGGACGTTCCTTAAAACAGGACGTCCTTTATTTTATCATATATTAGTCTGTACCCATAATCGCGTCGCCGGCGCCCTCGATTACAGATCCGGCGTCGTCAACTATGTCTTCGCCTGTTGATACAAGGTCGTCCACAAGTCCTTCCGCATCTGTAACAAGATTATTGCCTATGCCGCCGTTCCCGTTATTTCTATCATTACCGTTATTGTTATCGGTATTACCGGTGTTTCCGTTATTGCCTTGCGCACCGTTTTCTCCGGCAGCGTCCATAGAAGCGTCGGTCGCTGAATTAAGACCGGAGGTTTCATCCGCCATAGTAGGAGCTTCTGTAGTCCTGTTTGCACCTGAGTTCTTATCCTTATCTCCGCAGGCTGTAAACGAACAGCTTATAAGAGCAAGTGAAAATATAATAGGAAGCGTTTTTTTCATTATCTTCAATCCTTTCGTTTTTCTATTGCATTTACTGCAATACATTTTTATTTTTTCCGGTATATTGCAATTTATCCGTATTTAAAGGGGATTTGTTTTGTCAATGGTAATTTTCAATAAAATTTCAGCAAAAAATCACATAGTTTCGCTCTTGAAAGTTTTTCAACAATTTAACAGTCGCTTAACACACATATTCATGGGAAAAACGCGACTTTTGAAGGCATATTCCAAATTTGATTCAACACGTCTTTCAACATAGTGTTGAAAGAGCTGTTTAAAACATAATTGTTTCAACATCCTCAAAGCTTAGCTCGGGATGAAGAGCAAGATTTATTCCCATTGAAATAAGCGCCGAAGAACGCTCTATGAGCCTGTCCACATCTCTGGGAGTAACCATCATGTTAGGAACCTCCGTAACCGCTCTCCTGCCCGTCATTCCCTCAACAATCGTGTACATATCCACAACCGTCGGAACTCCCGCGGCTATGACGGGTATTCCAAGCGTGGCTTCAGAAAGCTCCTTACGCTTGTTGGCGACGCCGCTGCCGGGAGATATGCCAGAATCGGAAAGCTGTATAGTCGTTCCCAGACGGCTGATATCCGAGCAGGCGAGAGCGTCCACCGCTATAACGCAGGAGGGCTTTAGCTTTTCCAGCAGGCCCTCGATTATTTCAGCGGTTTCAATTCCAGTCTGTCCAAGTACACCGCTTGCCATAACGCTTACCTGCCTGAGCCCTGACAAAAACTCGTCCTCCGAGCCTAATTCCTCCCGCAGATGCCTTGTGGCAAGCACCCTTGAAGCCGCCTGAGGTCCTAACGCGTCCGGCGTTATATCGTTGTTTCCCAGCCCTATAACTAACGCAGGTCCCTTTGGGACAAGCTGTGAAAGCTCCTCAGAAAGCTCGCAGGCCATATCCTTGAAGCTTTCGGAGAAACGTCCCAAAGGCGCGCCCTCAAGCGTTATATAGCGTCCCTTTTTCTTTCCTATGGGAACTCCGTGCCGGTCCTCGGCAATTTTAATTTCCGTTACCTTAAAGGCTTTTCCCCTTGAAATTTTCGTTATACCGTCTCTGACCTTAGTGGCGTTGACGCTTTCAAGAGCAAGGTCTGTTCTAATATTCATGTAAATTCGGCTCCCGTATCTATAAACTTGTGCATTATGCTTTAAATCAACGCTTTAATTTTGTTGTTTTATTTGTATTTTACCTATTGCATTTTAACGCTTAAAATGGTAAAATAATTATTAGCGTTGGTGCAGCTTGACTGCGCCGTCCGGATGATCATTACGTCCGGATCTGAAAAGCGGCGGTCGTGTCCTGCTTTTAATAGCATGCGCTGCTTTTATATTATGCTGAATTTTTTGAATTATTACGATAAAATTTGTAAATAATAATTCAGGATATTTCAAATTTAAGGAGGTGCAGAGAATATGCCAAATATTAAATCCGCAATGAAGAGAGTAAAGGTTAATAAGACTAAAGCGGCAGCAAACAAGTCAAGAAAATCAAATCTTAAAACTATTCTCAAGAATGCAGACGCAGCTTGCACAGCAAATTCAGCTGACAAGGCGGACGCAATCAGAGTTGCAATAAAGAAGGTTGACCAAGCGGCAGCTAAGGGACTTATGCACAAAAACTGTGCGGCAAGAAAAAAATCTCAGCTTGCTAAGAAGCTTAACGCGGCCGGCTGATAATTTAAGTAATCAGATTAAATACATGACAGCATATCAATAGGATATGCTGTTTTTGTTTTTTTATAGTAAGATTTACTGAAATATACAGCATTTTTTATTCAATGCCAATAAAAAAATAATATATATCAACATCTAATGCTCTGGAAATATCAAATAGAGAATCTAAGTAAATTTCTTTGTCATACCGAGGATATTCAATTAGGCTTATAAATTTTCTGCTCTTACCAATCATTTTACCAAGCTGCATTTCCGTTAATCCTTTCTGTTTTCTGATATTTTTGATATTTCGACCGAGAATTTTGCTTTTCTCATAGTTTTCATTATTTTTCATATCATTCTCTTTCATTTTAACACCCACTTTCTACATTAAATTTTATCAGAAGTTAGTCTGACTTTCAATTAACTGTTATACAATAAATATTGTATAACAGTTAATAAAGATTTAGATATATACGAATGTTTTAATAAACAAATACTCTTAAAACACGTTCTTATAAAACATAGAAGCATTTCCCATCCGAGATATGTAAGCTTTTAATGGGTGTCAATTTAGTTAGCTTTATAATTTAATGTATAAAATTTGCCGCTTTATGCGGCATAGCGGTCCGGCGGCGTTTGAGCCGGCGCATTTCTTTGTTTCGTTTCTTTGTGCGAGCAAAGAAATGAAAAAATACTTTTACCATGCTTTTTTCAAAAGCTAAATCTTGCGTGCAAAGAAATGAAAACAACTTTTACTATGCTTTTTGTAAAAGCTAAATTTTGCGTGCAAATAAATGAAAAATAACTTTTACTATGCTTTTTGTAAAAGCAATAAAAAAACCCCCGTTTCAAACGGGGGTTTCATTTATTGCATTGTAAATCCGATAAATATGGAGCCTGTGCCTGTAAAGTCAATAAGAATCATCTTGCTTTCCGTATCATAAATCAGCGTCATAACCGAACCGTCAGAATCGTCAGTCATAGAAATAACCGCTCCGTCGACCGTATATGTTCCGGTTTCTTCACCGTCGGAGGTGGAATTTACGAGTACTGTTTTATCGTCCTTAAACTCAATCTCCATATCGAGGGCGTCCGCCTCCTGACCTAACTGTTCGCTGTATTGAGCCACAGTAGCCGCGTTGCCTTGAGAATCGAGAACATATTCTGATTTCCATTTTCCTAAAATACTTTCTTCTGTATTCGCAGTGTCCGCGCTTCCGGAATTTTCACTTTCAGCCGCGGTTGGTTCGGACTCTGCCGGAGCTTCTGTCAGGGTTTCCGTCTCTTCCTCTGTGATTTCTTCAGTTATAGCTTCGGTTGTCGCGGAGGACTCGTTTTTTGACGATGAATCCTTATCGTTTCCGCAGCCGGCAAGAGCAGCGGTCATAGCTATAAGGATTAGTATTGCCGATAATTTTTTTAACATCTTTTTTCCTCATTTCATTTTTTGTATTCTTAATTATATCATATAATAAACGATATGTCATTATCAAACTTAAACAATAAAGCGATTATGATAAAAATATATTTGTATAGCTTATCGCCGTCTTTTTCTTGAAAAGAACATTCCAATACCTGATATTACGGGGACGGCAAATGAAAATCCCAGTGAAATGAGAAGAGGAGTTTTTCCAAGGGAAACTGTTGAAAAAACCGTCTGTACCACCGGTATGTACATGGCGGCGGCAAGTACGCCGAGAGAAATCAGAACGGCGCCTATCAGCTTTAAATTATCGAAATAATTGATACTGAAAATCCCCTTTGTTTCCGATTTACATTCAAAAACGTGGACAAGCTGTGAAATTATAAGCGTAGCCAGCGCGCCTGTTCTTGCGGCGGCTATTCCGCAGTTCATCCGCAGCAGAACAGTAAAGCAGCCTAACGTGCAGAGACCGATCATAATGCCCCTGAAAATTATCTTGAACATAAGACCGTCAGAGAAAAAGCTTTCGTCCGGCTTTCTCGGAGCTTTTTTCATGACGTCTTTTCCGCATGGCTCCATTCCCAGCGCAATAGCCGGAAGTCCGTCTGTAACAAGATTTACAAGCAAAAGCTGAGTCGGAAGCATAACCATAGGAAAGCCCATCAGAATACTGAGAAACATTGTTATTACCTCTCCTATATTGCAGGAAAGAAGATATCTTACAAATTTTCTTATATTCGCGTATATTCCTCTGCCCTGCTCGGCGGCTTTCACCAGCGTTGCAAAGTTATCGTCAAGAAGTATAACGTCGGCCGCCTGCTTGGTAACGTCCGTTCCGGTTATACCCATAGCTACTCCCACGTCGGCTTCCTTGACGGCGGGAGCGTCGTTTACTCCGTCGCCTGTCATGGTTACTATATGCCCTTTTCTCTTATATGCCTTGACGAGCCTCAGCTTATGGGACGGATTAACTCTGGCATATACGGTGAATTCATCAAGCCGTCTGTCAAGCTCGGCGTCGCTCATAGCGTCGAGCTCGGCGCCGGTAACGGCCTTTCCGCCCTTAAGCAGTCCCGCCTGCTTTGCGATAGCTACCGCTGTTTCCTTATGATCGCCTGTTATCATAACTGTTTTTATCTTTGCGCCGGCACACTTCCTGATAGCCTCCTTGGCCTCCTCCCTCGGAGGATCCTGCATTGCCGCGAGTCCAAGAAAAACAAGTCCGCTGCCGGAGGCGGTATCGCTGTTAATAGATTTTTCCGCAAGCGCAAGAACTCTTAAAGCCCTTGATGATAACGAGTTTATTTCATCCTCTATTTTTCTTCTGAGCTGTTCAGTCATTGGCTTTTCGCCGTCAGACGTCATAATAAAGGCACATTTTTTAAGGAGTATATCCGGAGCGCCTTTAAGATATTCCGTAACCGAGCCGGAGCTTGCTTTCATTTTTACGGACATGAATTTCGTCTTGCTGTCAAAGGGTATTTCCGATATTTTACGCATATCGTTAAGTCCGCTTTTTGTTATCCCTCCCTTAGCAGCCGCAATAAGCAGAGCCGCCTCGGTAGGATTTCCGCTTACCTGCCAGCTTACGCCGCCTGAAATAGAGCCTCTGTTTCGCATATTAAGCTTGCTGTCGGAAGATATTTCAGCGTTGGAGCAGTAAACGGCGCATTTTAAAAGCTCGTAAAGGGGAGGTACGGCTTTCGGATTAGGCTTTGTTTCTCCCAGTCTGATTTCTCCGTTTATCCTGTAGCCGCTGCCCGTTACGTCAAATTCCTTCATATCCGTGTAAATATTTTTGACTGTCATTTTATTTTCAGTAATAGTGCCTGTTTTATCCGAGCATATAACGGAGGTACAGCCGAGAGTTTCAACAGAATGAAGCCTGTTTACCAAAGCCTTTTGTTTCAGCATTCTGCTGACCGCTAAAGCAAGAGCTATAGTTACCGTTGCGGGAAGTCCTTCGGGAATAGCGGCAATTGCTATTGTTATACCGGTCATAAGCATTTCAAAGACCGGTTCTCCTCTTAAAACTCCGGCGCCGAACACAATAAAGCAAACGGCTATACAGATAGCCGCAACCACCTTTCCAAGCTCCCCCAGACGCTTTTGCAGCGGAGTCTGCTGGTTTTCAGCCTGACTTATCATTGTGGAAATATTGCCCATCTGTGAATTTTTACCTGTGGCTATAACCAGTCCCTTTGCGTTTCCTCCTGTTATAACAGTACCGGAATAGGCTATGCAGCGGCGGTTCAGGGAATTGTCGGTATCCGATTCGGAGCCGTTGGTTTTGTTTACCGGTTCGGATTCTCCCGTCAGCATTGATTCGTCCGCATAGAAATTGTTTGTTTCCAGCAGAACGCAGTCCGCCGGAACCCTGTCTCCCGTTTCCAGCAGCACCAGATCCCCCGGCACTATTTTTGCGGCGGGAACAATAGTTTTTTTACCGTCTCTCAACGCCTTTGCAGACGGCGCGGTCATGTTTTTGAGCGCCTCCAGCGTTTTTTCGGTGCGGTATTCCTGAATAAATCCAAGTATAGCGTTTAAAAGTACTATGAGAATGATTGTTATAGCGTCGTAAATTTCTCCCAGAAAAACCGAAATTCCGGTTGCCGCAAGAAGGATCATCACCATTACGTCCTTGAACTGTCCTGCAAATATTTTAATCGGACCGTTCCCTTTTTTGCTTTCCATAACATTTTCGCCGTATTGCTCAAGCAGCTTTTCCGCTTGCTTTGATGTCAGTCCTCTCATAATTATATCTCCTTTGATACAGTTGTCCTTAAATTTTATGAGAGTTTGTCTGTAAATATGTTTTTTGCTTTTGAAAAAAGCAAGGCAAAAGTTATTGTTTGTTTCTTTGCACGCAATGTTTTGCTTTTATGAAAAGCATAGTAAAAGTTATTTTTCATTTCTTTGCTCGCACAAAGAAACGAAACAAAGAAATGC
>ENA-ORMO01003231-ORMO01003231.1-human-gut-metagenome-genome-assembly--contig:-NODE-3231-length-10995-cov-2.239671_pt1 | contig 10995 bp, 15 predicted proteins | sample MGYA00242106_ERZ509001 | MGnify/ENA primary metagenome ERZ509001 (study PRJEB26280, sample SAMEA2338736) | human gut metagenome | biome: human gut; feature: human-associated habitat; material: faeces... | reverse complement strand
ACTCATCGAAAGAAAAGCAAATCGGCGTCACAGATTCCGGTGAACCGATATATCGCAAAACCATATATAATGCAATGACTTATTTTTCAAAGCCATCGTCCGGCTATACCGATTGCACAATTTCTGTTGGCGCATACTTAAAAAAGATACTCAGGGCTGATGCTCATATAGTAAAAAACGATAACACAGAAATGTATGCTTTGCCATACTCTGCCACTGGTGGTTCGTGGGGAACCTGGCTAAAAAGCATATCAAGCAGTGGAAGTCAGCAGTCTGTATTACATTTTAATAATAATGTAACATGGGGAAGCGCATATACTCTTGTAGTTACCATAGATTATACCAAGTAACTGCTTATTTCCACCGGCCGATTGCAAACCAACTCGCAAATGCACCAGTCAGATTTTCGGAGTTATTTGTCCGGAAATATACGGTGGCTTTATCCGTAGAATTTTTATCGATAGACACCGTAAATGTCGGAATGTTTGCGCTTGGATATATTGGTGTTGCCAACACGAAATAGTTTTTATCCAAAAAAGGATACATAAAATTAATTATCCCGTAACTTGGTCCGTTTCTGGGGGATTCAACTTTTCCCCATTGCATTAAAGTACCGTCTGGAAATTTTATATAACTTTCACCTTCGGACGGTAATTTGCCATTTAGTAAGTCCAAATTACTCATCACTGGAAGCAGCTTTTTAACCTCTGTGACATTAATCCCATCATAATGTACCTCAAATACAGGGCAATCATCTGTCAAATCTCCATTCTGAAGATTTCCTGCGATATACTCAGGAACTTTCGGGTTTGTTGCATCCGGCGTCCCGATAATCACTACCCACTCGTTTTTCTCAAGCCCAGTTTCATCGTTTCTTGTGTATCGGTTAACAATAAGGTCAATTCTCTTCACCCCTTGGCTTCCGTTCGTGAGTGTTACCTCGTCGTATGTGTTAAGCTCCACACAAGACATGTTCCCATGATGTGACATCATTCCGCCTCTAATCTTAAGCATATTGTTAGATGCTAACTCCGGCTCTAGGTTCTCTCCGGATGTCAAAATATAACTTCCCTGTCCGATGGTTCCCTCTATGATCTGCCGGAACTGCTCCGATGTCACATGTGGCGTTCCGGTCTTTCCGCTTACTATCTTCATTCTTCATTCTCTCCTTCCAGCTTGTAGATCTTCGATTCTATTCTGTTAGTAACTTCATAAATAATGTTCTCTATTGGCTTCGCCATATACATTCCAGTAAGGTAGTCTCGCCCTCCGACGATATCTCCTATAGATACTTCCAGTCCGAGTCTATCTATATCCATTCCAAATGTCTTTTTGCTACAAAGCTCTAAAAGCTTATCTTTAGACTGGCTCTCTAGCTGGTCTGTCTCTGCGGACGTATTTTCGTAGACTTCTGCAATCTCATCGATTCCTTTGTAATACTGTGTCTTTTTAATGCTGCCATCCGGATGTACATATAGATGTAGCACGTTTCTGTCCTGCAACTCGCCTTTACCAGCAACGATTAAGTGATTGACTCCGTTCCTTTTATCGTCCATCGTATAAGTTAGCCCAGAGTCCTTAGACAATTCAATCTCTTTCGAGTAATCCTGAATTGGGACTGCACAGACCGATATATAGCCGGTCGTCCCATGCTCTCTCCGATGTCGGATGTCTAACCGATGTCCTTTACTGGAAAGCATCTTTGTAACGCCATCTAACAAGGTGCAATATCGGTCAAACTGATAATTGGAAACCGATACCCCGGTATCTATTGTTGGGACAACATACAAACCGTCAAACTCCGGCTCGATCAACGCCCTAAGCACGGTATTCAATTCCCCTGATCCCCGCCTATAATCCTGTCCTTTCGCCGGCTGGATAATCTTTTTCCCCATCTGTCCTCTCCAAGTGTACCCCTTTAATTCCACATAATCTAAGGCCGTACTTGTCAAGACGTTTCCAATGATTCCTCCAAACTCTGTCTCTGGTACATAGATTAGATTCCCAAAGGTCATGTCTTTTGTCCAGTTTGACCTTGCGATCTGCACGGAAAAAGTCTTGTTTTTATTCGCATCAAAACTGCAGTTGGCATCCCTTAGCGGTCTTGCTCCGATTTCTCGATCTCTCGTTGCAAGTATTACCATGCTGCTTCCCTCCTCTTTAAATACAGAACTAAATCAATACCATAGTCACCGGACCAGTTCACCCTAATCATTCCGCATGGAATCTTTTCAAAGATGGAATATTCGTAGCCCCGTGCATCGAATAAGTCAGACGTCAAACCATTATTTAAATGCTTTACAACGGTCTGTTCAGAACTATCAATTATGAGATATTCCCCAGCCTCTAACGTGGTTAAAACCTCATAAGGATATCCGTTTATTAATACCCTAGGGTTCACACAGGGACCATATATTGTCATTTCAAAATCAGAAGAAATGATATGATCAACCTCGAATACTTCTGATCCCCTTTTCTCGTTTGCGAAATCAAAAGGAAAGTCAAACGGGAAATCCAAACCGTCTGCCGCTTTCGCAATAGTCTGCGGGCAGAAACTCTTTTTAACTTCTGTGATCCACGAGAGTTCCGGGGCTAAAAATGTCAGCGCCACCTCAGAGTATACATACCCTTTCCATCCTGTCTTCTCGGTACGGATAATTTGGCAAGGAAGGAACGTGTTGTTAACATACAACCTACCAAGCGCACCCACCTCAGAATCATACGATATTACTCTGTAAAGTTTTTCCATGTTTGTTGTAAATTCTTCTCTTTTCCCGAAGACATCTATAGCTACTGTTTTCTCATATCCTTCTGTTGAGTCTTCCCAGCTCGAATCGAACCAGTCTGACTCCACAGTTTTAAAAGGTGCCTTGGTCAGCCAAAGCACCTCGCCTTTACTGTTTTTATAATATGCTTTTACCATACTGGTACTGCTCCTTTCGGCAATGGCTTGTCTATACTGTTTTTATCAAGATAGATTGGCCTCTTCGCCATCTTGTCCGCTGCTTTCATTTGTATTCTCTCCAGACGATCATAATCAATGCCATCTGTAACATCACTCAACGCTTTCATGCGACCAACACCACCTCTGTTCACACCTCCACCACTCAATACCGTACTGGCATTGTCTTTCAAACTTCCAATAGCTGTTTTTAAGCTTGCATTCATACTCTTTATCGGCACATTTTTATCAAAGCCTATGCCCATACCAAGCGCCATCATTTTGCCTACTTGATCTCGGAATACTCTTGACGGAGAATGAATATCAAGGAAATCTTTTGCAGCGTTCAGCGCACTCTTTGCTGCACTCTTTGCTGCTTCTACGATTGCACCTCCGGCACTTTTCAGACCATTAGCAATACCTTTAATGATGTTAGATCCTACTTCTCCCCAATTAATTGATGTAAACGCATTTTTTATCTGTGAAATAATTGATGGAATCTTACTAATCAGCTGTGGCACAGCCTGTATCAAACCGGTAGCTAACATTCCCAGAATCTTTATACCTGCTTGCAAGATTTTAGGCAGATTACGAATAATGGCAGAAGCCAACTGACCGATAATCGTAGGAGCTTTGTTGATCAGCTGTGGCAGCGCATTTACAAGCCCTTGTGCTAAACCAACAAGCAAATCAATTCCGGCATCTATAATCTGATCAATATTACTAAGCAGCGAAGACGCTAAAGTTAAGATCATCTCGACAGCTGTTGGAATTAAGGTCGGCAATTGCTGTGCTATTCCGGAAATTAAAGACGATATGATAGCTATGCCGCCCTGGATAATTGCTGGCAGATTCGCTGTAATCGCAAGCATCAAATTGTTAAGAATCTGACCACCTTGCGCTGTCAGATTCGGAAGAGCGGATACAATTCCGTTGCAGAAGTTTGTAATCAGCTCCGGTCCCTTGGTCTGCATAGTGGTTAAAAGCGTGTTAATCTGTTCTCCAAACTGCGTGTTAAGCAGTCCAAGACCAGCTACAAGAACACCGGCAACAAGACCAAAGTTCATAAGCTTAGCAAAACCAGGCATAAACTTTCCGACATTTCCAAGCACTCCAGAAAGAGCAGATCCTACATTTCCACCCCACGCGCCTAAATAGCCCGTGAAATCAGAAAACGCACTTGTGATTCCTGGGAATTTCCCGGCAACTGCTTTTCCTATCTTCCCTATCGGGCTAACTATTTTACCCGGAAGAGACGCAACGGTACTTCCAATCTTTCGGACACTTCCAGTCACTTTCGGCATCATAACATCAAATGGACCCGTGATAGCACTTCCTAATGTTCCGAAACTTTTTCCGAGTCCTCCGATTGATTTCTTTGCAGAATCAAATTTTCCAGGAATGCTCTTTACACCATTTCCTATACCGCTGAGTGCACCGGTGAACGCTCCTGATGCTGTACTTGCAACTTCCATTCCCTTGCCAATTCCTGCCAATGCCGGTACTGCTGTTACTAGCAAGCCTCCCATCTTGGCAAGGTTCATAAGCTCTTCCGTAGACATGGAGTTCAGCTTATCAACAAGCGTATTCACAGTTGTGGTCAATTTCTCAATAATTGGAGATCCAGCACTTATTTTGTCTGTGATGCCACTAATTGCATTAATTCCGACCTGTGACAATGTGTCAAACGCCGGCTGCAACTGTCCAGTCAGAGTCTCAATCAGCCCGTCTGTAGCCTGTCCTACGGTCTTATATTCTGTAGTTAACTTTGTGAATGCATCGCTTGTTCCGACTTTTGCAATTGCATCAAAAAAGTCCTCTGTAGCAAGCTCCCCATCTTTTACTCTCGCAACCATTTCCGTTGCAGACATTCCCATTGTTTTTGCAACCGCAGCCATACCAGCTGGAGTCTGTTCGAGCATAAATCGAAAGTCTTCCCACGCCACTTTTGGCTTAGCTGCCATCTGTGTTGCTTGCTGGCTCAATGTCTTCATTGCTTGCGTTGGATCTGAAGCGGCAGCTGCTAAACCGCCAAAGCCCTTGACAAGAGCGGTTGTATTCTTGGTTCCAACTGCTTCAAGCTGGGAGTATGTACTCGCCATATTCGATGCGCTGTAGATCGTTTGTTCCGCAAAGTCTTTCAACTCTCCTTTTATTTTGGAGATTTCATCTGCAGTTTTCCCATTCATCTGCATGTTAGCCTGGAACGTCTTCCATGCTGCAGACGATTCATTAAGACCAGCAACCAATTCGGAACCAAGTTGCCCAATCTTCTGCACAGCAGACGTTGCGATATTACCGATTACAACGCCTAGACCGGTTTGAGCAATATTACTTAACTTCGATATTCCCTTATTAAAACCAGCCTCATTTATTTTTGTATCAAAATTCAAATAGCCATCAGCCATACTATCTTCACATCCTTTCGAAAATAGCACGGCTCATCGGCTCACATGTGCATCATACTTATATCTTTATCTCAACTTCTCTCCGACATTCTTTACACCGGATAAACACGCCATTACATACTGCGGTATCTTCGTGTATTACGAGATTCTTCCCGCAATATGGGCAGACATACCACTTTCGTTCTGTTGGTATCTGGACTTTTTTCTTCATCATCAGAACATCGCTCCTATCTCATATGGGTCCATCTTTCTTGCCCTCTTCTTTTTCTTTAGAGCAATAGATTTCTGTATCTTCTGTATACGCTTACGCTCATTTTTATCTTTTATGTCCCGAAAGTCAATCGACCGATATATCATGCGCTGTTTTATTTCCGTCTTTTCCGGCAGCCCTAAAAGCAATGTCTGGAACTCCCACCAGTGCATATATGGGACTGTTTGCAGATTAATACCATACACCTCTCGGAATGCTGTATATATGCAGTCCGCGTCCTGTTCAAAGGAATAAACCTGTTTGGTTCGTCCTCGCCCTTCTGCCTGATCATCCGAATCTGAATAGCCGGAACAAAAGTCCCCTAGGGCATAGATAGCTTGTTCTATGTCTTTGGGGACTTCATTCGAGAACCACTGCTGTATCAATTGCCCCTTAATCTGCCAGGGAACTTCCTCGTCCTCTGCAAGCTCAAGGAACCGGATCCATTCCCGGAAGTCCGTTTCAATGGCGTAGCTTCTGCCGGACACCATCACACTTTCTGGAAACTCCCTGTAGAGAATATGCATTACTTACGCCCCTTCTTCTGCTTATTATACGTTCTTCGCTGCTGTCTGTTTCCGTGGTTCTTCACTTCGTACTTTTTGTACATGCTGTCAATCCTGTTTGCTTCTTGTTTTTCAAATGCACTCAGAGACTCGCTTGCTTTCACACATAGCATAAGATTTGTCTTCCCTTCAAACATAGCTTCTCTCGCGTCACGACCAAAAACGTGATCAAAGAAAGCATAAAAGACCTCGCAATGTGACCGGATAATATCCGAGTTCTTTCCAACCTTTAATACATGATTTTCCGCTTCCTGCATCAACTGCTTTCCCTCATCAATCCGATCAAGAAAGTCAACGTCTGTAAAATCAATCTCTGTTTCAAAATTTCCAAATTTCCACTGGCTCATCGGCTCACTCTCCTATCTTTCTACTCTGATGGAATTGCTCCTTCTGTAAAAGTGCATGTTTCCATCTTGTCATCCAAAGTCACATAGCCCTTCGTGATCTCAGACGCTGCTGCAAAACTTCCGCTGTAAATCAATGCATCTGTTCCGTCACCGGAAGTATCAGGGATAACACTCCACGTACGTTTCCTTGCGATTGCTTGCTTATTATCATTTGCAGTAAAAACATCCACTGTGACGATTTCTACCTGTGCTTCTGTGCCGACAAGTTCATCGTCTGTAATGGTGCAAATCTTCTCGCACACCTTATCATTGGTATATCTATCAAATTCGTACTCCACAGAAGTGGCATATCCTACTACATCATTACGTTCTGTGGCCTCGTCCACATACTGCCGGTTGTATTCTTTTGCTTCTTTACCTTCGGACATGGACGTAAAGCCTGTCATTCTGGTAAATGTTGCTCCTGTTCCATCAACATCCATAAAAGCCAAGCGCTTATGTCTGCCGACAAGTTCTTTCTTTCCAACTGCCATATCTAATACCTCCTACTATTTATAAATCAATCTACAAATGATCTGATACCTACCTAGATCAACTTCCGTAGAAAACAGATAGCCGCTCTGCAACACGTCCACTCTTATCGCATCGTGCCCCTCTAGCGCAGGGTAGATATCATTTAAGTTGTTACTTTCAATCCACTCTTCGAAATACTGATAAAACCCACTGTTCGCAATTCCAGTTCTTGCGTCTCCGTCATAAGCCTCCTTACTCGTGAGCGCAAACTGAAACTGTTTCAGACATGTGCCATCAACGTATCGTTTATAGACCGGATCACATCCGATCGTGTCGATGGAATATGCCATCTGATCAGGAAGATAATCAATATTCACTCTTCCGTCTTTTAGAAAGTCACACGCCATAATGTAGTTTCTCACGCTTTCAATGATTGGTTTCTTACTGTCCTGCAATCTGCTCAGCTCCTTTCAGTATCACATCTTTCTTGCTCGCTTTCATCGTTTCAAACCAATGTGCCTTTTCTTTATGCTCGTAATACTGCCGGCGCGCATAAGGGGCTAGGTATTCAATGTTTCCACTTCCAATCACAGTTCCAAGTTTTGCTGACTTAATCATCATGCCGGTTCTTCGCGGTGTAAGTGGCTCCATGCACCTGATGCACTCAGAATCAACAAATTCCTGTGCGCTTTCAAAGGCTTGTCCCTTTTTCCTTGCAAAACCGGAATTCCACACAATTTCAGCCCTGACACTTCCGCTTTTCGTCTGCCGCGTAACCACGCTCCCTCGCGGAGAAGTAATCTTGATCGTGCGCTTCTGTGCCATCTACTCACCTCCGATACGCCAATGTGGAAAACCTCCAAACCGGTTATCTGACCAGCTTGTCACCTTACAGTGTCTGAGTCTTATCGCTTGTAGTTCTGCCGGACAATCAATCTTAAGATCGCACACACCGAGTACGATATGATCAGCGTTCTGTATCGTCCAATGACCGGACGGGTTCTCAAGCGCCGCGTACTCTTCCGGCGGAAGATAAAGATCCGCATTCCCAACATTATCAGGAATACGGATCTTATATACATCTGCACTATTTAAACCGGTATCTCCAACGGATACCTTGTGATCAACGTAGACGTGCACGTCCCGGATCACAGTTCGGTTCCATAGATCAAAGCCGGTTTTCTTGTCAAACTTACGGTTATAAATCGTAATGTCTGCATTGGTCAGCATTCTTCCACCCCCGCATACATAAGCCCTGTGTCACCGAGATACACGCACGCCACAGTATAAAGTGATGATTCTAAGGACTTCCCTGTCTCGTAAGACACGGAATAACCATCGTTATTCTCTGATGCCTTGCCAGAACGTTTCTCATCTGCGTAAATCAATTCCGACATTTCACACATCGCGCAGCTGATCAGTTTCACAAGCTCAGAACCATCCCATCCTCCAGATAGATGGCCAAACGTATAACTGTTCAGCAGCTGTTCCGCTTTCAAAGACACCCTTTTCCAATCGCCCTCCGGTATGTTCTTCCCACCATAGATCTCGGTATAAAAACTATACTCTAGCATACAACATCAGCTCCTATTCTGCCGCAGTGTGAGCGTAGATAGCAACCTTCTTATTATCCTTAGCCTCTGCGATTCCAACTGTTCTATAGCCAAATTTCCAAGCATCTGCATCCTGGTTCTGATCCGGTGTGATAATCTTAGACACGGTGTGTTTCTGATTCTGGATTACCGCATTCTTATCTACAATCAGGAAATCGATCTTCTTGCCACCAGCTGTTGCGAATCCACCAGCACCGGAAGCTGTAAGAGTAATCTTGTCATAGAAACGTCCCTCTGGTACTGGAATAACTCCAGCCCATCCGTCAAGCACTTTCTTAGATGCTGTGGTATCGAGGTCCTCAATGTCTCCCTTCAGCTGATTAGAAATAAACAGGTAGCATGTCTCTGGCTTAGCTTCAGCGTTTTCAATAGCCGTCTTTCCTTTTCTGATTGCTGCAATTCCAGCTTTCGCATCCGCAATAGCTCCCGCAACTTTATTTGTCGCATAGCCCGCATAAGATGCAAGTCTCCAAGCATCAAGTTCAGGAACAACCTGTGTTCTTAAGAACTCGCCGGACAATCTTCCGAACGCCACACCTGCGGACTCAATGTTATCCATTGCGTCTACGGTGAACATACGTCCACGGTCATAAGTACATTTCTTTGTTTCGTACTCAAGCGTTACGTCACCAGCTACATAACCAGTCTGCTTATTATAGTTCGCAAGACCCTGCATAGACATCTTCGGAATCAAGATCTCGTTTGCATTCGCTCCCTCTTTCACGAGATCGTTCGGGCCGTCCAAAACGGCCGTAAGAGATGCCAGTTTATAAACCTCATCCAGCATAGTAGAATATGCTTTTCTTAACGCGATTGTGTTTGCCATAATTAATTACCTCATTCTTTCTTTTAGTCTTTCTTTGCCGGTAAGCCCATTGCCGCTCTGATTGCAGAGAGATTATCTCCACCGCTGCCACCTGTTCCGCCTGTAGCTCCTACCGGATTAGAAAATGGTTCATCAATTCCAAATAAATAAGCATCAGACTCCTTTACGGTTTCCAATGCTTTCTTAATGTCCTCAGACTGGTTTTTCGATGCTTTCAATGTGTCCATATCCAGCATAGCCATTACTGCCTTTTCGTTACGTCCTCCGGCGGTCTTAATAGCTTCCTTGATTGTGTCGGAAAAGATACGATCTGCTTCTTTGGCAGCGTATTCCGTATCCTTATCCTTTAACTGCTGTTTGAGCTGATCAATCTCGCCTTGCATGGCCGTTGGATCTACATCCTTGAACTTTTCCAAAGATTCTGTTGCTGTCGTAAGTTGGTCTTTGTAGTTGTCACGCTCACTCTCAGCCTTTGTAGTCTTTGCCTGTTCAGCTGCAATATCCTGACCATTCATCTCCATAATTTTGTTTATGGTCTCCTGTTCCAGTCCAAGTTTTTTTAATTCTTCTGTCTTCATGTTGCTTCTCCTTTCATGTTAGGTTGTTTTAGGCGTGTAACCATCCGCCATGAATCGACTGTTTTAGGTCTGATCACCTGACCAAGTTAATTATTTTCATAAAAATAAGACGCGTAACCCTGCGTCTCAGCGGGAGATAATTAGATCACCATACCTTTCCTACATCCTGTTCAAAAAGTTTCATGACAATCCTCCTTTCCTAAAATTGGGTACAAAAATACCACTCACTCACGAAGAATGGGTGGTATCTATACAATTGCTTTCATAGCCTTGTCATATTCGATTTTTAATTTTCTTTTAAAATCCTCTATTTCTTCCGGTTTCATACCAGGTTCCCCCAAAGCACATACATCTGGCGTCTCATCATTCAGTATTTCCGTAGCCCTTGGCTGCTCTTCATGCATTTCATCGTAGTGCACTATCAACAAGCCTTCTAGCTCGCACGAAAAATCATAGATGTCATCAGGTGTATTTTCCAAAAAATCTTTGATGTAATTCATAATTTTATTAAACATTTTCCCACACCTCCTTAGGATTTTTACGCCTTACAACGGACACTATATCGCCTGTTATTTTATTCCTAATCGCCACTAATTGGAGTTCCGCATCGAAGTAAACTAATTTATTCTCGCCCTCAGTATATTTAGGTATTCCATTAATGAATTTCATCAATGTTTCTTCTGAAACCTCTGGTAAACCTGGCTGATTCAATCTCGGCAGTCGACTCAATGCGTGAACTGACAAATATATACCCTCTTTTTCAAATCTTACATACGCATCTTTTGACTTCTGTTTAAATTCAGAAGACCATTCCTTTTTATCGATATCAGAATATGTATCGACTTTCTTTTTCAATGCACTATATTTCTCAGGTTCATTATACTTCATCTGCCGGAACTTCTCAAGACTTCCAATATCAGCTCCAATGATATTCTTGTACCGATAATACTGTT
>ENA-ORMO01003221-ORMO01003221.1-human-gut-metagenome-genome-assembly--contig:-NODE-3221-length-11047-cov-2.473890_pt1 | contig 11047 bp, 7 predicted proteins | sample MGYA00242106_ERZ509001 | MGnify/ENA primary metagenome ERZ509001 (study PRJEB26280, sample SAMEA2338736) | human gut metagenome | biome: human gut; feature: human-associated habitat; material: faeces... | reverse complement strand
TCGCAAGAATGAAACTCAAAGGAATTGACGGGGACCCGCACAATATGTCCGATATAGATTCGATCCACAATGTTATAAAACATATTGATCAATTGTGCAATTACCGTTGGAACCGCGAGCTTAAAAAGCAATTTTCCTATCGGCTCCGTTCCCAAGAAATTATTTTCTTTCATAATTAAAGTTTTACCTCCAGTCCTTTCAAAACATTTTCCATGATTTTCTGATTTATCTGCGTATACAACTCCATTTCTTCCACCGAAATTCCTTGATAAACGTCTTTCCAATACGCATCATTCGCCTTGCTGATGTCCGAAACAATCTCTGCCACCTGCTCCGTCAGATGCAGATGGTACTTTCTCTTATCAAATTCGTCCATCGTTCTGAGAATCAGACCTTTTTTAATCAGCCCGTCTACAGCCTGAGACACATTTCCCTTAGGCAGCATTCGAATATAAGAAATCTCTGCTGCCGTATCCTTATCCGGATTATTGCTCAAAAAACTAAGAATTTTCACTTCAATCTGAGAAAGCGCATACCGCCTCCTTGGTTTCTCTAAAAAAGTATCATATAATTTACTGATTCCCCGCATCAATAACAATGTATCTGCCGTTCGTTTCATAACTACTTCCTTTCCTCACAGGAATATTCTCCAATTCTCAAATAGATCTAAATAAAACTGTTCTTTTTAGAACTATTATAGTCGCGACAGAAATACTTTGTCAACAGAAAAAGAGTGCAATCCTGCTCGAATCACACTCCTGCTATATTCTCTATAAACATTTTATGCATTTTCTTCTAAAATAATATGGCTCCTAATAATCGCCCGAATCGCATTGTATAATTCAGGTTTCAGTTTTTCAAAACTGATCGGATCATTTTCCAGAATCGTACTGAAAGATGCAGAACTCGCCAGTTCCACGATCAAAAACAGCATGATCTCCGGATTCCTCAGATGAATCGACGGCACTTCTTCCAATACTTTGTAATAATAATCAATCAACTTCTCATCAGAGCCATATTCATGAGATTCCAACGCCAAATGAAAAAACCCCCGGCTTAAATTCTTAGATAAAAACTGAAGCACCAGTTTATTCTGCTGCAATTCATCCATAACATAATCAATCAGATAAATAGTCTTGTCCTCAAAAAGCTGCGCCTCATCTTTTGCATCAAACTCTGCTTTCTGCGTTGCCTCATATGCGCTAAGAAAAAGTTTTTCCGCTGTTCTTACGATCAATCGGTCACGAATCTCATATTTATCCTTAAAATAAAGATAAAAAGTTCCCTTCGCCACCCCTGCCTTCTGTACAATATCATGAATCGAAGTCTGCGCGATTCCCTTCGTAATAAACAAGTCGTATGAACTTCGAAGCAGAGCATTTAATTTCTGTATCTTATTTTCCTCTACCTTACCCATAACAAATCCCTTCCTCATCTGTAACACTAGAATAAATTTTACTATATTATCCTTACATTTTCCATAGTATAATTCAAAAATGACCAAAAGTCAATTTTCTTCTATAAAATTATTGACTTTTGGTCATTTTTATTATATAGTGTTCTGCGTAAACAAAATGACCGTTAGTCATTCTCTTATTTCAGCAACATATGCTATAAAGAAATGACGCAGCGGAAATCTATTATTTAAAGGAGGAATCATACATGATAAAGGCTGGTAAGAAGATTGTAAAATACAGAATTCCGATTCTGATTCTTGGTATTTTACTCCTCATTCCTTCCGCACTGGGGTTTTTAAACACAAGAGTTAACTATGATATTCTTTACTATCTACCTGACAACATCGACACAATGAAAGGTCAGGAGATTTTAAAGGATGATTTCGGGAAAGGCGCTTTTGCGATGGAAGTCGTAGAAGGCATGACTACAAAAGAAGTCACCGAAGTAAAAAAGAAAATCGAGCAGGTCGATGGAGTTGCAGAAGTCATCTGGTATGACTCACTGGTCGACACCTCTGTTCCGATTTCAGCACTGCCTTCTAATATGAAGGAAATCTTCTATAAAGATGATGCAACACTGATGGCTATTTTCTTTGATGATACTACATCGGCAGACAGCACTATTGATGCTATCGGAGAAATCCGTCAGGTAACCGGTAAGCAATGTTTCTTAAGCAGCATGTCTTCTGTTGTAACGGATATTAAGAATCTGGCTGAAAAAGAAACACCGATCTACGTATTGATTGCCGTAATCCTTTGTTGTATTGTTCTTGCAATATTCATGGACAGCTGGCTGCTCCCGGTATTCTTTATGATCAGTATCGGAATGGCAATCCTGTACAACATGGGAACCAATTATTTCCTTGGAGAAATTTCTTATATTACAAAAGCATTGAGCGCTGTTTTACAGCTTGGTGTTACGATGGACTACTCGATTTTCCTCTGGCACAGTTATCAGGAAAATCAAAAACGTTTCCCCGGAGATAAGAACCGCGCAATGGCACACGCCATTTCCAATACATTTTCTTCCGTAGTCGGAAGTTCAACTACAACCGTTGCAGGATTTATCGCCCTTTGCTTTATGAGTTTTACTCTCGGTAAAGACCTCGGAATCGTTATGGCGAAGGGAGGTGTCTTCGGTGTGATCAGTTGTGTAACGATATTGCCGTCTATACTGTTGATTTTTGATAAAGCGATTGAAAAGACGATGCATCGTTCCGTTATGCCGAGCATGGAAAAACCTGCAAAATTTATTACAAAACATTTTAAGGCTTTTGTCGCAGCTTTCTGTATTCTTCTGGTTCCGGCTCTCTGGGGCTATACAAAGGCAGAAGTTTATTACAACTTAGATGCCACATTGCCGAAGTATCTGGACAGTATCAAGGCAAATGAAAAACTGGCCGATACCTTTGATATGAATGCTACTCACATGGTACTTGCTGACGCAGATTTGTCTGCAAAGGATGCAAAAGCAATGCTCAATGAAATGTCTGATGTAAAAGGAGTAAAATTTGCTCTTGGTCTGGACAGCATCCTCGGTTCTTCCATTCCTCGAAGTGTTGTTCCGGAGGAACTGACTGACACACTGAAAAAAGGCGACTGGCAGTTGATGCTGGTGCAGTCTGAATACAAAGCAGCAACAAATGAAGTCAATAAACAATGTAACGAATTAAACAATATCATTAAAAAATACGATAACAGCGCAATGCTGATCGGTGAAGCACCTTGTACCAAGGATCTGATCACCATCACAGACAAAGACTTTAAAGTAGTAAGCGCAATTTCTATTATTGTCGTCTTCCTGATTATCGCCTTTGTATTTAAATCATTCAGCTTACCTGTAATCCTTGTATCGGTTATCGAGTTTGCAATCTTCATTAACCTCGGTATCCCATATTTCACAGGAACAAAGATGCCATTTATCGCATCAATTGTTATTGGTACAATCCAGTTAGGAGCTACTGTAGACTATGCGATCTTAATGACAACTCGCTATAAGAAAGAGCGCTGCAAAGGAAAAGAGAAACGTGAATCTATCCAGATTGCTGTATCAACTTCCATTAGTTCAGTTATCGTTTCTGCACTTGGATTCTTCGCAGCAACATTCGGCGTTGGTTTATATTCCGACATCGATATGATTTCCGCACTTTGTACATTGATGGCACGTGGTGCAATTGTCAGTATGTTTGTCGTAATCTTCATACTGCCGTCAATGCTGTATATTTTTGACCGGGTGATTTGTGCAACCACAATCGGTATGAAACAGGCAATCCAAAATGCCGACAATACTACGCCGAAAAAAATGGATGCCAATCCTACAGCAACTATATAGCTGCAAATCGGCTAACACGTTGCATTTTTCGTTACTATTTTATGAATTCAAGGAGGTTTTACCATGAAAAATAAAGAATTTAGAACATTAATGGCAATCGTTACTCTGACCGGAACACTGCTTACAGGCTTAACAGCCTGGGCTGCTCCGGCATACGCTGCCGATACTGTAAATACAACTACGACAACAGAAACATCCTCATCCACTTCTGTTTCCAACGCAAAACCATATAAAGATGAGACTGTCTATGCTACAATCGACGGAGACGGAACTGTCAAAGCAGTAACCGTATCTGATCAATTAAAAAATATTTCTGATATCAAAAATGTTACAGATAAATCAGACTTACAGAATATCGAGAACGTAAAGGGTGATGAAACATTTACTTCTAAAAACGGAACTCTGACCTGGAACACTGCGGATGCTGATATCTGTTATCAGGGTACAACTACCAAAGCACTTCCGGTAGCTGTAAAAGTAACCTATACACTGGATGGCAAACAAATGACTGCTTCTGAATTAGTAGGAAAAAGCGGACATCTTGTCATCCGTTATACCTATGAAAATAATTCTGCTGAAAAAGCGGAAGAAAAAACACCGTTTCTGATGGCAACCGGGCTGATGCTGGACAGCGCTGTTTTCAAAAATGTAACTGTCACAAACGGTAAACTGCTCTCTGATGGTGAAAAAGAAATCGCAATCGGGCTGGGACTTCCATCTGTTTCCGAGATGCTCGGAACTGATGAACTGGACATTCCTGATTACTTTGAGGTAGAAGCGGATGTCACAGAATACGAAGCTGTAGAAGGCATGACAGTTGCCACAAACTCCTTATTCAATGATCTGGATACAGAAGGTTTTGACAATCTCTCTGATTTGCAAGACTCTATGAACCAGCTGCAGAGTGCTTCTAACCAGCTGGTAGACGGAAGCGGCAAACTTCGCGAAGGTCTAGACACACTGCTTTCTTCTTCCGGAACATTAACAGACGGCATCAATCAACTTGCAAACGGAAGTTCTTCTCTTGCCACAGGTACACAGACACTGAAAGGCGGTGCTGATGAATTATCAGGAGGATTAAATACAGCTTCTTCCAAAGTATCAAATGAACTGCTCCCAGGTGTGCAGGCTTTGGACAATGGCGTTGCCCAGATGCAAGGCAGCTTGGCCTCTAATCTTCCGACGCTTGCCAACGGTGTCAGCGCTCTCGATAACGGAATCGGTCAGGTTGCTGACGGAACACACGCCTTAAAAAACGGAATTGATCAGATTGCCGCCGGTACACATGCACTGTATAACGGTTTGACACAAGCCGGCGACGGAATCACCTCTGTAAACAATGGAGTTCAGGCTCTTGCTCAAAAAACTCCGGCATTAGCAGCCGGAGCAACCGGAGTATCTGACGGTGCAACTGCTTTAGCTCAGGCTCTGGAGGGACTTTCCAATTCCCCTGCAGACATTGCCACATCTGCTGCCGACAGCCGAGAGGAAATTCAGACATTACAGACCTTATTAGATTCCGGTGCGATTACAGATGAACCTACAGCAAATACGATCAATGCTGTCATCACAGCGCTAACTTCCGAACAAGATGCCCGTGATGCTGCTGCAAACGCACCAACCGAGCTAAATGCAGCCCTCAAGGGACTCGCTGCCAAAGCAAATGAACTTGCTGCCGGTGCCAAAACAGTAGCCGACGGAACCGCCGCTGTTAACGCACAGTTCCAGCCCGGATCCAATGACGCACCGACATTAGCCTATGGTGTCACACAGCTTTACGGAGCTTTCCATTCCGAAAACGGTCTCATTGCATCTACCCAAAAATTGGATGCTGCTTTAAGTACCGGAACAGAAACAACACCGTCCATTCAAGCAGCCATTACCAGATTGGATGCTGCTTTAAATATCGGTGATCCGGATAAAAATGTTTCCAGCGTTCGCAACGGCGCTTCTCAGCTAAACACTGCTGTAAATGGCGAAAATGGTCTGACCGCTCAGGTTTCCGGCGGTGTATCACAGTTAAAGGCCGGAACTTCACAGCTTTTAGCAGGTATAGACAGTGAAAAAGGTCTTGCAGCCGGATTAAATCTGCTGAATGCAGGAGCAGGCAAGCTGGCTTCCGGAAGCGGAGATTTAAACACCGGAGCCAATACCCTCGCAAACGGAATCGGCACACTTCAGACCGGTTCCGGTGCGCTCATTGACGGAGTCAAACAGCTGGATGATGGAGCCGTACAGTTGAACGATGGTATGATTCAATTCAACGAAGAAGGCATCCAAAAACTTGTCAATGTGTTCAGTGGAGACATCGAAGGTCTTTTGGATAAAGCTAACGCTATGCTTGACACTTCCAGAGCTTACAAAAACTTCTCCGGAATTGCCGATGATATGGACGGCGAAGTCAAATTCGTATTTGTAACCGAGTAATTCGAATAAACCCCATTTTGTTTTGCATGCAGCAATGATACTCGGCATCGCTGCATACATCCTTTATCATGATGCGAGCCGTCGGACACTTGTCCGGCGGCTCAATTATTTTCCATATTTCAAACGAAAATAAATAAAAATCCCAAAGCATTCCTTATGTCAGAATCATTGGCAGTCAGCCTAACAAAACAACTTATTAAAATAGAAAGCACAGATCCGGGTACTTATGAGGGAGCCCTCAAAGACTGGATCAAAAACTGGTTTCTTTCTCTGGAAAAACACATTGTTTCAAACACCTCCACACTCACCGGACCACTTCTCCGACTCTCCGAAACAGAAGTCCTTCCCGGACTTTAAAGCTCATCTGTACTGTGACGAAGAAGATTTCATGAGAGGAGCAAAACAATGTATTTGTTCCGGATGGGTCACCTCAACGGATTGGATTATGGATGCAGAACCAACCAACGGACGGATTCAGGTCGCACACAAAGGCCGCACCTGGTATGAAATTGAAGTATCCGGTCATACCGCCCCTATGTAGAGAAAGATGCATCTGCGCCTTTCTTAAATCATATGTTGGAGATTTGCCGCACTGTCACAAAAAAAGAACCGACCGTCAGTTATTTTCCAGGATATACGGATACCGCTGTCATTGCCGGAAAACTACAGAATCACAACTGTATGTCCTACGGTCCCGGCAACTTAGAATGTGCTCATCAACCTGACGAATGGGTTACTGTTTTTCCATTCTACCTCTTTTCGCAAAAAAGCAGCGTGATTTTGAAAGAAAACAAAATCACGCTGCTTTTATCTCTTCTCAAAAATGATATCATCAGGCAACCACAATCTGATATTTCTTTGAAAACGTCTCTTCCTTTCCCAAACAATTGATGCCCGGTTTCTTAGAAAGATCCTCTTCAAATCCATAATTATCACAGCGCCCTGCCCATGGCTCAAGACAGACAAACGGAGCTCCCGCCGGAGACCAGATTCCAAAGTTCGGGAATCCCTCACAACGTACACCGACATACGGCGTGCCATCTTTCTGACACAGCCATGCCTCCTGCACCTGCGAACCATCCATCACAATCGTATCCACCTTAAACATCTCTTCATTCAACGGATGATAACCATCCGTCAATTCCAATTCATACGTCGAATCCGGAAGTCCACACCCTGATGCCAGATCCAGCCGTATACATTCTAGTTTCTCTTTGCCCGGGAACTTCAGGCAATAGTCCTGTTTTTCCTCTCCATCCTTCATAAAGGCAAATGCCGGATGCGCACCGATGGTAAAATACATATTTTCATCCATGCAATTCTTCACCTGCCATTCAACCTCAACCGATTTTTCAATAAGCCGATAGTAAACATGCAATTCAAAATCATACGGATATACTTCTTTTGTTTCCTCTGTGGAATGCATCAGAAATGAGACTTCACTCTCTGAGGTCTTTACGCACTTAAACTGCGTATCCCTTGCAAATCCATGCTGAGAAGTCGGATATCGCACTCCTTCCACACGCAAAGTGTTTTTCCAGGTTTTCCCTACATTCGGAAACAGAATCGGTGAATGACGTTTCCAAAATCTTGCATCTCCATTCCAGAGAACCTCTGTGTCATTTTCCTTATCATAAATCCGGGTTATCTCTGCCCCAAGTTCTGCAATTTCCACACATAAAACATCATTTTCCATTTTCATGATTCACAGCCCCCATTTCCAAATATCCTGATATCCTTTTTTATTCCGTTTTTGTATCATCGGATGCTTCTACCTGTACACAGTTCTCCACCAGATAGTCAGCTACCTTTGTCTGAAGAATAGTCGTCTCAATAACGTCTTCTCCAAAATCTTTCTTGAAACTTTCTGCATCATCATATCCGGCCTCTTCTGCATATTTTTTTGTCATCTCTTCAATCTCTTTTTTGTCCGGATTCAAATTCTTCTTATTCGCAATCAATTCACAGGCAAGTTTTCTCGTTACCGCTTTTTCTGCTTCTTCTTTTGCCTTTGTTTCAAAACTCTCTTCATCCATGCCCATGTATGTGCTCAAGAACTCCGCAAAGTCCAGTTCATACTGCTCAGCTACGCCTTCATAATGCTCACGCATGTCAGAAACTTCTTTTTCTACATCCTTTTCCGGAAGTTTTTTCACTTCAATCTGGTTCAGCAAAGCCTCCATTACTTCAGAACGCAGCTGGGACTGTACTTTTTCTTTATTATACTCTTCAATATTCTCACGAATCTCCTTACGGAACTCTTCTACAGTCTCAGACTCTTCACTGATTCCCTTTACCCACTCATCTGTCATCTCCGGATAAATACCATTCAAAGTCACAGTAAATACAGCAACCTTATCTGCCATTTCTGTGTTCTGGTAATCTGCCGGGAATTTTACTTCAATATCAAAAGTCTCGCCTGGTTTATGACCTACGATCTGTTCTTCAAATCCTTTATAATCTCCATTTGCACCGATATAAGCTCCGGAACCCAGTTCCAGTTCTGCTCCCTGCGCGCTGCCTCCGTCAAATGCTACACCATCCACCTTGCCGACATAGTTCAAGCTGACAGTATCTCCATCTTCTGCTGTCCCCTCTGTTTCCAAGGATGCACCTCTGTAACTGTTCATTGTACTCTCTACGTACTGATCTGATACTTCCTCCGGCTCAGCCACCTGTGCCACTTCCAGGCCTTTATACTGCTTAATGGTAATATTCTCATTAGAGAGTTCTCCGCTGCAGGCAGACAACGCTCCTGCCATTGTAATACACAGCACTGCAGCTGCTAATTTCTTCTTCATCATATTCACGTCACCTCGTATTATATTCTGAGTTTCTTCTCAGGTATTGACCGCTCCTAAACGAGAGTCTCAAACGCAATTAAGTATACCACAAATCCCTTCTAAATAAAAGCTCGGCAAAGCATTTCCTTAGGATTTAATAGTTATTTCACAAACTACAAGAGCGGAGATAACAATCTGGAAAACTGTTCCTTTGTTTTAATCACCAAACTCCTCTGATCATAAACCTTTCTTGTTACATGTGTAGACTTCGTCATATCATTTTCAAAAGCTCTTTCCAGACGCTGCACCGTTCTTTCGCTATAAATAACCGCATTGACCTCAAAATTCAATCCAAAGCTGCGAATGTCCATATTTGCTGTACCAACACAGGCAACCATCCCATCTACGCTCAGCGTCTTCGCATGGAGAAATCCATTGTCGTAAACATAGCATTTTGCTCCCGCTGCTACCATATCTCCCAAATAGGAATAGGTCGCCCAATACACAAATGGGTGATCCGGCTTACAAGGCACCATAATCCGCACATCGATTCCTGAACGACTGGCAATTTTAAGCGCATCTAAAATCGAATCATCCGGAATAAAATACGGAGTCTGAATATACACATGATGTTTCGCACTGTGGATCAGCCTCAAATAATTATCATGTATTGTTTTAATCTGAGAATCCGGTCCGCTGGAAATAATCTGCACCGGATCATGACCATTGCGGACATACCGGGGGATCTCAAATAACTTATCTTCTAAGAAAAGATTTTCCTTTGCCGCATAATTCCAGTCCAACACAAAGCGGACAGCAAGTGAAGTCACTGCCGCCCCTTCTATACACAGATGCGTATCTCTCCAATAGCCAAATTTTTCTTCCAATCCCAGATACTCTCTTCCTACATTAAATCCACCGACAAACCCGACCCGGCCGTCAATCACTACGATTTTCCGGTGATTCCGGTAATTGATACGCAGCTGAAGAGGTCCAAACAACGCCGGAAAAAATTCTGCCACGTGAATTCCTGCCCGCGACATCCGCTCCCAGTCCTTTTTGTGCATAGAACGGCATCCCATACTGTCAAACAACACACGAGCTTCCACCCCTTGTTTTACTTTCTTCACAAGGACCTTCTCTATCTCACGCCAGAGTTCATCCCGCTGGATAATATAATATTGAATATGAATATATCGTTTTGCCTGTTCAATCTCCTGCATCAACGCACGAAACTTTTCTTTTCCATCCGTATAGATCCGCACATCATTATTATCTGTCAAAACAGCCTGTCCGGCTTCCAGATTATACAGGATCAGATCCCGGAAACGCCCCAATTCCGGATTTGCAAGCCGCAGCTTTTTCCGGTAAATATTTTCTTCCTGCCGCCTTACCGCATACTTTAGCTCTCCCTCTATTTCCTTTGCTTTAAACATCCTGCTTTTATGGAAATCCTGTCCGATCAAAAGATATAACACAAATCCGACAATTGGAATAAAATATAAAATCAGCAGCCAAGTCCAAACCGTCTGCGGATTCCTTCTTTGAAAAAATATAATGATCAAAGATAGCAAAATATTAATAATAACCAGATTGTCCATCACAAAATCGCTGATGGCTGTCACTGTAGTCCAAACAGATTCTAGCATAAGATCTCCTTTACTCATCCCTATTTACATACAGTATACTCGTTTTTCTTCTGAAAAGTAACCCTATTTTCTAAAATACAATTGCTTGCACTTCCCTTCAAACAATGATACAATATTAAAAGTATAAAGGTCATTTAGGAGGAGTTATTGTGAAGACAGGTACAATTGTTTTAATTGTAATATTCGTAGTTTTAGTTGCTGTACTGATTGCACTCTATTTCTTTGGAAAAAAGGCAGAGAAAAAACAAGCAGAACAGAAAGCACAGATGGATGCAGTCGCACAGACTATGAACATGCTGATTATTGACAAGAAACGAATGAAACTCAAGGAGGCTGGTCTTCCGGCTGTTGTTCTTGAGAACACACCTAAGTATCTTCGCCGTACAAAGGTGGCTGTTG
>ENA-ORMO01003217-ORMO01003217.1-human-gut-metagenome-genome-assembly--contig:-NODE-3217-length-11057-cov-2.616888_pt1 | contig 11057 bp, 11 predicted proteins | sample MGYA00242106_ERZ509001 | MGnify/ENA primary metagenome ERZ509001 (study PRJEB26280, sample SAMEA2338736) | human gut metagenome | biome: human gut; feature: human-associated habitat; material: faeces... | reverse complement strand
CAACATGATCACGGAACTGGGCAAATTCATTGACCCGCTGGCGGACAAACTCACCCAGGCTGCGCTTCTTATCTGCCTGGCAATTCGTTATCCGCTGATGCGGGCGGTTCTGGTATTGTTCATTATTAAAGAAGGATTCATGGCCATCATGGGCGGCCTGCTCCTTCCCAGGGGCAAGAAGCTGGACGGGGCCATGTGGTTTGGAAAAGTATGCACAGCCGTTTTGTATGCAGTGCTTTTCGTGCTCCTTCTTTTGCCGGAGATCAATCCGGCAGCGGCAAATGTGCTGATCGCTGTCTGCGGCATGTTCCTGCTGTTTTCCTTTGTGATGTATATTCCCGTATTCCGGAGGATGTGGAAAGAAAGCAAAAAGAACGAAACCGGAGCGAAAGCCTGAACAGCTGGCGGCAGAGGCCCTCTTATGGAGTTTGGCTTCTGCCGTCTGCTGTTTGGTAAAGCAGTTCATTCAGCGTCTGTACCACGGCAGGGTTTAGTTTCATCACCTTCCGGTCATAGGTCAGGATGCCGTTAACCTCATCCTCGATATCAGAAAGCTGGGTGTAAATAGTGGCGCTGACGCCTTTTCTGACGGCGGGCAGAACCGTGTTGCAGATCAGAGCGCGATAGCCTGCCGTCAGCCCGGGCTGATCCTGATATTTGCCATATCCGTATAGCTTCGTGCCAAAGCTGTGTTCCGGTATCTGCCAGGAATAACCGCCGAATTCGGTCAAAGCCAGCGCCCGTTTTGGCTCCGGGCGAACGCGGAGGGAGAAGAAATAGTAATGGATGCTGGCGATATCGCCCGCACCCTGATCAAACCATCCGCTGGCATGATCGATCAGCCGGCCTGGATCCAGGCGGGAAAGCCGTTCGGCAGCCTGGGCTGCGTCGAACTGCCCCCATCCTTCATTGAATGGAACCCAACAGACAATGCAGGGATGGATCCGAAGCGTCCGGACGGTCTCTTCCATTTCCTGAAGGAATTCCTGCTGCCCTTCTTCTTCCCTGCGGGAGAGGAAGAAGCGGCTTTTTTTGCCGTCGGAAACAGGAAGGGAAAGGGCGTTAAGCACCGTGGCGAGATAGGTCACAAACCAATGCCGATAGGCTGTGCCGCCGCAGACCATGTCCTGCCATACGAGCATTCCCAGCCGGTCGCAGTGATAATACCATCTCTGCGGTTCCAACTTCACATGCTTTCTGAGCATATTGAAGCCCAACTTTTTCATGGAGGCGATGTCAAAAATCAGCGCCTCATCGCAGGGGGCGGTATACAGCCCGTCAGGCCAGTAACCCTGATCCAGTACTCCGGCCTGGAAAAGGGGGCGGTTGTTGAGAAAGATCCGCCTCTGCCCGTTTTCATCCGTCTGCACATCGCATTTTCTCATGGCAAAATAGCATTCCACCCGATCCTGTTCAGTCTCCAGCGTCAGATGATAGAGAAAGGGATCTTCCGGCGACCAGGCATGAAATCCTGTGAGAGGGATCACGGCCTCCGTCCCCGCTTCTACGCGCAGGCAGATGGCGGTTTCCTGAGGGCAGGAGGCTTCCGGGGGCGCGGCAGGAGAAGAAGGATCGTCCCGCAGGAGGCGGTCAGCCTCTGTTTCCGGCCGGACGCGGGCCGTTACAAAACAGGTATCCGCGGCTCCCTTTTCTCCCATGGACGAGCGGGAGGAGTCCTGCCCTTCCGCTTCTGCCGTCTGCCGTGTATCCGTTACATGAACCAGGAGGCGGCAGCAGGAGGCATCCCAATCCGGCTCCGCCAGAACGGATGAGATATAAACAGAGGGAACCTCCTCCATCCATACCGTCTGCCAGATACCGCTTTGGGCGGTGTAGAACATTCCGCCCCGCTTCAGTTTTTGTTTTCCTTTTGCATGCCAGGAGGTATCGCTCGGATCCTGTACGCGGACGGTGAGGGTAAACTGGATTGGAAGGGGTTCTGATGCGGCAGCGGCAGGCAACAGCGGCGTGATGTCCAGGCAGAACGGGAGATATCCACCGGCATGCCTGCCCGCTTCCCTGCCATCTATGTAGACAATGCAGCTGTGATCAACCGCGCCGAAATGCAGAAGCAGACGATGATCCGCAGCAGGAGGCTGTATCGTTACATTTCTCCGATACCAGAGAAATTCATCCGGAAGGAGCTGGCGTGCCACACCCGAGAGAGGGCTTTCCGGAGAGAAGGGAACCAGGATCGTTTCGTCAAAGGATTCAGGCATGGAGCCATCCCGGGTAAACGCGCATTCCCACAGCCCATTCAGATTGAGCCAGCTCTTCCGCACCATGGCAGGGCGCGGATATTCCTTCCACACATTGTCTGCGCCGACGGAATCACTCCAGGGCGTGGTCAGTTTTGGTGACGAGATCGTTTTTTTCATGGAAATCAGATCATTCCTTTCTGCGGCGAGGACGGATGCAGCCGTATTGTATGCAGGGCATTTCTGCGCTATGACCTGCTCATGACCTATGACATATGAAATGGCGGGAGGCAGAGAACCGGGCTTTGCCGCAAATAGTCGGTTTATAAAAAGTATAGCATTTTTTTGCCGGTTTGTGACTGCTGTTTTGAAAGACAGAGGGATGCGCAGCGATCGTTATGCCGTCCCTTCCGCTGTATTTCTGGCATGCCTGGCATACCCCCGTTCATCCCCGCATATCTTGTAAAAACAAGTATCCGGGGGAGTTCCGTGAAGGATTATATCGAGGAGAGGGCAATCGATATTGCCAACTATATTATTGACTGCAATGCGACAGTGCGGCAGACTGCGAGGCAGTTTGGGATTAGTAAGTCTACGGTACATACAGAAGTAACAAAAACGAACGTTTTGAAAGCAAGATGATATGGATGATCAATTGATGATGATGTAACGCTTGTAACGGCTGAAATCATAATGAAAAAACAGAGGAAAGGGAGGAATCCTGACCTCTGTTTTTTTCTTTATTGATAAAGAAAGAGAAATGATTAAATTTTTGAAATTGATTGGAATTGTACATTGTAAAAAAATGGTGGAGAACAATGGCGGGAGTGGAAGGGGCGTGGGAGAAAAAGGGAAGGGGTATTGGATTCGGAAATTGTGGATACAGTGTGGGAAAAAAGAAGGCCAGCCAAAGGCGTTCTGACATTATAAGAGAATGGGAAAAGGGGATGAGTAGATGGAAAAAGGGTGTAAATTGGTGAAACCGTGAAAATTTTGAGGGATTCAGAAGGGGAAAATTTGAGAGGCCAGCGGTGGATTTTTGAAGGCCAGTGAAGGGATTTAGCCCTATAAAAAAATAGAAGGGGTGGGATAGGCTTGTTTATTGATAATGGTAAAATGAAAAAATGATAAATATTTTCGGAAGATTGTTTTCCCGGATTGTGGATAAAACGTTTACCGGATTGTTGATATGGCGCCCAAAGCAATCCAAAGGGGGGAAATTTGGAAGAGAAAGCGAAGCGGGTAAATTGATAGAGAAAGTAAGAAATATGTGGAAATGGGGGTAATACAAGGCCGCAGGGGGTTTTGGGGGATATGGGGGTGGATGAAAAAAGGATGGAATGGAAAAATTAGTGGAATATGGGAAATCCGGCCCATTTTATGGCCTTCCTGATAACTGGATGGACAGGGAAAGGATTTTGTTTTTTGTGAAGAAGGGAAAGAAATGGAGACATTGGGAAGTCCGGTTGATAAAAAGGAAATCCATAACCAAAGTGTGGACAGGCCAGAGGGTAAAACAGGCCTGATGTGGATTGCGTAAAACATTTTTGACACGGATTGCATGGGAATGGGAAAGGATCAGGGATAAGATGTGGAAAAATGGAAAATAAAATGAAAATGGATTCATTGCCTGCCCCTGTTGGAAAGATGAATCTGTTTTTCTGTTAAGGGAGATATGAAAAAGAAGCGGATGCTTTGAGAAAGAAGGAAGGAATACCTATATAAAAATGAGGATAGGTACAGTTAGGGAAAAAGCCGGGTAGTCCTGAAAGACTGTCTGGAGAGGGAGTAAACAAAAAGTTGAAAGGGTTTTGGAAAATTCATCGCAAAGAAATTTTTTATTTAAAGAAGGGGTTTCCGATGTGTTTTAAGGGGTTTTTGGAAAAAATTGTGTTGGGATAACATTTTTGAAGGAAGGATAAATTTTCCGGATAATAAAAAAATCCGAAAACCAACTTAAAAATGATGGGAAAAGGGAAATTTTCGTTTTTGGCTCAGGGGAAGGAAGGGTGAATTTATATTTTGGGATGAAAAAATGAGGAAATTTGTGGGAGGTCTGCTGTTGGAAAAGAAGAGGTTCCTGATGGCTTTTAAGTAAGGGACAGTGATGAGGTTATGAAACAAGGGAGACTGGGAGAAAAAGAAACCTTTTGGAAGCCCTGTTAGGATAACCAATTTCCGAAGATGAAAAGGGAACATTTCCGTATAATACCACATCTTGCCGATAGAAAGGAAGTCCGTTACAATCAGCCCGCAAAAATAAAAGAATCCCAATGGAAGTGGGATATCAGGCAAGGAAGGAGAACAGGCAAGTGAAGAAAAAAGAAGCATGGAAGCGGCTGTACCATCTATTGGAGAAGTGCAGATACAACAGGAACGTTTCATTTGGAGACCTGTGCAGTCATGTGGGACTTGGAATGGAATGTTTCATACTTGTGAATCCTGTCCCGGTAAAGTTTTTCTGCCAGTATAAAACGGTTTTAAGGGACTTGGTGGAAGATTATGACCGCTACCCTTTGAAAGAACTGATAAGGAAATATGATAAAACGCCTTTGTATAAAGGCGTTTCCCCTTCATGGAATGGGGTGACGGTACAGAGTGTTGAATATACGGTGATTCCCCTGAGGGTGTCGGATGATGTGATAGAAATACATGGGAAGGTAAGAGATGTGATCCTTGCTTTTTTGATTGGAACAAGGGAAGGCGAATTGAATGTTCTGGGGAGAATTTTTCTGTCTGAAGAAGCGTTCCCGGAAGTGGCCTTATTGGAAAAGCTGTCAGAAGAAAATTTTCTGAAGCTGGTGAAATTTGCGGAAGGGACAGAGAAGCTCCCGCCATGGGAGTATTTTGAAACGGTTGTAAGGCTTGGTGTTGCTGTTTATACCAACAGGCTGGATGGGACGTATCATCTGGATGCAAAGAAGTATGGAAGGCCTGTAAGGTTACCTGATGGGATGTGAATGGATACATAGGAGAAGGAGGAAAAATGGAGCCGATACAAAGGAAGATAATGGAGCATTTGAGAAAACAGTTTGCGCCTGATGCGCCTGTGAAGATATTCCCGGAAGGGAGAAGATGCGTTGTGGTAACGGATGGGACAGGCGATAAAATGACGGTGACAGTCAATGGAGATGGTGACCTGATGGACGTGGAGACAGGGAAGGTTTACGGAGTCGCAGACGTTGGGGGATGGATTGAGGTTCGATAGGTTCATCATGGAAAAGGATGGGGCAGAAGAAAAAACTGCTCCATTTTTTATGCCTTGAAAACATAAGAAAGTAAATTATAAATTTTATAAAAATTGTGGAGGATTTGAAATGCAGACCTATTATGAAAATGATGATATCTTGCATGAGTTTCATAAAATTTACAGTAATACGGTGGTTATGGATATAGATGAGGAATGGACAAAATGGCTGTTCAGGGAATATACGGTTGAGGATGCGCGCGGTGAAAAGGTTGATATCGGATGTGTGAACGAACTGGTCAGTATTTTTATCAGCATTATCCGTGATTTGAAAAATGCCAATTTAATGTTTCAGCTGGAAAAGGATGTGAGAAGTCCAGAGATAAGTGACGGGTACAATCCGGCTGAGCGTATTCTTGATATGGTAAACAGGATGAAGAAAGAAAACGATGAACAGAAGAAAACCATAGATAACCAGCGGAAAAGTATTACAGGGCTTGAGCTAAAGAATGAAAGCCTGACGATGGACAGGGAGGTTTACCGGAAAACTTTGGATGCTGTCAAAGGTTCCGGAGAAATAAACGGGAATCATATGGAACGTGCCTTAGTGAAGAATGGCAGGAAAACAGCGTATATAGAGGAAGCCTCGGAAGCAAAGGTATATGACTGCCTTCTGAAAGGGTATAGGCCAGCCCGGATTGCGAGGGAACTGAATGTAAGCATTGAAACAGTGTACAGGAGAAAGAAGGCTTTAGAGAAGAAAGGGATATATCCAAAACGGTGAAAGAGATGCACGGTGTAACCGCTGTAACCACTGAAACCGAAAAAGTGAAGCAGAATGAATAAACGGCAGACTGATTTTGGTTAAAGGAATCAGCTATTTGAAAAAATTGCATGGAGGAAAAGGCGCTGTATGGCATAGCGCAGATGTTGGAAGAGCATTAGGAAGGAAGCCGCCACGGCACCCTCCCAGCCGGACAGTCCCCCAGCCCATAAAATATTGAAAAAGAGTCCTCGAAGGGCTCTTTTTTTAGAATATACATTGTAAGAAGATTGAAGTTAAGACTATAGCGAGAAAAACTGTATACCCTATCCCATATGGAGCATGGTGGAGTATCTTATGTTTAGCAGATGCAAAGAGAATGAAGCAGATACACAAGATATTATAAGTATTACAATAGCGATTAGATAAATACATGGATAGAAATGCAGGTAAATCATTTATATTGAAAGTAAAGCAAATGGGAAAGTAAATATAGACAATTTAAGTTGTTTCTATACATGGATATGAATAGATGGAGATTCATGCTTTTGTATGTTTATATACTTTTAGTGATTTGTATACTTTAGGCTGGTACATATTAGTATTATCGGAACATTTAGAAGGAATGGGATAATTCTCATATGATTATATGAGGTCAATATAAGAAGATAATGAACAATAGCGAGTTTAAATGAGAACATTGAATAAATTTCAATACAATACCAGAATAGATGTGTTACCAATGTTACCAAAATAAGTCTAAGTGGCTATAGTTTATAGACTATTTAAAAGTGTTTAAGTAGCGCCACGCAGATATTATTTCCCCTGCATGGATTGAACAATAACATGGACAGCATGAACCTGTTCAGGGGTTAAGCCTGATAGATCAACAGAAGGGGCAGGAACTACCTTATCTTTGCCAAGCAGATAATCAGTGCTTGTTTTATAGATACCTGATAACTGTAAGAGGACTTCCACACTGGGAGTCCTTTCTCCTGTTTCATATCCAGAGACAATGGAAGGGGAAAGGTCAAGCAGTCCAGCTATATCTTTCTGGGTCAAATTATTCTGAAGCCGAAGCTTTCTTAATCGTTCAGGCAATCCTGCTATCATGAGTAAATTCCTCCAACACTCATTGTAAAGTTGATAAGTACACTATAGGAAGAATAGCAAACAACTTTAAGTGTTGACTAACATGACTATAAGGCGTTAGAATGAAGCAGGACAGGGAAAAGATGATTCTCTGTCTGGTAATAGTAGAAAGGCTATTGATTCAACTTTACTACTGTATTATAGTGAGTGTATCTTAAAAGAATGAGAGGGAAACAGGATGAAAAAGAGAACAGTGCTGTTGCTGGGTTTACTTGGCTGTTTAATGTTTACCACGATTCAGGGATGTGGACAGCCAGCAGAGGAAGAGACTGTATCAGTGGTAGAAGAAACAGTTTCAGAAAGTATTGAAGAGTCTACAGTTTCCGAGGAAACAACTGCTTCTGAAGAAGAAGCAACAGAGGAAATAGAAGAATCCTCAGTGGAAGAGACTGTACCAATGGAAACGGAAACTACGACTGAAGAAATTGCAACAGAAGTCCCTACAGAGACAGAAACCATTGAGGAAGTATCCATAACTGAAATGGATGTAACAATGTATGCGACAACTGGAGTCAATGTAAGGGAAAGTTATTCCGCTGAATCGAATAAGTTAAGGGCGGTAGGAACTGGAGAAGCAGTTCATGTGACTGGACAGACTGCGGATGGTTCATGGTATCGGATAGAAGATACAGGAGTGGGAGAAGGGTTTATCTCTGCTCAATATTTATCAACAGAGAAGCCAGTGATTGAACAGCCTGCCCCATCTGAGCCAGTTGTAGAACAGCCAGTGGTGGAACAGTCAGCCCCAGCAGAGACAACACCTTCAACCTCAACGGGGAGTGCTCAGGCTCCTAATCCGGGTGCGCAGGCTGTTTATGATTCAGTGAATAGTGGACAAAGTACATTTGACCCTAGTGTTCCTGCTCCGGGAGCAACTCCAGATAATATTAATGGAGACATGTTTAAAAATGCCATAGATGGTTCTCATTTGTTAGATAATGGAACTGGTGTAGGGTTACATGCGGCTGATTGATTTTGGGGTAATAGCATTATGAAAAAGAGATTCAATATTTTAACTGCTATTTCAGTCTGTTTAATATTTTCCATTCTTCCGGGTTGTGGATGTGGTTCAGCATCAACGACTGAATCTATTGAAACGATGGAAAGTACCATAGAGACTGAAAGTGTATCACAGGAAGAAACGTCACAAGTACCTGAGACAATGGAGGAAGAGTCAGTTATTGAAAGTGAACCTGTTGAAACAGAAGAAACTATGGAGACAACTGAATCTGTTTCAGAAGAAATAGCAATCACTGAAATGAATGAGACTATGTATGCAATAACGACTGTAAACATAAGGTCAGAAGCATCAACAGATTCAGATAAATTAGGGGCTTTATCAACAGGAGAGTCCATCCTTGTAACTGGTGTAACCGCTGATGAGTTATGGTACAGAGTGGAAGAAGGAGAAACAATAGGATTTGTTTCATCAGAGTTTTTAAGTTTAGAGAAGCCAGTTATAGAATCTGCTGTATCAACACCTCAGCAATCAGAAGCAGTAACGCAGACAGAAACTCCATCAACGGGTAGTGTTGATGCACCTAATCCGGGTGCTCAGGAAGTTTATGACCAGATTCAAAATGGGCAAAGTACATTTGACCCTAGTGTTCCAGCTCCGGGAGCAACACCTGATAATATTAATGGAGATATGTTTGGAAATGTGGTAGATGATGGAGGATTTACAGATTATCAAGGTAATAGTGATATTTTAGGCTCTCTACATGCGGAATAGTGAGTTTGAGGTAATAGCATTATGAAAAAGAGATTCAATATTTTAACTGCTATTTCAGTTTGTTTATTATTCTCCGTTCTTCCTGGCTGTGGTTGTGGTCAGCAACAAAAAGTTATAGAAACTGTGTCAACAGTAGAAGAAACAGAGATAGAGTCAGAATCAGTTTCCGTTGAGGAAACAACAGAGGAAGAGACTATTCCTGAAGAAACAACGATGGAGCAGACAGAGTCCATAGAGGAACAGACAGAAACGGTTATTGAGACTGAGGGTATTGAAATACAAGACATAAGTGCTGTTATGTATACAACAGCGAATGTTGTACTTCGTCAGGAGCCTTCAACAGAATCAGAGAAATTAAGGACTGTATCTGCTGGGGAAGAAGTTGAAGTTACTGGACAGACAGTAGATGGCTTATGGTTTAGGGTAGAAGATACAGAAAAAGGAACTGGATACATAAGCGGAGAATATCTTTCATCAGAGAAGCCAGTGATTCAAGAGCCATCCTCAAGTGTTAATAATGATTCTGCAACGACTAATCAGGAACAGTCCCAGCAACAAGGAACAGTGGTGAATGAGCCAGCACCAGTAGAAGAGAGTTTACCAAATGCACCTACATCAGACAATCCAGAGGCATTGGAAAATCTACCTGGCGGTAATGCTGAAAGTGCAGGACAGGTAAAAGACTTTTCAAACTCTTCATCAAAAGATTTATCTGGAGCATTGACAGGTCATGATGGGCCTAGTACAGGAATGACATGGGAGTAATTTTGTAATAGCAAGTCTGCTTTATACAGTCAAAGCTAATATATAGCTAAAATTAAATCCATCATCAGGATGGCCTTTAAACCTCAAGAAAGAAGTCAGATATTAAAGTGTCTGGCTTCTTTTTATTTTGTTCATTTTTCTAATCATTCAAAGCAAAATAAATGAATTTAATTTTTAGAAGAGAGATAGGGTGTAACCAATGTAACCACAAAACCAGCAATAGAAAAATTTTGGAAGCACAGGAATGTGTCTATCGATGCTGTTTAGCCAGATTTTTTCATTGCGGAAAAATAACTTTGAGATAAAAGGGTTTATAAAAAAGCGTCAGAATATTTGCCATTGAGGTTTATTTGACGGTTTTTCGGAATGTCAGACAAACTAAAGTTTATTTGAAGGTTTAGTTGGGAAGGGGTATAGCCATGGGAAGGATATTCGCATACATGCGGATAAGTACAAAAGAAGAAAAGGGGAAGCAAAGGTTTACACGGCAGGAGCAGGCGATCGACAGATGGAGCCGTGAGAACCATGTTATTATCAGTGAGCGCCGTATTTATAAGGATGATGCAAGTGGAAAGTCATTTGACAGAAAGGCATGGAAGGAACTGGAATCAGATGTGCAGGCCGGGGACACGATTATATTCAAGGATATCTGCAGGTTTACAAGGGAGTATGAGAACGGCTTCCGAAAATACATGGAGCTGATGGAAAGAGGCATCCGGCTCATTTTTCTGGATAATCCCGTTTTATCAACGGAATACATCCGTGCAATGATAAATATTGCCAACGGGCAGGAGAACCGGATTGCTCAGAGGTCATTAAAGAATACCGTGGAATTGCTCCTGCTGGTTGAACTAGACCGTGCAGAGAAGGAAAGGGAAATCACAGTGCAAAGGATTCGTGACGGCATAGCGGCGAGTCCCAGGAAGTCAGGAAGGCCAGTAGGAAAGCTGGATAAAATGTCTGATGAATTGAGAGGGGATATAAAAAAATATCTTTCTAATCGGAGCATCCGCCAAGTGGACTTGATGAGGAAATACAATATCAGCAGGAACACAATGAAGAAATATATTGGAATTGTAGCGGCTGAGGAAAAATAGTTTCAATTTATTTTGAAGATACAGAGTAAGGCAATGAGAGGGTTTAAGGCTTGTCTCCGGTCAGTAAGAACAAATTAAATTGTAAAATTTAAAAAATAAAAAATTTGGAGAATCTGCCTCGGACTGCCCCGCTCATACAAAAGAGAATCGGCTGGATTCTCCA
>ENA-ORMO01003209-ORMO01003209.1-human-gut-metagenome-genome-assembly--contig:-NODE-3209-length-11109-cov-2.217026_pt1 | contig 11109 bp, 8 predicted proteins | sample MGYA00242106_ERZ509001 | MGnify/ENA primary metagenome ERZ509001 (study PRJEB26280, sample SAMEA2338736) | human gut metagenome | biome: human gut; feature: human-associated habitat; material: faeces... | reverse complement strand
TACCTGCCCAGAATTTCTGTAAGTCACCAAGACCGATGGTATCAAACCAGAATACGTTGTTTAATGCATGATGCAGACCTGTTGGGATGAGCAGTCGGTTGAAGAATGCATAAAGACCGGCACCAACAGCATCAAGACCAGCGATACCTTTACCTAAAGCGATAAGCCCACCGAATACCAGAGGCCAGATAAACAGTAACGCAGCAGATACAAGAATGGAAACTACGCCGGCTACGATTGCTACGCAGCGTTTTCCACTGAAGAAAGACAGCCAGTCAGGAAGCTGTACATTCTTAAATTTGTTATAGCACATAGCGCCAATGACACCAGCCAGAATACCGATAAATGGGTTGGCAATTTTATCAAAGGCAAGCGTTTTGTTTGCGCTTTCTGCAATAGATGGCATGATGGTTGTTACAACTGCTGTGTTCAGCAGGGTAGTCATCATCAGCCAGGAAGCCAGAGCGGCAAGTCCGCCTGTACCATCGTGATCGTCAGACATTCCAACACCAACGCCGATTGCAAATAACAGCGCCATGTTATCAATTAAAGCTCCACCTGCTTTTACCAGGAATAAACCAATTAATGGAACAACACCTGTGATGTCTCCACCCTGCATCGTTGCAGGACAAAGCAGGTAACCGACACCCATCAGCAAACCGCAGATTGGCAGACAAGCTACTGGCAGCATGAGGGCTTTTCCTAATTTCTGTAAAAATTTCATACTTTTACTCTCCTTCCCTTTCTCTTAAAAAATCCCTTTATATATTTATTTTAAACCGAAGTTTCCGGTTAAAATACATCTTTTCCGTCGTCGGGCGACGACCGGTCAACGTTTATTTCCGTGTAATGGTCACAACCTCTTCTCCCGGTTCTACCTCTTTACCACTGTGTCCGGTGACACCGGCATATTCCGCCGTATTACAGATGATCATGATGGTCACATCGTCATAACCAGATTCTTTAATCTTATCCAGATCCGCTTCAAGAAGAAGATCGCCTTTCTTCACATCGTCTCCGGCTTTCACATAACCTTTAAAGCCTTCGCCGTTGAGTTTTACGGTATCCAGTCCGACATGAATCAGGACTTCCGCCCCTTCTGTCGTTGTCATGCTCAACGCATGCAGGGTATCAAAAACCATACCGATTTTTCCATCAGCCGGTGCATAGATTCTTCCATCGGCCGGCGCTACTGCAACGCCTTCGCCCAGCATTCCACTGGAAAAAGTGGGATCGTTGACTTCACTTAACGGTATTGCTTTTCCTTTTACCGGTGCGCCAAGCACAACCCCCTTTGGTTTTTTCTTTTTGAGAAAATCAAACATTGTCTCTCCTCCTCATTGTTATAATTCCGCCATGGTTACGCGACGGATATGAATGGACAAATACATCACTTCTTCTCCGGACAATCTGCTTTTCGTTGCTTCTTCGATATATTCTGCAATTTTTTCACTGCACTGGTATTCTTTCGGATATTTTTTCTTCATCATCTCCGCCAGCTCTTCTTCTTCGTTTGGCAGCAATTCTTTTCGGTAAACCCTCTGCAATAAAAATTTCACATGCGTCACAAAACGCTCATAATGAATGGACTGCTCGTCAAAACTGATGCCCAGCTCCTTTTTCGTTATGTTCAGGATTTCTTTCATGAGATTTGGAAAATTCCACGCATCCCGAATATCTGTTCCATATTCTGCATTCACAAAATGTAAAGCAATAAATCCTGCTTCATCTTCCGGCAAATGGATGCCCAGTTGTTGATTAATCAGATCCAGTGCATATTGCCCCAGTTCAAACTCCTGCGCATAAAAACGTTTAATTTCCCACAGCAACGCATTTTCCAGTTCTATTCCCTGATTATATCTTTCCACTGTAAAATTTATATGATCGGTTAAAGTGACATAAATACTCTGATTCAGTTTCAACTTCAAATGATCTTTCGCATAAGTGATAATATCGCTGGATATTTTCACATGCTCCAGAGGCATATTGGCAAGAAGTTCTTTTAATTGTTCCGCAACCGTCTGACTTTTAATTTTAAAAACTTTTTCGATGCGGTCTTCAGGAATCGAATGACCTGCTTTTTTTCCAAAACCGATTCCCCGTCCCATGACGACGATTTCTTTCCCTGACGTATCATATGCCGAAACAATGTTATTATTAATTACTTTTTCAATTACCATTTCTTCTCTCTTCTTACATATGCTGCAGATTGCCTGCACCAAGGCTCCTGCTTTTTTCTCAGCCTTTTGACGAAATAAAAAAACCAGATTTATAAAACAAGGGTATATCTGCCTTGCTTAAATCTGGTTTTGCCTGCTATACAGTAACAATCCTTAACTATTCAGTTCTTACGTCTTCATATAGATTAACAGTATCCCAATATAATGTCAACATATATTTTACTTTTTGTAAATATCCCCTACATTTATCAACTTTTTTTGTCTATTTTGCATATTTTTCACTGTTTTATGCCGCCAACATAAACCTCTCTTACCTGAAGATCCTCATCCATCAGCACTAAATCTGCATACTTACCTTCCCGAATACTTCCGCACTGTGCAAAGATTCCGATTTCTTTTGCCGGATTCATGGTTGCACTGGCTATGGCGTCTTCCAGAGGAATACCCATCTCTTTTACTGCCGTTTTCATACAATCCATCAGGTTGGTGGCAGACCCTGCTATGGTTCCATCTGCCAGAACAGCCTTTGGCCCTTTGACAAAAACGTCCTGTCCGCCAAGGGTATACTGTCCGTCTGTCAGCCCGGTTGCCCGCATACTGTCACTGATTAAAATGACGCGTTCTGCCCCAAACATGGCAAAAGTTGCCCGCACTACCGAAGGATGGATATGAATGCCGTCACAAATCAGTTCCACATGGCATTTTTCCGTATCTCTTGCCGCTCCGATCACACCCGGATCTCTATGGTTCAGTGGAGGCATGGCATTGTATAAATGGGTAACGTGGCTTACTCCTCTTGCAAAAGCTTCCATGGCCGTATCATAATCAGACATCGTATGCGCCACAGAAACCACTACTTCGTCTTTTACTTCCTCGATAAAGGCCATGGCTCCTTCTGTTTCCGGTGCAATATCGACTAACTTTATCAAGCCCTGCGCCTCGGACTGAAACTGGCGAAACAGCTTTGTACTGCAGGTTTTGATATGTTTTGCCGCCTGAGCGCCTTTCTTCTTTTCATTGATAAATGGGCCTTCCATATTGATTCCCACCAGTCTGGCGCCCTTTTTCGCCTGGTATTCTCCTGCGATTTTCATAATATGATGAATTTCTTCTTCGGATACCGTCATGGAAGCCGGACAGATGGATGTTACGCCGATGGATGCTTCATATGCGGCCATATTGGCAATCGCTTCCGCAGTCCCATCACAAAAATCGTCACCCATGCAGCCATGGAAGTGAATATCAACCAGTCCCGGAACAGCCAGACAACCTTCTCCATCGACGACTTCTTCTCCATCGGCTGCCAGAATTTCTTCTTCAGCAGTCACTTTGGTGAATTTTCCGTCTTTTATTTCAATCTGGCCCGGAACGAAGCTTTTATCTTCTCTGAATATTTTTACGTTTTTTATTATCATAAATACACCCTTCTTTTGGATTGTTTCTGTATAAACAATGGACTTATCGATTTATTTTTTCCGGCATTTTGGATAAAGCTGCCTCATCGGCTACGATGGTTACATTTTTGTGTAACTGTAAAATAGAAGCCGGAACTTCCGGTGTGATTTCTCCGCATACTGCTTTTGCAAGAGCTTCTGCCTTATCTTCACCGCTGACTACCACCAGAATCTTGTCTGATTTCATAATACTTCCGATTCCCATAGAAAGCGCCTGTTTCGGTACGTCGTCAGCAGATGCGAAAAAACGTTTATTGGCTTCGATGGTGCTTTCTGTAAGCTGTACGCAATGGGTCATTTTTGCAAAAGATGCGTCCGGTTCGTTAAATCCGATATGTCCGTTACGTCCAAGACCCAGAAGCTGCATATCAATACCACCCAGGGCATCGATCAGTTCTTCGTATTTCTGACACTCTGCGTCGGTGTCTTCTGCCATACCATCCGGTACATTGGTATTGGCCGGATCAATGTTTACATGATCGAATAAGTTTTCATGCATAAAATAGTAGTAGCTCTGATCATTTTCATGATCCAGTCCTTTATATTCGTCCAGGTTTACGGATTTTACCTGAGAAAAATCCAGATCTCCGTTTTTATACCATTCGATTAACTGTTCATACGTTCCAATTGGTGAAGAACCTGTTGCCAGACCCAGAACACAGTCCGGTTTCATCACGATCTGTGCTGCCAGCAGTTTTGCTGCCACACGGCTCATTTCTTTATAGTCTTTTGTCTTAATGATTCTCATCTTTTCTACCTCCTGAAAATAGTATATGCGGATTCTTTCTCTTTTAAAAACAGGGGCATCCCAAAAACAGATGTCCTTCAAAAGATAAAAAAACCAGATTTCCAAAATATAAAGGATACTCTTTATCTCTGAAAATCTGGTTTTGCCTGCTTCGAGTAACAATCCAGTTTTATTGCTAGAATTATACTATCAACTTGTTTTAAAAAAGTCAATAGGTATTCTGACTTTCCTCCTGCTTTTCCTCTTTTTCTTTTTTAAATGGTCCGAGGAACAGAAAAAGACCATAAAAAATGAAATTGAAGAAAAAGGCTGCCGGAACCTGGCTCCAGCTCACCTGCTGATGTTCCAGAACGCTGGCCGACTGTACCCCGGTCATAATCGGAATCAGATTATTATTCAGGTAATGTAGGATGACCGGAACCCATATATTCTCTGTCTTCATATAAGCATAGGCAAAGAATATTCCCAGGAAAATACAGGTGCTCTGTTGAAGTACCATGGAAATTAATCCCTGCTGCGGTGTGGTGTAATAAAAGAAATTAATGGGTGCGTGCCACAGTCCCCACAGGACGCCCAGCAAAATACCCCCGCCCCGTATTCCAAATCTTTTCTGTAAAAATGGCTGCATATAATACCGCCATCCATATTCTTCTCCAAAGAAAGCCACCATAACAAGGAAAAAATTCACCGGAAGCAGGCCAAGGGCAATCCATGTCACCGGACTGCTCATGATGTCCAGCATCCCTTTCATTTCCCCGGAGAGAACCGCCGACAGTAAAAACCGCAGAAAATAAAGTCCCACAAAGAGTAAAATACAAAACCACGAAGATCTGGTATTCTTCCACCGGAGACCTCCCGCCTCCCTTTTTTCTTTTCCTGATAATAACAACACAATCCAGTAAATGATCGATCCAAGGAGTAACAGATACTGTCCTGCCGCCATAAAAAAAAGATTCTCTTTTTCCGTTGTGCTGTGAAAAACCGGCCATAACGCAAAGCCAATATTCAGGAGCGTAAACACGACTATCGTCCAATAAAAGGCTTTCGGCCTTTTTTCTTCTTTTTTTGCCGTCAGCAAAAAAGCAAGCGCCACGCCCGCCGCAGGATAGAGCATCTGCGTACTGGCAAAATTACCAAGATAAACGCCCTTTCCGTATCCATACCACATGACCAGGCCCATAAGCGCCGTCACACCATAAGCAACCAATAAATAAAGGATAAATTGCTTTTTCTCTGTCCGTGTATACATTGTCTCCCTCCCTTGCTTTTAATAGAAATATTTTACCATTTCTATCCTCATTTTGTCATTTCTTTTTTTCCCGAAAATTCAGGATAATAACCAACGTACAGGATTCATTTCCTTTTCAACACATCGAGGGTATCTGTGACAACCACAATGGCGTCCTCGACCTGTTCTCTTGCCGACGCGATTTTGGACTGCACCAGATAATCCGCCACCAGACCATCGAAGAAAAAGTCAGCAAAAGATAAAAACCCGCCAACTTCCATGCGAAGATCCACAGAAAGGCACAGGTCGCTTAATTCACGTTGAAAAATCTTCAACTGTTCCTTTGCCTTCTCCATACAGCGTACCGCTTCATTCATTTTATTATGCTTGAACAAATCGGTAAAAAATCCGCCTCCCAGCAAATCCAGCATTCCAAAACTTCTGGCGCTCCGCAACCGTTCTCTGGCTTCGTAAAGACTGTCCAGCGCTCTTTCTCCCGCAGCAATGGCTTCCCGTATTTCCCTTGTATTCTTTTCCATATTTTCCCTCCTCATTGCGCCTGTTTTGCCTGCGCTCTTTTAAAAAAAGCGCAAAAGCAAAAATACAGACCCACTTTTTACACATTGTGTTTTGGATGGGTTCATTATAATCTTCCTCTCTGGAAAAATAAATGTACTTTCTATGAAAATAACCCGGGCTATTTCTCTATTTTGGAGGAAAACCACAAAACCAACGCAATCCCACAGAGCAAAAGCGCAAAAAACTGGATAACCGTCAAACCAAAATACTGCATAACTCCCGTTTTGTCCATGAAAAATTCAGAAAAAAATATGCTCATTCCAAATCCTCCCATAGAAAGGGCAAAAACAGGGCCTTTCTTTTTCAGGCAAAAGAGCAGACCACACAACAGCAGAACCATGCACACAATTTCCAATATCTGCGATGGAAAAACACGATAGGTTAAAATTTCATCGGGAAATTTTATGGATCCTGCGCCATGCATCGGCACCCCATAACAACAACCTTCCATCAGGCAGCCCAACCGGTTAAAGATGTGCTGTATCGGAAAGAAAAAGGCAAGCACATTAAGGATATTCCTTCTTTCTTTTTTTTCATAAACAATCCGGAATACTACCGGCAAAAGAACGGTTCCTATAAAATGAGTTCCGGCATTTTCCCAGATATACTCTGCCTTATTGGTGGTTATCTCCGAAAAAGCATAGCTCATCCCTCTGATCCATCTGCCCAGAAACGGACCAATCGTCTTGGCGATCACCGCTTCTGTCAGCATCGGAATAACGATATACCGACCGATCTTTCTTCCTGTCTTTTCTGTATTTTCTGTCTTTCCATACTGTTTGTATAAAAGCAGCGCTACAACGATAATGCCAAGGAAGCTTCCTATATTTACCATCACATTCTGCATGCTCAGCGTATGCCCGTTTATGTTTACATATCGTAACATCTTCTTTCCTCCATTTTTTCCGCCTGGGTTTCTTTTTCTTTTACTCTCCGAAAAGAACAGCTTCTGCCACCGTCTCCCCACAGGAACGGACAAAATAATGCGCTGCTCCCGGTATTTCCACCAGCCTGATGTTTCCTTCTATAAAATTTTTCCATTGGAAATATCTTTTTCCATAGCCTAAAGTCAGCAAGTCTTTTTTCCCGAAGATCACCGTGGCGTCTGCTTTCACCACGCTTTTTTCCCAACGGATTTTTTCAAAGTAATCCACATACATCCGTGCTTCTTCTTTTAATCGTTCATACATTGCTTCGGATAAGTGTACTTTTTCTCCATAAAGACAGGATAAAAAACACTCGCCTGCTTTTTGTGAAAGCAGATCCCATAACAGTATTCTTTTCTTTTTTATTGCTTTTGTGCCCAAAAACGAAGCGGGCAGACTGCCGGCCAGAACCAGACGGAGAGTTACCGACGGATGTCTTTCCAGTCTCTGCCCCAGCGCAAGAGTCAGCGCAGCGCCCACACAACAGCCAAACAATACTATCTCTGTGTCTTCCTTCTGTATCCACGGGGTAAGTTCCTTTTCTATTTTTTCTGCAAGTTCTTCTACGGTCTGCTCCTTTTTTTCTGCCGCACAGGCCAAAAAAGTATATCCCCTTGCCGTAAGTTTCTCCGCCAGTGCATGAAACAAATAAGGATCGGTCCCGGCGTAGGGCACAGCCACAACCAGTTTTGCTTTTTCCTCTGTTTTTTCTTTCTGTGTTTCCTGTTCTCTTCCCAGAGGTATCCAATCTGGATAAAGCCGTAAAATACGGTCTTCTTCTCTGTTTTTTTTCATAATTCGCTGCGCCAGTTTTTTGACTGTGCCTGTCTCATACACATCAGCAAAACGCGCCGTATATCCTTTTTGTTCTAATTCCAGTATAAGTTCCACCACGGACAACGAATCCAGACCACAATCAAAGATGAAGTCATCTGGCGCGATCCATCCTGTGCCGGTTACCTTATTTATACTACAGAGAATATCTTCTTCCACCGATTTAATCCTGCGTGGATTTTCGTGATCATCCCTCTCTGTATCGGAACCCTTTTTTCCTCCGTTCTGTTTAATCTGCTCCTGATAAAATTCCGATAATGCCCGATAGTCACACTTCCCATTTTTATTGCAGGGTATTTTTTCCATCACCAATAAGATGTCCGGCAGATAACGGGGCGGCAGATGCTGCGCCAGCGTGTCTTTCACCTGTTCTTTTGTACGGGTGGTTTCTACAAATAACAGCAGATGTCTTTCTTCCACCAGCGCCGCCGCATGGGTAATGCCGGGCAAACCTGTGGTTTCCTTTTCAATGGCCGCAAGATTAACCCGCATTCCGCGATGTTTGATTTCCCGATCTGTTCTTCCCACATAAACGATTTCTCCCTGATCATCTACATAGCCCAGATCTCCGGTCCGGTATTCTCTTTTTCCTTCAACAGAAATAAAACGTTGATTTTCGCTCTCTGCTGTGCTTACGTACCCTTTTCCCACGAGATCGCCAAGAATCAATATTTCTCCGATATAGCCAAAAGGAATCTCCTGTTTTTTCCGGTTGATGATTTTTAACTCTGTATTCCATACCGGTTTTCCTATGGGAACTATTTTTTCTCCCGGGCGGCAGCGATGGTAACTGACATCAATCGTACATTCCGCCGGACCATAGAGATTATTGATTGCCGTTTCAGGGAAAGCTGCCATAAAACGGCGAACCAGATCTGCCCTGAGTTCTTCTCCGCTGGCCAGCACATTTTCACACAGAAACGTTTCTTTCTCTGTTTCTTTGTTCTTTTCTACCCAGGACATAAACACAGACAGCATGGAAGGAACAAAATGCACCTGATTGATTTTGTATTTTTTGATGGTCTGCCACAAATAGGCAGGATCCGTTTCCTTTCCATCGGGGATGAGCACCATCGACCCTCCTGCCATTGCCGGGAGTAATAACTCCCACAGGGAAACGTCAAAAGTATCCTTCGTTTTTTGCAATACCCGGCTTCCTTTCATGGAAAATTCCCGAATCATCCAGGCAAGACGCAGATTCAGCGATTTCCGGTAAATCTCTGCCACCTTGGGCTGCCCTGTGCTTCCGGAAGTACTCATTCGGTAAGCCAGAATCCCCCCGCCTTTGCCATGTTCCCGCCTGCTCTGTGCAAAAAAAACTCCCGTCTGCTTTTCCAGAACAGCTTTTTCCCTTTTCCATTGCTCTATCCACGCTGTCAGCATCTCTTCCGTCAGCAGCAAATCCACCTGACGCTGCATCGCTTTTAAACGGTTTCCCTTCTCCCGAATATCCACCGGATAAAATATCCCCTCTATGGACAATACGGCCAACATGGCCAGAGAAAGTCTGTAGCTTCTTTTCAGATAAAGTCCAATCACCGGCTGCCTTTGTGCCGTTTCTGGTTTTTCCACAGATTTGTTTCCTGCACCTGGCATTTCTTTTTGTTTTCGTATTTTTTCTCCCAGCCACACCACCATTTGGGTCGCTTCTTCATAAGTAACCGTTTTCACTTTCTCCGCTGAAAGATCTATCCACAGGATTTCACGGGGATGAAGACAGGCTTCTTTAAAAAAACAATCAAAAATATCCGGTATATCCTTCTGCTCTGTATGAGTTTCCTCCCTGTACTTTTGCTTCTTTTGCTTTTGCTCCCCGTGCTTTTGGTTTCCGTCTTTTCCCTGCTGCTTATCACAAACCTTTATCTCCCGCCGGGTTTTTCCCGAAAGCCCTTCCCGGATAATTCTTTCCAGCGTTTTATCCAGTATACCTATTTCTTTTTCGGTGTACACTTCTTTTTGGTATTTATAAGTCAGTAAAATACCATGCGTATGTTGATCAATCATCAGGCGCAGGGGAACCTCGACAACTTCACTCTCTATCTCTCTCACCAGCCCCCGTTGTTCTCCCGGCAGACGTTTCCATGGCCGATACGTGATACAGGTCTCATAAAGTTTACCGGTTAACCCCTGCCATTGTCTGATTTCTTTTACGGAAAGATCGCTGTTTTTCCATAAAGAAAAATGTTCCTGTCTGATCTGCATGCACAGGGAACAAAAAGATTGCTCCGCATCGGTCCTGATGAGCAGAGGTAACGTGTTGGCATACATTCCGACACAATCCATTTCTTTTTTTCTTCGATTGAGCATTACTCTTCCCAGAGATACCTGCTTTTCCCCGGTGATTTCAGCGTAATACCAGGCAAATGCCCCTTCATACAGCTCTTCCGCCGTCCACGCTTCTTTTTTTTCATCCGAAAACAGTCGCTCCCATTCTTCTTTTTTGATCCATCTTCGATAGATTCCGGCTTCTCCCGTATCCTTTCCTCGTCGATGGGGAAAAACAAAATTTTCCTGTTGATACCGGGCAAAAAATTTTTTCTGTGCTGTGGACAGATTCCTTTTTTCCTCTTTTTCTTCTGTTCTCTGTAAGGAGGCGATAAAACGTATATCCGGCAATGCCGATGGCTTCCATCCCGGATCTTCCCGGTCATATAGCAGCGCATACACCTGTTTTACTATCTTTTGCAGGGCGATACCATCACAAATTAAATGATGATATACTCCCATAAGTTTCCAGTTATCCTCTTTTTTAAATAAATAGTAACGAACCAGGATTTTATCCCTTGCAAACACCGGGCAATTCATTAATCGCTGCATCTCTTCGTCCATTTGCTCCCGGGTATATTTTGTGGCGTCAATGACGGTAAAATCCACATCCGCAGACGTGGAAAGATAGAGATTTCCTTCCTGATTTACACAAAGGCGCAGGGCTGGATGGAGATATTGCGTCCGGCTTACCGCCTGATAAACCTCTTTTTCTTCTATTTTCCCATGCAGATGCAATATCCCTCCGATATTTCCTATGCAGGAACCTTCATATTACCTGCTATCCAGTGTGAAGCAATGTACGATTCCGGAGCACAGACAAGGACTCAGGCCGGAAAAGTAGTAGTTGAATAAAGAGGGGAAGAGAAGGGAGAAGGGAGAATGGAGAGGGAAG
>ENA-ORMO01003197-ORMO01003197.1-human-gut-metagenome-genome-assembly--contig:-NODE-3197-length-11167-cov-2.079284_pt1 | contig 11167 bp, 8 predicted proteins | sample MGYA00242106_ERZ509001 | MGnify/ENA primary metagenome ERZ509001 (study PRJEB26280, sample SAMEA2338736) | human gut metagenome | biome: human gut; feature: human-associated habitat; material: faeces... | reverse complement strand
CCGGGTTCCGGGAAAAGAATCGGGACGGCCTGCGTTTTTCCTATGCAAACAATAACTTTCGGCCGGTACGGAAAATATCCGCATTGCGATGCGCGGTTTTTCTACGGTTTGCCGTGAGAACCGTCGCAGAACGGTTGGTTGCCGGAACGTCCGCAGCGGCAGAAAGCTACGCCGGAGTGTTTTTGCGTTTGGTCCGGTACGAACGGTTTGCCGTCCGGGCCGATGACGGTGAAATCGCCTTTGATAACAGCGGGACCGCCGGGCAGGATTTTGATTTCGAGCCGGTCGGTTTCGGTATTTTCCATAGGATTGCGGTTTTCCGCGGATAGGGGCAAATAACATGCCCCGTTCTGCGGTTATTTGCGGAATCCCGCCTTGAAATGGGCGCCGTCGCAGAACGGCTGGCTGTCGGACAGGCCGCAGCGGCACAGCGAAACCATTTTCAGTTTCGATTGGATCGGGGCGCCGTTTTCGTCGATCATGTCGAAGCGTCCTTCTATGACCAGCGGACCGCCTCGGCGGAATGTGATTTTCGCGGCGGGAGCCACGCCCTCTTTTTCGGCAGCTTTGGCCGCGGCTTCTTCGTCGGTCGGCGCGGGAAACAGCCGCGTCAGGTTTTTCGTATCGAACAGCTTGGGGGAGTTTTCTTTTCCCGGGGTTACGGCCGAGGGGTCGTTCCAGAAAAAAGTCAGCGCCTGTGTCGGGCAGCGTTCCACGACGTCTATGATCTGCTCCGTTGCGGCCCCTTCCATATTGACCCACGGCCGTTTGACCGGGTCGAACACTTTGCGCAACGATGTGAAACAAACGCCTGCATGGATGCACTCCGCAGGCTGCCACACCACCGTGATGGTCCCGTTGCTGTATTTGCGGTTTCTGTTACTCATCGTCATCGTCGTCCGGAGAGTCGGCTATCTGGTCCGCTCCGGATATTTCGTCGTCGTCATCGGCGTAATAGTCCTTGTCGAGGTCTTCTTCCGGTTTGGTGTCTATCTTGACATCGACTTTGACCAGGTAACTGATCTCTTCCGTCTCGAACGGCACTGCGTAGAAGAAATCTCCTCCCGGTTTGTCGATGCGGATCAGCGCTTCGCTATACCCGTGGGGATAGGTCGCCCTGAAGGCTTCGATCAATTCCGGACTCAGATTCATATAGCTGATTATCACACGCTTCTTTGCATTTGCCGCTTTGCTTGCCATAGTGCTTCGTAAGTAGTCTTGTCGTTGAAAATTTTTTGCAAGTATAAGCAAAAAATAGAACCTCCGAAAAGTTACTGCATTTTTCTTTGAACAAGCTATTGTTTACCTTTGGGAGCCGCTGTGCGGCTTCAAGAAACGGATGATCTGTCTATGAACGAGGTAAAGCAAAAAATAGACCATTTGCGCCGGGTGCTCGACCGGCTGAACCATAATTATTACGTCCTGAACGCTCCTTCGGCCGAAGACCGCGAGTACGACCGCCTGATGGCCGAGCTGACGGCGCTGGAGGCGGAACATCCGGAGTTCGACGATCCCAATTCGCCTACCCGCCGGGTGGGGAGCGACCTGACCCGGGAGTTCAAGCAGGTGAGGCACCGTTACCCGATGCTTTCGCTGGCCAATACTTATTCCGAGGAAGAGGTGCGCGAGTTCGTGGCGCGTATCGACAAGGAGACGGACACTCCGGCGGCTTACTGTTGCGAATTGAAGTTCGACGGTACGGCGATCAGCCTGACTTACGAGAACGGGCGTTTCGTCCGGGCGGTGACGCGGGGCGACGGTACCGTGGGCGACGACGTTTCGGCCAATGTGCGGACGATCCGCAGCATCCCGATGAACCTGATGGGCGAAGGATGGCCGGCTTATATGGAAGTGCGCGGCGAGATCTATATGCCGCACGAAAGTTTCGGGCGGCTCAATGCCGAGCGGGCGGACATCGGCGAAGAACCGTTCGCCAATCCGCGCAATGCGGCGGCAGGAACGCTCAAGCAGCAGAACTCGGCGGTCGTGGCCAGACGGGGGCTGGATGCGGTGCTCTATGCCGTACAGTCGGACGCTCCGGTGTCGCCGTCGCATTACGGGACGTTGCAGATGCTGAAAACGTGGGGATTCAAAACTTCGTCGGCGGTCAGGCTGTGCCGTTCCGTGGACGAGATTATGGAGTATATCCGGTATTGGGACACGGAGCGGCACGCGTTGCCTTACGAAACCGACGGAGCCGTCATCAAAGTAGATGACACGAAATTGCAGCGCGACTTAGGGGCGACGGCCAAAGCCCCCCGGTGGGCGGTGGCCTATAAGTTCAAGGCGGAGCAGGCCTCCACGCGGCTGGTCTCGGTCGATTTTCAGGTCGGGCGGACGGGAGCCGTTACTCCGGTGGCCAATCTGGAACCCGTGCGGTTGGCCGGGACGACAGTCAAAAGGGCGTCGCTCCATAACGCCGAACAGATCGAATTGCTGGATATCCGTGTCGAAGATACGGTTCTGGTCGAAAAAGGAGGCGAAATCATACCGAAAATCGTGGGGGTCGATCTGTCGCGGCGGCCGGCGGACAGCGTACCTTTCCGTTATATCACCCATTGTCCGGAGTGCGGAACCGAACTGGTGAAAGAACCGGACGAGGCGAAACACTACTGTCCGAACGCGACGGGCTGTCCGCCGCAGATCGTGGGCCGGATCGTGCATTACATTTCCCGCAAGGCGATGAATATCGAAGGGCTGGGAGACGAAACGGTGCAGCTTCTGTATAACAACGGTCTGTTGGGCGACATCGCGAACCTGTACGATCTGGAGGCGGAACATCTGGTGCCGTTGGAACGTCTGGGGCAAAAGTCGGCGGAGAATATTATCAACAGCATCGCCAAATCGCTGGAGGTACCCTATTCGCGGGTGCTGTTCGCCATCGGGATCCGGTATGTCGGCGAGACCGCCAGGAAACTGGCGGCGGCCGTCCCGTCGATCGACGCCCTGATGAGGGCTTCGCGCGAAGAGTTGCTGGAGGTCGAGGAGGTCGGCGGCAAGATTGCCGACAGTATCGTCGCCTATTTCGCCGATCCGCGGAATGTGGCGATCATCGACCGGCTGCGTCGGGCCGGCGTACAGCTGGAGGCGGTGCAGACCGAAAAACTGTCGGAGTCGCTGGCCGGTAGAAAAATCGTGATTTCGGGCACTTTCGAACATTTTTCCCGGCCGGAATTGAAAGAGCTGATCGAACGTCATTCGGGCACCAATCAGAGCAGCGTGTCGAAAACGACGGACTATCTGCTGGCCGGGGCCGGTATCGGGCCGAAGAAGTTGGAAACGGCCGAAAAATTAGGCGTGCGGATTATTTCCGAAGAAGATTTCATGCGGATGATCGGAGCCAAGAATACCGAAGAATCGGAAACATTGTTAAAAATCCAACAGCCGACTTTATTTTAGTGGAAAAAGACGGTGAAGCGGTACACCGGGCGGGAATAACCTTAACTTTGCGGAATCAAAAAACGAAACTGTTGTCAGTCATGTCAATCAATCTCAAGGGTGTAGGCGTAGCGCTGGTGACGCCGTTCACGGACGGCGGGGAGGTGGACTACCCTGCCCTGACTTCGCTGATCCGGCATATCACGGCCGGAGGGGTCGATTATATGGTCGTGCTGGGTACTACGGGAGAACCGGCGACCATGACGGCCGAAGAACGGCACCGGGTCGTGCGGCACTGCGTGGCCCACAATCCGGGTAATCTGCCGATTGTGGTCGGTATCGGAGGAAACAACACCGCGGAGGTGATCCGTACGTTGCAGACGTTCGACCTGAGCGGCGTGAGTGCGGTCCTTTCGGTGACGCCTTACTACAACAAACCGAATCAGAGCGGGCTGTACGCCCATTTCAGCGCGGTGTTGGAAGCGTCGCCGCTGCCGGTGATCCTTTACAACGTGCCGGGCCGGACAGGGGTCAATATGACGGCCGAAACCACGCTCAGGCTGGCGCATGCGTTCCCGGGCAAGGCGATCGCCGTGAAAGAGGCTTCGGGGAATCTGTCGCAGGCGGCTTATATCCTGCGCGACCGGCCGGAAGGGTTTTTCGTGCTGTCGGGCGAGGATAACCTGGCGCTGGCGCTGGCCGCCATGGGGGGCGACGGGGTGATTTCCGTATCGGCTAATGTTTTTCCCGATACTTTTTCGTGTATGGTCCATGCGGCTCTGGCCGGAAACGTGTCCGACGCGATTCCGCTGAACCTGAACCTGCACGAGGTAACCGACCTGTTGTTCGCCGAGGGGAATCCGGTAGGCGCGAAAGCGGCTTTGGCCGTCAAAGGGATGATCCGGAACAACCTGCGGCTGCCGCTGGTTCCCGCCAGCGAAGCGCTGACGGCTAAGATCCGCGCCCAGATCGACAAATACGGTTTGTAGCCTGCGGCTCCCTGCGGGGAGTACGGTTTTTTCCTTATATTTGCCCTGCCGCGGCCGGATGAACCGGCGCGGCAGGGCTTTTCTTATCGAACCATGCGGAAAATCATCACTTTCGTCGCTGCCGTTTCCATCCTGGCCGGCTCGGTACGTGCGCAGACTGCCGATTCGCTGACCGTATCCGCTCCCGATTACGAGAAGATAGCGGCCGAGGTCGCGGATATGGCCTCTCCCTATTATTATCCCCGACTGATGGGACGTTACGAGAAGGGGGACACTACGCTGACTCTCGACGATTTCAGACACCTCTATTACGGTTATCCGGAACAGCCGGGGTATAAGCCGTTGCTCAGTTCGCCGTATGCGGATAGCCTCGATAGGGCTTTCGGTAAGAAAACGCGGCTGGAGGCGGACGATTACCGCCGTGTGGCCGGTTTCGCCCGGGAGATATTGAAAGAGGAGCCGTTCAGCATGCGCGACCTGAATGTGCTGGCTTTCGCCTACCAGATGCTCGACGAGCCGGAGCGGGCTGCCGTTCAGATGTTCAAGATCCGGGGAATCATGGAAGCGATCCGCTCGACCGGAACGGGCCTGAAAGAAGAGTCGCCGTGGTATGTGATTTACATGCGCGATGCGGAGGATGTGCTGAACCTGATCGGGGCGCGCTTCACCAAATTCATCATCCTGACCCGGAGCGTGGAGTATGCGCCGGTCTATAACATGCCGGACAAGAGAAACAAGGGTTATTATTTCGATTACAGCGAGGTTTACAAGCGCCGCCCCGACTATCTGGACGAGTTGCCGAAACAGAAACGCAAGTTCGAAGTCAATCCGCTCTATAATCCGCGGTCGAAACAGAATGTTTTACCGAGATAATTCACATAAAACGAGAAAAATATGTCATACGATGTGATCGTGATCGGCAGCGGGCCGGGAGGATATGCGGCGGCGATACGGTGTGCGCAACTGGGGTTGCGGACGGCAGTGGTCGAGCGGGCCGAGCCGGGAGGAACCTGCCTGAACTGGGGGTGCATTCCGACCAAGGCGCTGCTCAAGAGCGCCGAAGTATTCCGGTACGTTTCGCATGCGGCGGATTACGGGGTCGGCATCGCGGACGGGGCGATGAAACCCGATTTGCCGAGAATGGTCGAACGGAGCCGCGCGGTGGCGGAGCAGATGAGCAAGGGGATCGATTTCCTGTTGAAAAAAAACAAGGTGGAGGTGATCGTCGGAACCGGTTCGCTGACCGACGTGCCGCACACGGTGGAGGTGGCGGCTTCCGACGGGGTTACGACCCGGTACGAAGCCCGGCATATCGTTTTGGCGACGGGAGCGCGGCCGAGGGAGTTCCCGTTTATTCCGGTGGACGGAGAGCGGATCATCACTTCCCGGCATGCCCTGACTTTGAAAGAGCTGCCGGCTTCGATGGTCGTGATCGGCTCCGGGGCTATCGGGGCCGAGTTCGCCACGTTTTTCAGCACGTTGGGAACCCAAGTGACGGTTGTGGAGTATGCGCCGAACCTGGCTCCGCTGGAAGACGAGGAGATTTCCAAACTGCTGGAACGTTCGTTCCGTAAGGCGAAGATTGCAGTGATGACCGGCACCGAGGTGAAAAACGTGACGGCGCACGGGAGCGGGTGCACGGTGGATGTGGTCGGCAAGAAGGGAGAACAAGTGCTCGAAGCGGAGGTGGTTTTGTCGGCGGGCGGAATCGCCGCCAATATCGAACATATCGGCCTGGAAAAGGCCGGCGTCCGGACGGAACGGGGCAAGGTGGTCGTGGACGAGCATTACCGGACTTCGGCGGAGGGCGTTTACGCGATCGGGGATATTATTCCGACGGCTGCCCTGGCCCATGTGGCGACGGCCGAGGCGATCCACTGCGCCGAATTCATCGCCGGTAAGAACCCTTCGGCGGTAAACTATGCCGTTATTCCTTCGTGCGTCTATACGACGCCGGAAGTCGCGTCGGTCGGGATGACCGAGGCGCAGGCATCGGAGCGGGGTTATACGCTCCGGATCGGTAAATTTCCTTATACCGCTTCGGGCAAGGCGACGGCGGCCGGCAACAGGGACGGCATGGTCAAACTGATTTTCGATGCGGATACCGATCGTCTGTTGGGGGCGCACCTGTTCGGGCTGAATGTGACCGAAATGGTCGCCGAACCGTCATTGGCCCTGACGCTCGGTGCGACGGCGCAGGATATTGTCCGGACGATCCATTCGCATCCGACCATGTCGGAAGGGATTATGGAAGCCGCTGCGGCTGCACACGGGGAGGCGATCCATCTGTAGGGTTCTTCCGCAGGCAAGTGTATATACGACTATTTATCCAAAATCGGGTCATGCCCTCTCCGACCGACCCTGCGGTACCGCTCGGCGCACGGGATCGGGAGTTTTCTCCGAGAGGGAGCGGGCCGACATATACGGAAAATCAAGGCGTGCATATAAAATAAGGTACTGACCTTTCCATATTTTATGCAACGCACCCCCGGTCGCCATAAACAGCGGCCGGGGGTGCGCTTTTTAAGACTTGTGCGTTTTATCGGACATTCGGCCGTTGTATGATGCACAAAGATAGTGTAAAGCCGTATGTCATGCACTTTGACGCATCCGACTTTAAGCGTACTGTTTGTCCGGTTTCCGGACCGTGACGAGCAGCTTGTCCACTCGGCTGGCGTCCATATCGATCACTTCGAAATGCAGGTTGCGGTAATCGAACTGGTCCCCTTCGACCGGAATTTGGCCCAACATGAACATGGACAGGCCGCTCAGCGTGTTGAAGTCCTCTTTCTGCAAATCGTCTATCGCCACGATGCCCATCTCTTCCATAAAGTCGTCCACGCTGTAGGCTCCGTCTACCAGGATGGAACCGTCCTCGCGGACGATGTAAGCCGGTTCGTCCGTCCCGCCGCTTTCGTCCGGCACTTCGCCCAGGATACTTTCGGCCAGGTCGTGTAACGTGATCACGCCTTCGATCATGCCGTATTCGCTGATAACGGCGGCGAAACTGCATTTATGCTGTTTGAACAATTCCAGCACTCGGTTGGCCGGCAGGTTTTCTGGTACGAGCAGCGGTTCGGTAGCTACGGTACGCAAGTCGAATGCCGTTCCTTCCCTCCACAAGCTGATAATATCTTTGACCGACACCATCCCGATAATATCCGAAGTCGATTCGCCGCAAAGCAGATAACGGCTGTAATGGGCCGTGGCGATGGTTTCCAGTACCTCTTCCCTGCTCTGCCGGGTGAACAGATAGACCAAATCCTTGCGGTGGGTCATCAGTTCGTTGGCGTGTTTGTCGGTGAAGCGGAATACATCTTGGAGCATCTCGGTCTCCTCTTTTTCGAGGATTCCCTGTTCGGTGCTTTGGCGGATGATCATTTTGATCTCGTCTTCGGTCATGGACCGTTCGTCGCCGCCTTTGACGCCGAGGATTTTATTGACCAGCCTGGTGGATATGCTGAGCAGCCATACGAAAGGGTAGGAAATCTTAGTCAGTCCCTGCATCAGGGGGGTCAGCGCCGTGGCTACCCGTTCCGGATTTCCCAATGCGATCGATTTGGGAACGAGTTCCCCGATAATGAGGGACAGGTAGGTGATGAGCGCTACGACGGTGATCATGGCCAGGTCCGTCGCATAGGGGGCCAGGAAAGAGATTTTCTCGAAGATCGGTTTGACGTCGTCAGCCAGCGCCACACCCCCGAATGCCCCGGAGACGATGCCGATCAGCGTGATGCCGATCTGGATGGTAGAGAGGATTTTTTCCGGCTCGTCGAGCAGCCGGAGCGTCGTTTCGGCTTTGCGACTGCCCCGCGCCGCTTCGTTTTTGAGGCGCGCCCTGCTGCTCGATACCAGCGCGATTTCGTACATGGCGAAGACGCCGTTCAAAACGAGCAGCAGGACGATTATGACTATTTCCATTGTCCGGTAACGGTTTTTGATAAAGGGTTACCGGGCGAATATAACGTTTTTCTGCGGACGTGCAATGATCTCTTCGTCATCGACGAGGATTTCGTCTTCTTTGTTGATGGCGATATTGCCTGCGGGACCGTCGTTTCCGCAGGGGATGGAAAATATTTTATTGACTTTCCTTTTGATCGAGGTCGGTGTGGCGATGTCGCGGAAGACGATACTTGTTCCGTCCGACTTGAACCAGGTGATCGCGATCGGAATATCTTCCGAGTAGTCGTCGGCCGTCCAATCGTCGGAATTCAGCGAATGTTCGAAAGTGAAGATCTTTTTGGTGACGGCGTCGGGGGCATCCGGGGTCACGGTGAGCAACGGGGCGCCTCTCATTTCTATTTCGATGCGTCCTTCGGTAAAATCCTGCGGGACGACCGTGAGCCCGAAACATACCCACTTCAGGTCGATGGCCAGTTCCGTGTCCCCGGTAGGCGTAAAATTGTCCGCTACGCCGTAGAACCGGCTGATCGGCGGCCGATTATAGCCGGTCGGTTCGTCGTCTTCCCGGTTGATAACGGCGTAACCCGAGTTCAGTTTTTCGATATATTGGACGGTGGAGGAGATGAATCGGTTGGTCGTTTTTCCGGGTGCTCCGCCTGCCCCTCCGATGACGAACGGCTCCTGATAACCGCCGTTTTCTCCTTTCGCGATCAGGGAGGCGCCGTCCGGCACCATCGTCATTTCGATTTTATACGTGTTGCCTGTTTCCAATTCGAGGTTCATATCGTTTTCGTTGTCGAAAATCCCGTATGCGTATTTCCCGTCCTTACCGCCCAGGGAGCTTTTCCGATATACTTGTACGGCATACAGGTCGTGCGGCGTTCCTTTGACCATGGCCAGCGGTTCGTCGCTTTCGTCCAGCATCCGTTCCCGGTCGATTTTCAGCCGCACGGAACAGGTAGGGCCTTGCGGCAACGGGTCGGGTTTGTCCGTCCTGCAGGATATGAAAAAGACTGACATTGCCAGTATGAATGCGGGGAAAAGGTTGTTTTTCATTGTATTGGGAATATGTTAGTAGATTTCAAACTTACAGTATTGTAGCGAAATATTGCATTTTTGTGACTTTCAGGAAAGCGAATCGACGATATGTATTATAAATAGATTTTTTTCGGTCATGAAATATTTTGGAAAGAGACATTCGCGGTAGGACGACTTCCCCGATTTTTTTATAATTTTGGCACCTCTGTATAAAATAGGTATGAGCGGACGAATGATAACGAAGGATACTGTCAGGGCCGGTTTGGATGTAGGATCGACCACCGCCAAACTGGTGCTGGCCGACGAGCGGGGCGTAATCGTCTCGGCCGCGACGGCTGCCGGGGGGTTTTACGGCGTTCAGACGTTGCGCCAGTTGGTCTATCCGTCCGACGGCGGCTATCGGATCCGGGCGGTCGCCGTGCGCGACGTCCCGGCCATGCGCTATCGCTGGCAGCAGGACGACTGGAGCCGCGGGCCGATTCCGACGTTGGAATATGCCAAGAAACAGATACGCATCCTCTCCGAATACAAAATCAACGGATACTGCATTTATGCCGAGAACCTCTTCCGCTCGGAACTTCATCCGGCGATCAATCCGTACGGCGGTACGATCGCTCCGGAGCAGATCGCCGAACTGGTAGACTATGCCAAGCGGTATCATGTGGAGATCGTTCCGCAGCAGCAGACTTTCGGACATCTTCACTACGTGCTGCGCCAAGAACGCTATGCCGCTCTGGGAGAGAAACACGGCAGTCAGATTCTGAGTCCGTCCGAGCCGGAGGCTTACGATTTCATCGGCGATTACCTGAGCGAGATCGTGCCGGCGTTCTCCTCCGAGTTCATTCATATCGGCTGCGACGAAACCTTCGAGCTGGGACGAGGCAAAAGCAAGGAGCTGGTCGCCCGCTCGTCGCATGCCGACGTCTACATGGGGCATTTGCGCCGGGTAGCTGCGCTGCCGGCTCTGCAAGGCAAAAAGTTGTTGTTCTGGGGCGAGATCGCCGTAGAACATCCCGAGAAACTTGACCTGCTGCCTGCCGCCGGGATCGCCGTCGCATGGGATTACCTGCCGCGCGAAAACTACGACCGCTTCCTGAAACCCTATGCCGACCGCGGCATCCCGACTTTTGTCGCGCCCTCGGCCTTTTACGGCGGTCGCGTTTTCCCGGACTACCTTTCGCATCTCGAGAATATCCGTAATTTCGTCCGCGATGGACAGAAGTACGGTTCGGAAGGCATGTTGAACACTTCGTGGGACGATTTGGGCGAGGACCTGTTCGATATGGGGTGGTACGGCGTCGTCTTTGCGGCTGCCTGCTCATGGCAGTCCGGCGAGTCGGACATCGCCCGCTACCGCGATGCGTTCGACTGGGCGTTTTACCGCATCGCGGACGGACATCCGTTCGCCGAGGGAATCGGACGGCTGGCCGATGTGCACGGTCGGGTCGGTGCGGTCAATTTCGAGATGGCCTATTCGTCGCCGTTTTCCGAGATCGGCGCGATGCAGCAGAATCATTTGCAGCGTGTCGGGGCGAGCCGCGAGATGCGGCTTTGGTGCGAGGAGGCCTATACGTCCTTTTGCCATGCGCGGAATCGGGTCGCGCTGCACGGTTCGACGGTCGATGCGTTGCTGTTCGCCGCTCGGCGGATGGATTTCGTGTTTCATAAGGCCGTGCTGGCCGACGAGATGTCCGATTTGTACGACGCCGTGGTGCGCGACGACGATCGGGGATATGCGGTCAACACGGCGCTGTACGACCTGATTATGCCCTATGCCAGCCGCCTCGGCTCGCTCAGGGATATGACCAAGGAACTCAAGCTGTTTCATCGAAACCTGTGGCATGCGGAGAACCGTCCGA
>ENA-ORMO01003188-ORMO01003188.1-human-gut-metagenome-genome-assembly--contig:-NODE-3188-length-11213-cov-2.367718_pt1 | contig 11213 bp, 6 predicted proteins | sample MGYA00242106_ERZ509001 | MGnify/ENA primary metagenome ERZ509001 (study PRJEB26280, sample SAMEA2338736) | human gut metagenome | biome: human gut; feature: human-associated habitat; material: faeces... | reverse complement strand
TATCGTTAATTTTTTAGTGGCATATGTATTCCTGCCGGTTCCCTACATGGGAGCCTACATAAGAAGAGAACTATCCACCGTATTTAGGGGGGAATGGAGGTAAGTCGTTACCCAGTGAATTGATTAATTTATTGATATGTAGTTGTTTTACTTTAAATTTGTCTCCGAACAAAATCACCCCCACCGGGAGAACTTTCCAGTAGAGGTGAAATTTAAGAAATCGGGGTTATCGGGCAATCCTCATTATGAATGAGTGTTTTCGTTTTACTTAAGTCATGAGGCAGATGCTATTCCGATTTCCCGGCAAGTGTTCTCCATACGCTGGCAGCGGCTGCGCCTCCGGCCAGCGGAGCGACGATGAAAAGCCACAATTGCGAGAGAGCCGCTCCGCCTTCGAACAGGGCCGGGCCGATCGAACGGGCCGGATTCACCGAAGTCCCCGTAATGGGGATGCAGACGATATGCACCAGCACGAGCGTCAGACCGATGGCCAGGCCTGCGAGAATCGTACGGTCGCTTGAATAGTGCAACTCCACATCTTCGCCCGTACGATCGATTGTCAGGTGATACACACTTTCCGTTCCTCCTTTGAACGATGTTGTGGAGCCCAGCGCCACCAGTACGAAAATAAAGGTAAAGACTACCTCGGCGATCAACGCCGGAACGAAGTTGCCTTCGGCATAGCTGTTGGCTCCGGTCGTCGTGGCGCCCATAGGAAAAAGGCTGCTGTGTACCAATAGGTAGAGAATTGCCGAACCTACGATAGCACCTGCAACTTGCGAGGCCATATAGGCCAAGGCTTCGTTGCGTTCCATCCGTCCGCTGAGCCATACGCCCAGCGTGATGGCCGGATTGATGTGACAGCCCGAGATCGGCCCGATGGCATAAGCCATCGCCACGACCGAAAGACCGAAAGCGAAAGCAATGGTCAGTACGGCGGCAACGCTCGTCGCTCCGCCGTTCATGACGGCTGCTCCGCAACCCATAAGCACCAGCGCCATCGTGCCGATGCTTTCTGCTAAAAGTTTCTTTCTCATAATACGTTTGGTTTTATTGGTTTGAATTATTGTTCCGAGATTGATTTTCACCTCTGCCACTTTTCCCGGTACGATCCGACAGCGATGCGGCACATAATTGCTCTGCTGAATCGCAGTCGCTCCGTTTCGATTTCAGCTCATCCCGTATCTGAACCAGCAGTTTCGTTTTGCCGGACGGAGCCGGGGTTCCGACAGGCTGACGCCGCAGACTCATGGCATACCGCAGGGCGAGAAACAGGCAAAAGACCACGATGATGAAATCCAGGAGGGTCGAAAGCAACCGGCCATAGCGAACCGCCACTTCCGGATCCGTCTGTACCACGTATTGCATCTCATCCGGATTCGGCACGCCGAAGAACGCATAGATCGGCGGCAGCAGAATATCGCCGGCCAAAGAGGAGACGACGCGTGAAAAAGCGCCCCCAGGATAAGGGCTACTGCGATATTTATCAGGTTACCACGGGAGGTGAATCGCGAGAATTCATCAAAAAAACGTTTCATAATCGGAAAACGTTATAAATAAAAACCTTTCGCCTGTTACGCCCTTCCTTGTGACGACAAAGAGGCTTCGTCCGGCGAAAGGTTCCCACGGCCATGCGCGTACCGCATCGAGGAAACGCAGTCGCAACCGTACGAGAAAACATCATCGAGCGACACTCGATCCATATTTCGGATATCGCGATAGGAAGCTCTCCGGGATTTCTACCTCTCTTTCGTCTCATGTGAAAGTATCGGACGTTCGATGAATACCGCCGTTTCAAGATAATTCCCGTTATACAGATAAAGCGCATCCGCATCAATCGGATAACTGCGCGTGCCGTCCAGCATTTGTAGGAAACGAGCCTCATCGTCCAGCCCCGGGCAGAACATCTGCGTGCGCCCCGCCACACGGAGCGAAAGCGTATCCGGACCGGCGGTATATGTTCCGAAAAAGCGGTTGCAGGCTCCGCAGCCGAAGATGCGGCTTACGGAATCCGATTGAAAACTCAGCGTGAACGCGGCGCTGTCGGCCCGGAACGACGCCTTGCGCATTCCGTCCCTCCCCAACAGTTTCCATTCGGTGCCATCCAGAGGCAGGCCCAAACACGTCGCCCGGGGATTGTTCCTTTCGGTTTCCGATGCAGGAGACAGCCAAAAGACCGATGCAGACTGTCTTCAGTACGCCATAATTCGTTTCATCATTGTTTTTCATGGAAATTAGGCTCAAAGAACCCCGGGCAGACCGGAATCTTCGGGAAAAGCACCGGGGTTCGCCTTCTCATGTCAGAAGTTTGCCTATTCCACGATCACGGCACGGTTGAGTTCCGGATCCGCGAAACGATTGTTCGTATCGCCCTCGGCTTTCTTCACAAGACGGTCGGCAGGAATGCCGTACTTATTCACCAGCAGGTCGTACACGTACTCCATACGCTGTTCCGAAAGGCGCTGGTTCAATACCTTACTGCCCGTGGCCTTGTCTGCCGACCCGGTCAGTGTAAAAGTCTTGCTTTTGTCGGCCTCGATAGCGTGTTTTACATAAAATTCCAGATTCGTGAGTTCTTTCTTGTCGAGCGTGGCCTTGCCGATAGGGAAGAACAGCACCACCGGGGAAGCCGATACCGAAGAGACGGCGACCGTCTCCGGTTTGCGGTTCCGCAACATCTCGTTCTCTTTGGCGAGACTCTTGTTCTTACCCGCCAAATCGGCATTGTCGCTTTCCAGAGCCTTGATCTGCTCCAGGTACAGCGAATAATCCGGAGCAGGAGCCGCTTTGATCCGGTGGAAGCCCCGGCGGTTCAGCTTAAATGTAAGGCCGACCGTCACGGAGGTCATACCTTCGCTTTTGCTGCCACGGACCACGCCGTCGAAACGTTCGTTCACGAACATGTGGCGTGCTTCGAGCGTCAGATCCAGCAGGTTCGACAGACGGATGTTGTTCAGCAGACCGACGCTCACGGCAAATTCGTTGTCATGGCGGCTGTTCCCGTACGAACGGGCCCATCCGGCGCCGATGAACGGAATGAAGTTCCACGTACGGGTCTCCTTGTAGCCACTGATGGCATTGCTGAAGTTGTACATTACGTCGCCGTGCAGGTACGACACGCCGAACTTCTCGTCATAGACATTCCCGGCAGCTACTCCTTTGGCGTAGGCCGTCTGTCCCAGCGTCCATCCTTTGGCATCGATACCCGAATAACCCAGCCGCAGGCCCACGCTCGGAGTGATCCATTTGCCCACGTTCAGGTCGAGCGCTGGAGCCAGACGTTTGCCGAAACCGCCGTAAGAGTCGTTCTCGCCGTGGTATATGTTCACGCCGCCGGCTACGCCGATCCAAATGTTGTCGAAAAAGCGGTTCGTTTCATAAGGACCGCGCACAATCCGATTGTTCGCATCGCGGTTCCCGTTTTCCTGTGCCATCGCACCGACGGACATTGCGGCCAAAACTGCGGTCAGCATGCCTTTGGCTGCCATTTTCTTTCTATTCATATTTAAAACTTGATTAAAGGCCGGACGGAAAATCGTTGGACCGCCAGCCGGGGTTTCTCGTTATCGTGAACTATTTTTTAATTGGTCAGTATATACGACTTTGCCCTGTATTACATGCGCGCTTGATTTTCAGCATGTTTCGACCCGCGCCACCCCCGGAAGCCGCAAAGCGGCCTGGGCGCAGGGCCGTTTAGGGAGATCATTGCCCGATTTAAGTCGTATATACTTACCTCTTAATTTTCTTGACCTCGATTCCCGTCAGATCCAATGCTTTGCCCGGAGTGAACCTGACTCCGTTTTTTGCGGCGATGTTCAATTTTTCTCCGGTACGGGGATTACGGCCCGTACGAGCTTTGTATTCCCGTACCGAGAAAGTCCCGAATCCCGTGATAATCACAGACTCGCCACGGTGCATGCTCCGCACGACGACCGTTTGAATGGCTTTGACCGCAAGGGCCGCATCTTTGACCGGCAGGCCGCTCTCGGAGGCGACGAACTTTACGAATTCTGTCTTGTTCATAATCGATTAATAATAAATGACTGCTTAAATCTCTCTATCTCGGATCGTGTTCGACATAAGGACGGCATCCCGAATAATCGGGCTGCATCGACAGGTCGCATTGCAAGTCCGCAAACACAGCCCGGCCCCATGCCGTCGAGCCGTAATATTCGTTCAGCGAAGGCAACTCCGGGCACCCGACATAGGTCGTGAGGCCCGAATGACGATGTATTTCGAACCCGTTGTACGAAGGCAGGAAATACCTGGTATTCGCTTTCCACCTTACGATGCGTTTCAGCTGCGCCTCGAAAGCGGCATACTGCTCCGGGCATCCGGTCCGCTCGGCCCATTCACCCAAATCGAAGTAACGAACCACCGCCGGAGAATCTCCGTAACTGCCAGGACGATCGAAATGCTGCAACCCGAAAGCGATGTCGGCCCGAGGGGAACCGTCTGCAAGCAGTTCCCGGGTCCGGGCAGCAAGAAGATCGAGTTCTTGCGTAGCCACAAGGCTCAATGTTGCAGAGCGATAGTCGCCGAAGAGCTTGTTCACATGATTCATGTAAGCCTCGCCGAAAGCCGTAAGACACTCTTGGGCATCTCTCGACGTAGCGAACAGGCAGCGCAGCGCCGACGGATAGACCGGAGTAAAGCCCGGCGAGACGATCTCGGCCGACGAGACCAGCAGGTAGTCCGTCTTATGCCGGAGTTCATAGGCGACCTCCACGCCGGCCATCAGGCACGCTTCGAAGACGATGAAGTCGAACTGTCCGTCGGGAATCGCCGCGGCAAATTCCGCCAGTTCCATCCCGGCACGACCTGTGGCAGGGTTCTCCTCCGTGCCGCCGTCCCACCCCAGCGAGCGGGAACCGACATGCGCGGGTTTCCGGAGGGAACCGGCCGGAAGCCATCCGCTCCCATGCGAAAAGAAGACGAGCCCGTAGCTGTCGGCCGGCCATTCGGTCACGACCTCGCGGAGCACCCGCCCGAAAACTTCCGCCGAAGCGGAGTTCTCCGCACCGTACTCCCGCACGGTCTCGACATACGGTTCCGGAGTGACCCGACAGCCTCCGCGCAGGCGCAGCAGCCGCGCTCCGGAAGGCGTGTCCGCATAGACCAGGCATTTGTTACCCGTCCATGTCCACCCCTGACGCAGCGCCTCGACCTTCCGTGCGACCTCCTCCGAAAGCGAATTGTCCGCGGCCATATAGATCAGCACCGTGCGCGACGGAAGATCCGGGTCCGGTCCGGCGTAATCGTCCTTGATGCACGACGGCAGCAACATCGTCGCCAGGACACAACTTATCATCATCCGCTTCATCCCTGCCGCTTATTGTTCGCGAATCGGACGAACCGAAAAACCGAGAGCCCGTTGAAAAGGCTTTGCGAACTCGATCGACGATCGTCCGAAATCCGCTGCTTTACTGGTATTCGGCCAATAATAACCCTTGTTTTGAACATCATACGGCAGTCCCGTACTGCTGAACCGACATCCCAGATTCGGAACGAACCAGACGCCTCCCGAAGGGTCGTGCTGGCTGCTCCCTGGCATCTTATTGCAGTAAATCACCCAGCCCGCATTGAACAGCACGTCCGTCGCGTCGGTATAGGGAGTATTGCCCCTCCAGGCGAACATACCGTCAGTCCCATTCACCCCGTTATAAGTGACTCCGGTGTATACGTTTTCCGGAGGCACGCAATAACCTACGGGAGAGGGATCGTAGATCGTTTTGACAGTCGGACCATTGCTATTGTTGGCATTCCACAAATTGAGAAACGATGTTTTGCCGGCAACGGTTCCGGCCGGATCGCACCAATCGGTAGTAGCGGCGTCGCTGTAATTGTAAAACACGTGAGGATTCTGAATGGCCGTTCCGATCGGTACATGCCCTTTGCCGGAAGGATCGAACGCATAGCCGTTTTCAGAATAGCAACTCTTATCTTCGATCTCCTTATTGGCCACCGAGGAAGTAACGGCTGAGGAGAGGATCGGCAACATGGGATCTTTACGTCCGAACTGGAAATAGGGATTGTCTCCTACTCTTAGGCTCCCCTGATACGCGACCTGGGTGATCGTCATGGTCGCCACCGCTCCGCTTTTGGCCTGCGTAAAGCGTATCTTCACGCTGCGGGCCTCGTAGGACCTGCGTTCGCGGTCGCACCAACCGAGATTGACCCCCATGAACGTATATCGCTCGTTCTGATAATTCGTTACGACCGCATCGCGATGTATTCCATCCGGGTCATACTTTTCCGTTACGGCCGGAGACAGCCCCGGCACGTAGTCCGTTACCCAGATATGCCAGCTCCATAAGATCGTATTCGAGGCATCCCTCACCGCAACGATAGCATTGCCCTGCTGGAGCGAGGTTTTCGGCACTTCGAAGGTCAACTGCTGCCGGTCGGACGAGAGGGCGACATTCGTCACCAGATTTTCCGCGTCCTGCCAGACGAGAGTGGCATTGTCGGGAGTGCAACCGGCATTCTCGTAGATATACGGACTGGTGATCGCCGCATTGCGGTGGTTCACGAATATCTGCAATATATTTCCGCCGGTCGCCGTCGAGGTATAGGCAGCAGCGTTGGTCCGACCGTCCTTGATCGCGTTTCCGTAGACCAGCGGCAAACAGTATTTCCCCGGAGCATTGATAACGTAACAGTTGGCCGTATTCATCGACGTTGTTCCGCCCTTGGTCGAAAGGTCGTACGTACCGGACACCGGAACCGCCGCTTTCAATATATCGTTATGCGGATTGGCAACCGTCGGGGTTTGCGCCTGCACTACGATAGGAATATACTGAGGTATTCCTCCTCTTCCGCTCTCGGGGAAAGAGAGCCATGATTCGATCTCGGCGGCATCCGCATCGGGATAGTCGCGCGTCCAGGGTAGCGGAAGGTTGTCTCGACCGAATCGAACGTAGCTCTTCATGTTTACCTCCCTGCTGTCTCCCCGATAATCTATGTCATGATCGTTGAGAACATCAAATTCCGCAAAAAGATAAGTGAAGCCGACAGGAACGTAGTGCCGGATATTGCCGTATTGGATCTTTACATAGCATTTTTCCGTGGGCATCTTGTCTCCGGACTTGTATTTCAGTTGATAGCCCTCTTCGGGAATGGTTTCGCCGCTCAGATCGAAGCTGTTACCGCTGAACGATCCGTCGGCCCGACAGAGTTGCAACCAGTCGGCGGGCACCGATTTTTCTTTGTCCTCGCCTACCAGCGAGATCCGGCAGGTCGAAACCGATTCGGGCAGGTCGCTGCCCGGCTTCTGACCGGCGTCGGGCAGCTGAACCGCAAATTTGAGCAAGTCGGCAGGTTCTGAGACGTTCTGCAAAAGGTAGCAACTGTCGTAATTCGTCTTCACGGCATACTGCCCGTTGCTGGAAACGCCTTCCCACCCGTCCTTCTCTATGGTCACCGTATATTCGATATTGGTCCCGGGATTGGCCTTCGCCTCCTCGTCGGTCCGATATCCCCGCGATTTGATCTTCGTAATCAGGAACACATAATGCGTACCGCGACGGATATCGAGGTATTCGTTCGCCGCCGACTGGCCGGGCCCCGTCGAGCGGAGCTGACGCGAAAAGTCGAGCCGATAGTAGTCGTCTCTGTTATCGCCGTCTAAATTACGGATCCTAAGCAGTAAACCGACCCGATCCGCGTCGAACTCCGAGCGGTCCACCTCTTTGGATCTGGCATACGTGGCACTCGGGTATTCGGCAGGATAAGCTCTGTTCGTCACCGCTTCCTGCTTCCATGTAGCATCGTCGATCGTATTTATCGGGGTTCGTTGAGTGAAATCGGACTCTTCCACTTTTTCGTTCAGGGCAATCGGACCCTCCGGCCGTCCGTAGACAAGCACGGAGTTCGCCATCAAATGGTTGACTATTCCGAAACTGGTATTATCGATCGTTACGGCCTTGCCGTCGACGGTCAATTTGTCGGCCAGACGCACCTGCACCTTGGCGCACGAGTGGTAAAGCCGACAGGTTACGTCGCTATCGGAATAAATCATTTCCCCGCTCATCGGCAGCCCGTCGTCGAAAGGGTATATGACGGAATTCATGCTGCCCATATAGACCGAATTGATGTCCGCCACGGTAGAACTCCCTTCCGTAAGCGCCCCTTTCCGTTCATAGTTGGCCACGACGACGATCCTGTCCCCCGCAGCCGGCAGGAGATTCATCGTAAGCGTTCGCAATCTGTCTCCGTTCGATCCCGAAAGCTGCGTCCGGACATCTACCTCCTCTCCCTCTTTGTATTTCCCTGTAGATTTGTCGAAAAGCAGTACCGAGAGATTCCAAATCATGCATTCCTGTTTCGAAACCGCGCTGCGCGTCGCGATCTCTTCGTCGCGCATGTCGCCGACGGCCAGATTCACCTGCGTGCCGTCCGCCTGCGGCGTACCGAAAAAGCGATCGTCTTTCACGCAGCCCGCCAAAAGCGACAATGTCATCAGCGCGGAAAATCCGTATATCGTTATTCTTTTCATCTTGAGAATTTCGTATTACATGTATCTACTTTTCTTTGACAGGGCGCACGCCGTGTCCCATGTTTACCAAGCTCGAACTGTTTGCGGAAACTTCTTCGGCCGCGTATGATATTGCCTGATAACCGTACTCGTAGTAGGAGGTGGAGAAGTAGGAGGATGTTCGCTCCCCAGCCCAGGCCGACACGTCTATACCAGTGGATAGGTCTCCGCCTGCTTTTCGCCTTGAGTAATGCAGCGGGAAAAATATCGTGCCGCCGGTAGGGTCGAAGACACCTTCTCCTAACATTTTATTGCAATAAAACGTCCAGCCGTTATTGTCCAGCATAGTATTGCCAACGGTATTCGGAGAATTGAATCTTTTCAGGTAGGACGAGCTGCCGGAAGCAGATTTTCCATTAAAAACGACGCCGGAAAACGCCTTGGCGGGAGGCAAACAATACCCGGCGGGCGAGGGGTCGTAAATCGTCTTGACGACCGGATCGTCGCTTCCCGTATTCGAAATAAAATTCGTATTCCACAAGTTACGTATAAATTTATCGGGGAATCCTGGAATAGAAGCTTGCGCATCATACCAGGGCAAAGTGCCGGTTTTTACAAACATCTTGTTCGGCTGCTGAATGGCTGTTCCGATAGAGACCGCTCCGTTCTGAAGTCCGAACGCATAACCGGCGTCGGTATAATAACAGGTCTTATCGGACACCACTCTGGCGTCTTGGTCGTATATACCGGGCAGGATAGGGTCCTTGCGGCCGAACTGAAAAGTCGTACAGTTACCCTGCTGGTCCACGCGGAGTTCTTCCTGGCTAATGGTGCATATCTGTATCGCGCCGGTGCCCCTCTGCGTGATACGCACTTTCATGCTCCGCTCAGGATATACTTTCGTCGCAGGGGCGCACCAACCGACAAATAATGGCATAACGGTGTACTGTTTGCCGTTATGGTTCGTCATTACCTTATCGCGCATCGGGTCGGCAATGTCCGCCGAAAGCCCCGGAACATAATCCGTCACCCAGATATGCCAGCTCCACATGATCCTTCCGTCCGCATCGCGCACGGCGACAACGGCGTTCCCCTGTTTGATCGTGGCCTGCGGCACATCGAAAGTCAATGTCCGCCCGTCTGCGCCCAATGCGACGTTCGACACCAGATTCGCTTCGTCCTGCCATACCAGCACGGCATCTTTGGGAGCGCAGCCGTCGTTATTGTAGATATACGGGGAGGTGATCGGAGCGTCGAGATGATTGAGGAAAGTCTTCAAAATCAGATTTGACGATACCTCCGATTTATAAGCCGAGGTATTATTACCGTCCGCAGGATTTTTCACCCAGTCGATCGCGTTACCGTATACCAACGGCAAAGAATAACTGCCCGGAGCATTGACTATATAACAGTTGGCCGTTTGCATGGCCGCCGTACCTCCTTTGGTCGAGAGATCGTAGCCGCTTACGGGGGGCGCGGCCTGCAATGCTTCATCGTGGAAGTAAGACGTGACAGATTTCTGACCTTTGATTCTTATATGCATACACTCCTGCAATGTATTTATAGGATCTATATAGGTGTATTGGTATACCATGTCCGGAAGATTCTTGGACCATGTCTTTCCGTCATCCGCAGAGAAATCGATTTCACACGGCACTCGTATTTTCGTATCCGTACCGTTGAGAACGACATAAGTGTCTGCGTTAACGTACGTATCTGTTATGCTTCTCGTAGCAGGGACCGAAATCTTATTCTCCTCGAGCCTGAACACATGCGTCGCATCCACCTGCAACGGCACGCGGCGACGAATATTTCCGGCCGAAACCGTCATGTAATATTCTTCTCCTATAGGATAGGCTACCGGTCCTGTGATGGGTATCCGCACTTTCACTTGCCCTCTCGTCCTGATGTCCAGCACCCCTGTCGAAGGATCGGCTCCGGTCAGCGCGTAACCGACCTCTTTCGCCGCGGACGAGAGTTCTACGCTGACGGTATCCGCAATGGTACGCACCGGAACGAGCGTTTCGCGTCCCGCCTTGACGAGTACCACCGAGTCCAGTTCCAATGTCGATCCGCCGATATCTCCGTTCACCTTTTCGTCGGTCCAGTCCTGAATTCCGATCTCGAAAGAGGTGGTTTTCGGCGTGATCGTTCCGTCGATCCGATAAATATGGTTCGGTTCGATCCCGATGGGGTTCTTGTCCTCGTTGGCCGTCCCGCCGTTCAGCGCCCCCGTATTCAGGAAGACCTGCATCGGAATCGTCTTCCCGTCGATTTCAGTCTCCAGATCGAGACACAACGGTTTCGTGTCGGCTTTCAACGGACGCATGCCCGTATAGAAACTGCAAACCGACGTATAGTGTCCGGCGTCCGCGCCGACCTGCACGTCTATCGAACGGCTTTCGCTGTCCTCCGTCGCACCGGACGGATTCCGGAACAGCGGCAGGTTCCAGTTCTGCCGGCGAAGCGTCGCCTTTTTAATCGTAATCCGCCGGTCGATCATCTCTTCGGAAGGCCGCAGATTCAGATCGATGCGTGCGTGGCGGCGTGCGATCGAGACCGATGCCGTATGCGGAACATCTCCGGTCGGAACGGTCGTTTGCACGCTGCCGGTCATCACGAGACCCCGTGCCGCGAGCTTTTTCAGGTCTTCGAGAAAATCGCCCCGCCCGGCGCTTTGCCCTTCGATGTCGCCTTTCGCGACGGGATTGGCCGTCGGGAGGCCGGCAGCGATCGA
>ENA-ORMO01003182-ORMO01003182.1-human-gut-metagenome-genome-assembly--contig:-NODE-3182-length-11252-cov-12.534518_pt1 | contig 11252 bp, 13 predicted proteins | sample MGYA00242106_ERZ509001 | MGnify/ENA primary metagenome ERZ509001 (study PRJEB26280, sample SAMEA2338736) | human gut metagenome | biome: human gut; feature: human-associated habitat; material: faeces... | reverse complement strand
AGGTGGTCATACGTGACCACTAAGTGAAAGGGAAAGTAGGTGGTCATACGTGACCACTAAGTGAAGAAGGAAACGGGTGGTCATACGTGACCACTAAATGAAAGGAGAAAGCAGGTGGTCACACGTGACCACTAGATAAAATGTTATGGCTGATGTAAAAGCGGGAGTTGTATGTGTGACGAAATTTTGTAGAGCAGGAAGTAAGAAGTTTCAGTCTTATATTGATTATATTGACAGAGAGGAAGCTGCCAGAACAGAGTACAGCAACGCATATAACTTGTATGCTGACTATATGGGGAATCCGGAAAAAACTACTGGGTTATTTACTTCTGAAAAGAACAATTTAAATCCAGAAGAAAAGAAATTGCTGAAGGAACAATTTTCAAAAGCGCAGGAGAACGGTTCTTTGATGTGGCAGACTGTTCTTTCATTTGACAATCGCTGGCTTGCTGAACAGGGAATTTATGATCTCAAAACACAAATGGTGGACGAAAAAAAGATTTACGAAGCAACCAGAAAAGCGGTAAGCAAAATGTTGAAGTCTGAAGGGCTGGAAAATGCAGTTTGGAGCGCAGCTATTCATTTCAATACGGATAATATTCATGTTCATATTGCCACGGTGGAACCGGAACCTATGAGGAAGAAAAAGGAATATATCCAATATCGTACTGTAGAAAAAGACGGAAAGAGAATCAAGGAACCGATATTGGATCGAAAGGGGCAGCCAATAAAAAAAGAAGAATATGTAGGACGTTTTAAACAGAAGAGTATTGAGACTTGTAAAAGTGTAATGGTTAATGAAATCATTCAGGATCGAGAAAACAATTTGAAAATCAATCAGATTATTCGGGGAAGCATTATAGAACAAAAGAAGAGACATCCATTTATAGAGGATAAAGATTTCGCAAAAAACTTTCTTAGTCTCTATGAAAAAATGCCGGATTGTGACCGTAAGATGTGGGTATACAATAGTAATCAATTGTTTCATTTACGACCGGAGATTGATCGCCTTACGATGCAATATATCGAAAAATATCACGGAAAAGAATTTAAAGAATTGCGAAACATGCTAAGAGTTCAAGATATAAAATATCATGAAGCTTATGGTGGAACGAAAAAAGGAATTTATGAAGAGACAAAAATGAAAGACTTGTATACCAGAATGGGAAATTGTATTTTAACAGAAATGAGAAGTTATGATCGTAGTCTGAGAAAACTTCCACCAGTACCGGAAACCAAGGAGAATAATAGAAGGTCAAATGTCCGGAAAAGTTGGCTTCTGTCTTCAGCTTTATGGAATCTAAAAAAGTCTTTAAAAAGTGAATATGAAAAGAGATTAAATGAAAGAGAACATGACAAATTAGTCGAAGAGGAAGAAAGATAGATCTAGTGGTCATGTGTGACCACTAGATTGTTATTGACAAAAAGAAAAAAATAATATATATTTAAAATACATTATATATATTTCAAATGTGAACAGTAAAATCATGAAGATAGTGGTCACGTGTGACCACCAAGGAGGATGAAAGAATGAAAACGATTATCTTTTTAAACAACAAAGGCGGAGTAGGAAAAACAGCCAGTGTTACAACAATCGCACATATGCTGGCAACAGAATTTAAGAAAAAGGTGCTTTTAATTGACTTAGATCCGCAGATGAATGCAACTTGTATGTATTCAGACATTGATTTTGTTAAGCTGTTTTCCAGAGTGTATCAAAACCAAAACTTGTATGAAAATGATCATAAATCGATTGAAGACCTTTTACTTGATAGCAATATGGATATCCATGAGTGTATTAGAAAAACCAAGTATGAAAATCTGGATATTATCCAAAGTTATTTAACACTTTCCGAAGCAGAAGAGAGAATGAAAGGAAATGTAAAAAGTCCACAACAGTTCCGATTGCAACAACATTTAAAATCAGTGCAAAATGAATATGATTATTGTATAATAGATAGTAGCCCATCGGTATCAATTGTTAATATCAACGGACTTGCAGCGGCAGACCGTGTTTATATCCCATTACGATGTGATGGTGGAAGCCTTTTAGGAGCTGCCATTACTATGAATTTGGTAAAGACTGTACAGGATTACAATCCGAAGTTAGAAATTGGTGGTATGTTCTTTACGCAATGGAATGGACGTAAAAACGTTTCTAAGAGTGTCTACGAATTATTAGAAGAAGCATTCGGCGCATACATTCTTCCAGTAAATGTCGGAATCAGCAAGAACATAGAAGAAGGATCACTTTTGCAGGAACCTTTATTAGCTTATGATAACGGGAAAAACAAATGCAGCGTAACGAAAGATTATCTGGAAATTACGAAATATATCATGGAAAAATAAAAGAATAAGTTTCGGTGGTCATGTGTGACCACTAAAAGGAAGAGGTGTTAATATGCCAAAGTTTAATGTAAAAAAATTACAGGGACTTGGAGAAGAATTGGCGAAAACGGATGATGTTCAAACTGGTACTTATAAAGTTGGAGCTGGTTTACTCAGTGAGGTTTCTAAGGATAAAAATATTGAGGATGATATTATTTATTTGAAAAGAAGTCAGATTGTAAGAAATGAAAACAACCATTACAGTATTAATAACATTGATAGTTTGGCTTGGTCAATTTCTATATTTGGGTTAATTCAGCCTTTACACGTAAAAAGATTGGAGAATGGTCAATATAAGCTGTTGGGTGGAGAGCGAAGACTGACTGCGATTGAAAAGCTGATCGATGATGAAACAAAAGACAATTGGACGGAAGATAGCTTGATCCGTTGTATAGAAAAAGATCCGGATGATATCGAACTTCCATTAGATTCCAATGCGAAAGAATTTCTTTCTATCATAACAACAAATAAGGAAGCAAGGAAATATACAGATGCCGATCGATTGATGGAAATTCGAGAGTGGAAAAATATCATAGAGTCTTTAAGAGAAAATGGCGTAGAAAGCATTACCTTCCCTACGCAAGATGGCGATGAACAGGAACTTGCAATCAAGGGAGAAGCTACTAGAGATATTATCGCACAGGCAACTGGACTTAGCAGAGGAAGTATCAACAAATTTGAAAAGGTAGAGATACAAGGAAGTGAAGCAGTAAAAAAAGCAGTAATGGAGGGAGAGGCTAGTATTCATACGGCTTCTGAAATGGTAGACCTATTAAGCAAGGAGAAGCAAGAAGACCTTCTTAATGGGGCGGAAGAAAAAGTAACATTGGAAATGGTAAGAAAAAAGGCGGAGGAAGCTCATCAAGAAGGATTGATCACACCGCAGCGATTCCAGAAAGACACGAAAGAGATTTTGAAAATTTTAAAAAAAGAAAAAATCATATTGAATGAACAGGAGCAAAAGCAGTATGATGATTGTATCAGTACGCTGAAAAATTTGTTGTGTGAAAAGGAGTCATAACATGAAAAAAGCGCAAGTGCAAACATCATTTTACCTAACCAAAAATCTAAGGGATCTTTCAAGATTTTTACATAAACGAGAAGAAATTACAAAGGTTGTATTTTACCGCCGCGCATTAAAATACTATTTTGAAGTGGATGGAACAGTAGATCCGAAAGTTCTGATCACAGAACGAAGCCACCCAGACTATATTCGAAGAGATGCGGTGGAAACTGTAAAAATAGATATTGATTTAAAAGCTCAAATTGAGGAATTAGCATTAGAGAAACATTATACCGAAGGACAGATCATATTCATGGCGATTGTTGACTATTGTACATTACTGTTATCTATCGACAGTACCGGAGTTACGCTTAAGGAATAATTGTGAATACAGGTGGTCATGTGTGACCACCAAAAGTTATTTGGGTTAATGTATGGGAAAGGAATTATAAATACATCAAAGTGAGAGATAATATGGCGAATAGTAAAGTTCAAATGTCTTTTTATATTAATGAAGAGATTCGTAAATTAGTAAAGTTTCTGGCAAAACGAGAAGAAATTACAAAAATTGTTTTTTATAGGCGGGCATTACGTTTGTTTATTAAAGGGGATCATAAGATCGATCCAAGAATTTTAATTACCGAAAGAAACCATCCGGATTATATAAGGAGAGGAGTATTGGAAACCATACAGCTTGATCCGGAACAGAAACAAGCAGTAAAACAGATTGCTGAAGAAAAAGGTTGTAATGAGGGACAGCTTATGTTTATGGCTGTATTAGAATATTGTGGGGCTTTATTAAGTGAAGATAGTACAGGGGTAAAATTTAAATAATAGGTGGTCATGTGTGACCACTAAAAGGAAGAAAGGAAAGAAAAGTGAGATATGTTGTTTTTCGGCTTCTGTTAGCTGTGCGGAAGCTGGTTCGGATCATTACAACAATATTAATAGTCATGGCATTGCTTGGAGTGATTTCTGCCCCGACAATAGGATATAAAGTATTGTATCTTATATTGTTTGGTGTGGTTCCATTTTTGATTAGAGTATATTATGATGTAATGTTATTTAAAGTTAAACCAGAAGGAATGGATTTATATTTAAGCGATTAGGAGGAAAAGGCTATGAAGAAAAAACTGATCGGCGCAGCAGTGATCGTGGCTGCATTGTTAGGTGTAGTTGGTTTTGTGAAGTACAATGAGTATTCTGCCAAGGAAACAGTTGTGAAAGTAGAGCTTGGAGATAAGCTCTCTGAAAAGCCGGAAGATTATGTGAAAGCAAATAAGACAGCATTAAAGAAAACGACTTTGGATCTTTCTAAAGTGGATCAGAAAAAAGTAGGCAAGTATCAAGCCAAGGCTTCTTGTGATAAAAAGAGCGTAACATTTGAGGTAGAGATCGTAGATACGACCAAGCCGAAGCTGACGCTTGTAAAAACAGATAGTGGAAGCTATCAAGCGGTGGTAGGACAGATCTTGAATGGAACTGCTTTGATGGAATCCGTAGAAGATTTGGCAGGAATTAAGACAATCAGCTTTAGTGATGGTCAGACGGATGGAAACAAGGAAAGCGAAAATCCTGTAGAGCAAGTCGCATTAAAATGGGATGAAGTAGGAGAAAAGGAAGTTACTATTTCTGTAGAGGATAACAGCGGGAATGTAACCAAGGAGACAGTGAAAGTAAAGGTTGTAGAGGATTATCTGGCTCACGTAACGGGAATGCAGGATCTGACTGTTGAACAGGGATCTTCTATTGACTGGATGGCAGGGATCACCAAGGATGAAAAAGTGCTAGAGGTTACAGCCGATGCGTCTAAGGTGGACCTTAATACTGCCGGAGAATATACTTTGACTTATGTGGTCAAAGGGGATGATAAGGAAACAACCGTAACTAAGGAAATAAAGGTAACAGTAGTGACGCCGCAGAAAGCGCAGGAATTAGCGGATACCGGAAGTGCAGTGAAAACAACCGGAGGAACGAAGAAGAAAACGACAAGAAGCTCTGGAAGTAGTTCCTCTTCGAAAAGTTCGTCTAAGAGTTCAAGCGGTAGAAAAAAATCTAGTGGTTCCGCCTCAGGAAGTTCAGAAGATTATAGTTATAAAACATGGGAAGGTACTACAACAGGAAGTGGCTATATTGATGGACCGAACGGGAATACCTATGAAGAGTTTACATGGTAATATAAAAACGATAGAGCAGAGGGCAGAAATGTCCTCTGCTTTATTAAAAAGGGAGAAGAACTATGGGAAGAAAGTTTCATCATCTAACGTATTCCGATCGGTTGAAGATTGAAGCACTGCATATGGCTAAACATACATCACAGGAGATCGCAGATCAATTAGGCGTGCATGTATCTACGATCAACAGAGAGTTAAAACGTGGGGTGTATATACATCTGAATACGGACTGGACAGAAGAAGAGCGGTATAGTCCGGAACAGGCAGAGGAAAAGTATCGGAACTACTTGAAAAAGAAAGGGCAGGAGAAAAAAATCCGGAGAGATGAAAAGCTATTACATTCCATTGAAGACAAGATTATTTATGAAAGATGTTCTCCTTATGCAGCTTTGGAAAAGATAAAAAGAGAGGATTATCAAGGCAAGGTGCAGATTTGCCTTACTACTTGCTACAATTATATTCGTGCGGGAGAGTTTCCCAACCTAGAGCTTGCCTATCTGCCCTATAAGCGAAAGAAAAGAAAGAAAAAGCAGGAAGTTAGAGTGAAGCGTGCGGTAAGAGGAACCAGTATTGAAAAACGACCAGAAGAGATCAATGAAAGAAGAAGTTACGGACACTGGGAAATGGATACTGTTTGTGGTCAAAGAGGAAAGAGCAAGAAAAGTCTTTTGGTGCTGACAGAGCGTATGACAAGAGTAGAACTGGTAAGAGTATTAAAACAACATACTGCGGAGGAAGTAGTACGTAGCTTGGATCGGTTAGAAAGAGAGTTGGGGGAGAAGAAGTTTCGTGAAACTTTTAAAACGATAACGGTAGATAATGGACGTGAATTTATGGATGTGGAGGGAATGGAACGCTCCAGAAGAAATAAGAAGCCGAGGACAAGTGTTTATTATTGCCATCCGTATTCTTCTTATGAGAGAGGAAGTAACGAAAACCAAAATAAATTAGTGAGGCGCCATATCCCGAAGGGAATCAATTTTGATGGGATATCAAAAAAGGAAGTAAAGTATATTGAAGATTGGATCAATGACTATCCAAGACAGATGTTTACAGGAAAGTCAGCTAGGGAGATTTTTGAAAGAGCAGGGAATAAGCCAATCTGGAAGAACAGTGCGTGACACTAAGAATTGAATAATGTATTTTGAATCATCCTCGGATGGTTTTATTTTTGTACACAAAAAACAGAAAGTACATTCAGTGGATGCTTAAAAAACTATTGTAAAAAAGGTGAAAAATATTGTGCATTTAATCTTGACATTTAAAAACAGAAAAATTATTTAAAAAAGTTGTTGACAAACATGAGTCACTGTAGTATAGTAATTATTGTTCTGAGGAACACAAAAAAAGATACGCGACAGTGGCTCAGTTGGTAGAGCACGACCTTGCCAAGGTCGGGGTCGCGGGTTCGAACCCCGTCTGTCGCTCTTGAAAGGAATTGCATGACGCAATTCCTTTTTTTGTGTTATAATATTTGATAGCAAAGCTATTAGTAAAGAGAAAAGGCGGGTGAGTTATTTGACACAGGTTATGGAAGAACAGAATCCTCTTGGAACAGAACGTATCGGAAAATTGATTCCGAAATTTGCAATTCCATCTATTATCAGTATGGTCGTGAGTTCTCTGTATAATATTGTAGACCAGATTTTTATCGGTCAGGGTGTGGGGATGCTCGGAAATGCGGCGACGAATATTGCATTTCCGGTGACTATTATCTGTACTGCAACAGCGCTTCTCCTTGGAATAGGAAGTGCATCGAATTATAATCTGGCATCAGGAGAAGGGGAGCAGGAAAAAGCATCTGTGATTGCAGGAACCGGTCTTTCTGTGATTGTTCTCAGTGGAATAGTGATTACCGTGATTGTGTTGCTTTTTTTAAACCCACTTCTTCAATTGTTTGGTGTAACGCCGGATATTCTTCCTTATGCACAGGATTATGTAGGAATCACGGCGTTTGGTCTGCCTTTTTATATTTTGATCAATGGAGGGACGCAGCTGATTCGTGCAGACAGAAGCCCGACCTACTCCATGATATGTATGCTGACCGGAACGATTCTTAACACCATCTTAGATCCGTTGTTTATCTTTGTGTTTGACTGGGGAATCCAAGGAGCAGCGGCGGCAACTGTTATTGGTCAATTTGTTTCCGGGATGCTTGTAATCGTTTATTTTATAAAATTTCAGAAAATGAAGATTACAAGGAAGCTTCTGATACCCAAGCTCTGTTATCTGAAATTAATTGCATCTCTTGGAATGGCGTCTTTTATCAATCAGATTGCACTGGCGGTAGTACAGATTGTTATGAACAACACGTTGCGTTATTACGGGGCGGCGTCTGTATACGGAACAGAAATCCCACTCGCTTGTGTAGGAGTGATCGCGAAGGTTAATATGATCTTTATTTCTATATGTATAGGTCTGTCTCAAGGGTGCCAGCCGATCTGGGGATTTAATTATGGGGCGAAGGCATATGAGCGGGTAAAAGAAACTTATAAGCGTGCGTTTCAGATCAGCGCACTTGTAGGCGGCTGCTTTTTTATCTGTTTTCAGATATTCCCAAGACCGATCGTAAGCATTTTTGGAAGCGGAAGTGAATTGTATTTTGATTTTGCGGAAAAATATTTTCGGATTTTTATGTTTATGACATTTGCAAATGGCTTACAGCCAATAAGTTCCGGTTTCTTTACCTCAATTGGAAAAGCAAAGCTTGGAATCTTTACTTCCCTTACGAGACAGGTGATGTTTTTGATTCCGTTGATCTTGATTTTCCCACTGTTTTTTGGAATCAATGGCGTTATGTATGCGGGGCCGATCGCTGATCTTGCGGCAGCTGTTGTGGCAATTTCTTTTGCGGTGCGTGAACTGAAGAAAATGAAAAATGAGAATAAGAATTGTCTGTCGGTGTAAAGTGTGTTAGAATAGAGAAGCAAATCTAATAAAGAGAAGCAGAGTAGAAATGTGTGCGTTAAGTGCCGGCTGGACGGGGAGTTGCCAGCCAGATGAAGGAGAAGTGTCCGCGGTACATATTTCGCATCCCGCTGCTACACATAGACAGAAGAGAACTACCTGCTTATGCGTAGCTTTAAGGACTACTGCAAAGGAGGTATTTTTTATGAAGAGATTGAAACAATTATTTAAGGATTCTTTTCGAGAGCTGAAAGATACGCGGAAGATGGCGATGGCAGCTATGTTTGTGGCGATTGCTGTTGTTCTGGGATTTTATCGTTTGCAGCTTACAGAATTTATTCGGATCGGCTTTGATTTCCTGCCGAAAGAGATGGCAGCTATGCTTTTAGGACCGTCAGTAGGCTGCGTGGTGGCAGCTTTTACGGACATTATTTCTTATGCGCTTAAACCTATCGGGGCATTTTTCCCGGGACTGACATTCAGCGCTATGCTGGCAAGTGTTATTTATGGGACAATCCTCTACAAAAAGCCGGTTTGTTTAAAAAGAGTAATCTTAGCAAATGGTTTGGTGACGGTCTTTGTAAATTTATTGCTCAATACTTATTGGATGTCGATTTTGTATGGAAATGCTTATATGGCGCTCTTTCCGACGAGAGCGGTAAAGCAGTTGATTATGTTTCCAATAGAAGTGATATTATTTTATTCGGTGGCAAAAATGTTTGAGCGGGCAAATATTTTTGCGATCGTGAGAACAAAGAATATTTAAAAAGGAGAACGGTGTATGCGGGAGAGAACGACCATTGGATTTTATATCAAACAGATTAATAACGGTTATGAAAAAGAATTTAACAATCGCCTGCGTACACTTGGAATCACTTCCTCCCAGTGCGAGGTTCTGGACTATCTCTTTACAAGCAGGAAAGAGGAAGTGACACAGAGAGATATTGAGAAGGCGTTAAATCTAAGAAACCCTACGGTGACAGGCCTTCTGAAGCGTTTGGATGAGAAGGGATTTATCCTCTCTGTCCCAAGTACGAAGGATAAGAGATGTAAAAATATCTATCTGACAGAGAAGGCTTACGATATCCGCAAACGTATGGAGACGGATCGTAAAAAGCTGGATAAGATGCTGACCATCGGCATGAATAAAAAAGAGACGGCGGCATTGGAGAAAATGCTGGAAAAGGTACTGTATAATATTGCAGAGCCTTAAGAGAGAAGGGAAAAGGAGAAAAGATGCTATGAGTTATGCGGATAAAGTATTTATAGATATGTGCAGAGATATTATTGACAACGGAACGGACACCAGAGGAGAAAAGGTACGTCCGGTGTGGGAAGATGGAACACCGGCTTATACAATTAAAAAATTCGGTGTGGTAAACAGATATGATCTTTCTAAGGAATTCCCGGCGTTGACGCTTCGAAGGACAGCAATTAAGAGCTGTACGGACGAGTTATTGTGGATCTGGCAGCAGAAGTCTAATAATATCAATGAACTGCACAGCCATATCTGGGACAGCTGGGCAGATGAAGACGGCTCCATCGGGAAGGCATACGGATACCAGATGGGAGTGAAGCATCAGTATAAGGAAGGAATGTTTGATCAGGTGGATCGGGTGATCTACGATCTGAAGCATAATCCGTACAGCAGGCGGATTATGACAAATATCTATGTACATCAGGATCTGCACGAAATGAATCTGTATCCTTGTGCATATAGTATGACTTTTAATGTTACGAAAGAGGCAGGAAGTGAGAAGCTGACGTTGAACGGAATTTTAAATCAGCGCTCCAATGATGTTCTGGCTGCAAATAACTGGAATGTGTGTCAGTATGCGGTACTTCTTCATATGCTGGCACAAGTGTGTGACATGAAGGTGGGAGAATTTGTGCATGTAATTGCGGATGCACATATTTACGATCGACACATTCCTATGATTGAAGAACTGCTTAAGAGAGAGCCGCTTCCGGCACCAAAATTCTGGCTCAATCCGGAAGTGAAAGATTTTTATGATTTTACAAGGGATGATGTTAAACTCATTGATTATGAGACACATGAGCAGATTAAAAATATTCCGGTAGCAGTTTAGCACATCTATCTGGATGAAGGATATAAATGAATATAAAAGGAGAGAAAAGAATGCACTTAATCGTAGCGGTTGATAAAAACTGGGCAATTGGCAAGAATAACAAGTTAATGTGGAGTATTCCGGCAGATATGAAATATTTCCGAGAGACAACAAAAGGAAATATTGTGATCATGGGAAGAAAGACATTAGAGAGCTTTCCGCAGGGCCAGCCTCTTAAAAATCGAGTAAATATTGTGATCACAAATAATAAAGATTATAAGGTGAAGGATGCGGTTGTAGTACACAGCATTGAAGAAGCAATCGAGGAAGCGAAGAAATATGAAGGGACACCTTATGTGATCGGCGGTGAGAGCATTTACCGCGCAATGCTTCCGTACTGTGATACCGCTCTGATTACGAAGATTGACCATGCATTTGACGCAGACACCTACTTCCCGAATCTTGATGAAGACGAGGAGTGGGAGATGACAAAAATCAGTGAGGAGCAGACCTGCTTTGATCTGGAATATTATTTTACCGTTTATGAAAGGGTTTCAAAGAAATAATGAGAATTTTAAGTATTACGGCGCAGAAGCCAAATAGTACCGGAAGCGGCGTATATTTGACAGAGCTTGTGAAAGAATATGCATTGCTCGGTCACGAGCAGGCAGTGGTAGCAGGTGTTTATAGAGAGGATGAAGTGGAATTACC
>ENA-ORMO01003180-ORMO01003180.1-human-gut-metagenome-genome-assembly--contig:-NODE-3180-length-11257-cov-8.417961_pt1 | contig 11257 bp, 7 predicted proteins | sample MGYA00242106_ERZ509001 | MGnify/ENA primary metagenome ERZ509001 (study PRJEB26280, sample SAMEA2338736) | human gut metagenome | biome: human gut; feature: human-associated habitat; material: faeces... | reverse complement strand
TTGTATTTCAAGGGCTAAAGGCGGTTCTTATCAACACATTTTGTCCTATAGGTCTGATTTTGCTACTCTTTATCTTTCATATCTTTCTTTATATTCCTGATTACGAAAAATGCAACGACGCTGGCTAATAAAGCAGTTAAAATATTACTTAATCCCATTACAATACCGACGCTTTCGCTTCCTAAGGAAGTGAAGTTCTGTAATGCCCAAAGAATAGGGATTCTAAATACAAATACACGACAGAAGTTACAAAGCAGTGTAAGTTTTGTTTTACCAAAGCCGAATAATAAAGCCATTACAGCAGCATTTACGCCTAAAGGAACGCAACCGCCGAAAGAGTCGTATCTGAATACTTTGATGATTGTGAGCTGGAATTCTCTGTTAAAGCCTTCTGTGCTGTTTGCAAAAATATAAGTTATAGGTTCGATAAATACATTTAATAATATGTAACCGATAAGCCCGATTATTGATTCGATAATAAGAAGCTTCCAGAATGTTTCTAGTGCGCGTTTTTTATTTCCGGCGCCGAGGTTCTGACTTATGATTGAAGCTCCGCCATCCTGAAAACCGTTTTGCAGCTGTGTTACGGTACCGTTTATGTTGCTTGAAATACCAAGAGCTCCGACAGTAGTTGAACCATATTCCTTACTCATTGAATTTACAACGGTTTTCCCGAAAGCAAATGCCATTTTTTCAATGATTACAGGAAGTGACAAATTAAGCATCGGCATTACAATATTTCTTTTAAAGCTTATTGCTTTCCGGCTGAAAGTAAATGCGTTATCACCGAAACATAAATTTTTAACTGCCATTATAAGCAGGAATGACTGCGATATTACGCTTGCCACTGCAATCATTGTTATATCTGCATTTAATCCATATATAAAAAATGCAGTTATTGAAAGTTTTAGTATGATTACAAACATATTAAGTCTTAAAATTCGTTTTGAGTTACCCCTTGCACGCTCAATAGCTATGTAAACATTATTGAAAAAGCTGAGAACTGTTGAAATCAGTGTGATTACAAAATATTTAGTGCCTATCTCTATAAAGTCTGAAGGAGTTCCGAGAATTTTTAATAGTGTTGGAACAAAAGGTAGCATTAAAAGAATAAAACATGAAAGTCCGGTGCATATAGTAATAAGTGTGCTTAGTCGTTTTTTAACCATTTTGTAGTCACCGGCGCCATAAGCTTCACTTATTTTCAGGGAGCTTCCGACAGCAAGTCCCATTCCTAAAGCGCTTATCATATTTTGGATCTGAGTAAGATAAGCTACAGCTGATACGGCGATAGCACTTACGTGAGAAGCCATCATCGTGTCGAGGATGTTAAAAAGGTGATTTATCAGCTGGAATACTGATAAAGGGATACATACGTAAAATATGACTTTCCAGAGATTTCCATTTAAGGCAAACTCTCTGAATTTTTTGTCTTTTTCTGACAAAGCAGAAGTGTTGTTATTTGCCATTGATATCTTCCCCTTTCTTATTAAATTGTTAAATTGATTATATTAGCATAGTTTACTATTAAAAATATGTAATATCAATATAAAAAGTAGCTTTATATTTGATAAATACAGAAAAATAGATATGTAAAAATACATATTACATAATGTATTGATATATGATATTTTAGTTGTGAATATTGCACATATATATAAAAAAATTTAACATTTTATTGACTATAAAAGACAGAAAATATATAATATATACAGACTTAGATAAAAGGCATTTATAAAAGTGATTGATAAAATGAAGTGTTGCCACACGAAATGTATTATGTCTATTATTTAAGCTGCGTATAAGAATTAAATTTATTGTATTCATCCGCTGCATATGATTAGGGTGTCAAAACACACTAATCCTTATAAGAAATAATAAATGCAGTAAAAGGGTGAGGAAAGGGGCATTATGAAAAAAGGTTTTAAAAAGGCAGCAGCGGCCGGGCTTACCGCGATAATGCTGCTTAGCAGTGTTAATTTCAGCGGTTTCACTGTAAATGCAGCTTTGCCGACAACAGACGGACATGACAAATATGTCAATAAGGCAGCGTTTGACGTGATTGGTTCAAAAGACTTCGGAAGTAAAGATTTGGACGGACCATTATTTGATAAGACAAAGGGAAGTCAGAATATTACTGAGCTTCAGGTGCCGACACTTGCGTACGATGATACAAGTGTGGGACTTGTGTGGCAGAAACCTGAAAAATATGATAATGTTGCGGACTACAAGATTTGGATTAATAATACATATGCAGGAACGGCAAGAGAGAATTTTAAGGTAAATGCAGAATGGACTGCAAAATATATGGAAGCTTTCTATGATTACTATGACAAAAATGGTGACGTAGATATGACTAAGGTTGATATTCATTCTTACCGTGCGACAGGCCTTTCGCCGGATACTGAATACACATTTAAGGTTGTGGCAGTGGATGCGGCAGGAAATGAGTTGGGAACAGCACAGACAATTAAACAAAGAACAGCAAAGACTCCGGAAACTGTCAATATTTTAGACTATGGTGCAAAGACATCAGAAGGCTATGTGACATATAATGATGAGATTAATGCTTTCATTGAAGCTAACACAAAAGCTATTCAGGCAGCTATTGATGCATGTCCTGAGGGCGGCAGGGTAGTTATTCCTCAGGGTACTTTCGTATCAGGAGCTCTCTGGTTAAAGAGTAATATGACACTTGAAATTAACGGAACATTATGGGCATCACCTAACAGTGACCATTTTGAAATCGGTTTCCTTATGTATCCGTTTTACACTGATACAAGAGTATGGGGACTTGTAAATGCAACAAGCGCTGATGAAAATGCACCGCTTGAAAATATCCGTATTACAGGTACAGGTACACTTTATGGAAATGGATGGAAATATGGTGAGGGTAATACTATAAAAGGTGACGGATTCGGAAGATATACTTATAGTGAATCTGCCGATGTCGATACATCTGCTCCGGGAAATGAAAAATATACATTGCCAAGATGGGTGGCAGGAAGCAACACAAAGGTTTATAATTTTGGTGTGCAGGCGGCAGATACATGTACAAAGTGGCTTAAAAACTGCACAAATCCGGATGGCAGCAGAAAGTACAGCGATGAACTCGTTGACAGCCTTGCAGACAGAATTGCAAAGAACAATGGTGATAAGCTTTCGGAAATTGAGACACAGGATTTAAAGAACGCATATGCAGCAAGAGCAAGTCTTTTGATTATGAAGAATGTCACTAATGTATATGTTGGTGATATTACAGTGGAAAATCCTTCTAACCATTCTGTTAATATTCTTGATTCAAGAAATATTTCTGCAACAAATGTAAAAGTATTTTCTTATGACGGAAACAACGGTGACGGTCTTGGATTTGGCTGTTCACAGAATGTTATCTGTTGGAATAACTTCACAGATACAGGTGATGATAACTTGGGATTTGGTGCATCAGTAGGTGAGGGTGCAAGAGATTCAGAAATTCAGACAAACTCAGAATTATGGATGTTCAACAACTATCTGCATGAAGGTCATGGCGGTCTTGCAGCAGGTTCTCATACAGGTAACGGTATTCAGGACGTACTTTTTGAAGATACGGTAATGAATCATATTGATGCGGCTTTCAGATTTAAGAGTGCTCCTACGAACGGAGGATTTATTGCAAACATTACAATGCGCGACTGTGCGGTTGCCGGATGTGATCAGGGATTCGTGCTCACAACAAGCTATAGCGACCCTAACAGTGCATCGTCTACAGAGGCAGCAGAGGTTGCAGAGTTCTATAATTTTGCGGCAGTAAATATTTCTGTTTATGAAGTTAAGTATAATACAATACAGGTATTGGCAGACGTGGATACGGTAAATAATCCTCAGAAGCCATGGCATACACATCACAACCTTTATTTTCAGGATGTCACATTTGGAAATGTAGGAACTAACGGAAGTTATAAAAATAAAAATGGCTGGGAGACATTGATAGGCTGTGAAAATGCAGTTTTCTATAATGTTAAAACAAACTCATATAGTTCTAAGGCAGTAAGCAAAGGAACAGACAAGGCTTGGAATAATCTGCAGTATTGTAAGAATATTCGTTTCCAGGGAACAACAATGGATTCACTTAATGCGGATAAAGAAAAGATGCAGAATATAATGAGCGGTATTACAGTAACAGACAATACGGTTAAAGCAGAAAATTATGTGCCGCCTGTTGGTGATTACACAGTTGGTGCTACAATTAAGTCATGGAGCGCAAAGGATATTGCTGCAACAAAGAGTAATAAGAGCGGAACTGTTGGTACTGCTGACGAGGGACTGGCAGCTAATTGCGACGATGGAAATACATGGAAAACTGGCAGTGATGGCGCAGCTTCATGGGAAGGTGAAAATGCAGGTACAACATATGCATGTCAGTCAGGCGGAAATAAGGCTATGGATGCAGATGGCGTTACACAGTCTAAGGGAACTATCCCTGTATCAGGTGCATATCTTACATATGAAGCAACACAGGACGGTGTGTTGAGCGTTGCTGAAAAGACACTTGCAACAAAGCGTTTTTATATTGTAGATTCAGATGGAAAGGTATGCGCAGAGCATTATAACGCAAATCCTAAGGGAGGAGCTACAGAATATAAGATTCTTACAACTCCTGTTACAAAAGGAAAGACATATTACATATATGCGAATGGAGCTACAAATAATATTTTTAAGGTATGGCTTTCAGAAAAGATTGACGGAGCTGAAAAACCACAGGCTAAAGACGGAAAGAATGTAAAGCTTACATGGAATGCAGTAGATAACGGAACAGAAAAAGTATTCTATGGTGTAGATGTTTACGCAGGAGGTCAGAAGGTTGACGCGCGTGACGGTATTAAGGATACATCAGTAATTATAGACAGACTTTCAAGCGGTGTTGATTATACATTTAAAGTTTATGTAAGTGAAAACGGTGACAGTGCAAACAGCATGAATCTTACGGGCTGGAACAAGACCTATATAGGTGAAACATCATTTAAAACAGACGGAGAAAAAGATACAGAAGCGATCAAAGCACCAGCTGATTCTACGGTATCAGCTGCAAGTACAGTTTATACACATACACAGGGCTCATGGGAATCACTTAGCAGACAAGATAAGAGAGTCCGCGGTTATGATGTTTATGTAAACGGTAAACTGACAAAGACAATTTACAATTATCAGATACCTAAATACGAAACAGCAGATACAGTTTCAAAGCAGATTGGACGTATGAAAGCAGGTATTGATAATGAAATAAAGATAGTAGCATTTACAGATGCAGGCGTTGAATATGCTTATACACCTGTAACGGTTAAGACACTTGAAAATTATGATTATAAAGCACCTGTATTTGCTGAAACAGCAAAGGTTACTGCTACAAAGCAGGCTAATGGTGATGTTGTACTTACATGGAATGCGGCAGTTGATGATACGGCAGTTAACGGTTATCGTGTATATGTAGACGGAAAGCCTGTTTATGCTAATGCTGAGGATGTATTCAATCCTGTAAATGCAGATAAGACAACAGATAAAACTACTTATACAATAAGCGGTCTTGATTTGACAAAGGACCATACATTTACAATCCAGGCCGGTGATACATGGTGGAAAGCAGCTCAGACAATGGGTTCTTATGATAAGATGGCATATTACAACTGGACTGTAAAGGGTATCAGCACAGAATTAAAGGCAGAACCTCCGGTAGTTGAAAAAGCAGATTACACTGCTGTAGATAATGCGATTAAGGCAGCAAATGCGTTAGTGCCTGATGACTATGTTGATTTTACAGGAGTAACAAATGCAATTAATGCAGTTGTAAGAGATTTGCCTAAGAGTGATCAGGCAAAGGTAGACGCAATGGCACAGGCAATTCTTGATGCGATAGGTGCGCTTGAAAAGAAGCCGGTAGTTGAAAAAGCAGACTACACAGCAGTAGATAACGCGATTAAGGCAGCAAATGCGTTAGTGCCTGGGGATTATGTTGACTTTACAGGTGTAACAAATGCAATCAATGCGGTTGTAAGAGATTTACCTAAGAGTGATCAGGCAAAGGTAGACGCAATGGCACAGGCAATTCTTGATGCAATAGATGCGCTTGAAAAGAAGCCGGAAGCGACAGAGCCTGATACAGAGCCGGGCGAGGATGATACGAAACCGAATGAGGGTAACACTCCTGATACACCGGATGAAACACCGAAAACAGGTGACAGCACAAGTATATTGATGGTTATGATGACATTTATAATCAGCGGCGGTTTGCTTGTAATTATTTGGGACAGAAGAAAAAAGAAATACAAATTTGATAAGTAAAAATAAATTTAAATAAGTAAAAATTTAAAGCAGCAGATTACGTTATAACAGTAATCTGCTGCTTTTTTGCCGTTCGCGTTCACATGGAGGCCGTTTGCGTTTGAAGTATTGAAATTGCCTGAAGAGTTGGTTATATTGTAATAGATATTAGTGTATTTAATAAAAAAACATAGTGATAAAATCATTGGGAGTGAGTAGGTTGATAAGGATAGCAATTTGTGATGACGTAAAAGAGCTTATTGATAATTTGAATAAAATACTTCAAAAGATAGCAATAAAATGTAATGAAACAATAATGATTGACGGATATTGTGAGCCGGAAAAATTAGTTGATGCTTTAAAAAATAATGAAAGATATGACATGATATTTTTAGATATTCAGATGCCTGATATGAGCGGTGTGGAGATTGGGAAATTTATAAGAAATTCATTGGATGACAATACAACTCAAATTATATACATATCGGGTGAAAGCAGGTATGCAATGGAATTGTTTGATATAAGACCGTTGAATTTCATTATAAAACCTTTTGATGCAGTACAGATAGAAAATGTGTTTATGACAGGTGTAAAATTAATATGTAATAACAAAAATCTTTTTGAATATAAAGTGCGGGAATGTATTTACAGGGAGGAATATTCAAAAATATATTATTTTGTCTGCAATTGCAGAAAGGTAGAGATGGTTACAAAAGAGTCAAAAATTGATTTTTATGAGGGAATGGATTCGTTGTATCAGAGGGTAAAGAATAATAATTTTTTACATATACACAGATCATACATTGTAAATGATGCGCATATAGTGCAGTTTAAGGCAAACAGTGTTGTTATGGATAATGGAGAAGAACTGCCGGTTAGCAGGAGTAAAAAAAGCAAGATAAGAGATTTATGGAAATGAGAGATGTTGAATTTTGGCTGAGTTGCTTTATACAGATTTATATATACACTCAGTTTTATAAACAGATAAAAAAGGAACATACATACAGGCTGCGTGTGATATTGGTATATTTAATATATATTGTTATTGCGGCCGTATTTTATTTTGATGATCGCAGATTTATTGATATGATAGCTGTGAATGTATTTATATTTCTGATTGGTTTATTTGCATATGATTGTAAAAGAGCAGACAGGGTTTATGCTGCATTTACAGGAACGGGAATTTTATTGGTTTCATGCATTTTGGTTTGTTCTGTGGGTATGAGGGAATACAGGATTGAAAATCATATGCTGATGCTTGACACTTTTGAAATAACTGTATTTTTTGTTGTGAAAAAAATAGGCGATATGGTTAGTACGTCAAGCAAAAAAATAGTGTATTTTTTGTTGATGATATATTTTTTGGGAGTATCAAATATATTACTGACATTATATGAAAAAAGCAGATACAACAGCAGCATTATTGTCAGCTTTGTCTTTTTGCATATCCTTGCAGCAGTTGCAGTAGATGCGGTGGTTAAGTTAAGAACACAGCTTCAAATGCAGAATGCATTGAATAAGCAGATAGATTATTACAAAAATGAGTTGGATTATCTTGAAATGCATAATTCAGAAATAAGGAGAATAAGACATGATTTAAAAAATCATATGAGTGTGTTAAAGCAGCTTGTTGTGGAGGGCGAGAACGACAGGGCAGCTGAATATATAGAACGGTTAAATCAGGTTGTGAATTTTTCGGCGGTGCATGTGACAACAGGGAATAAAGAGATAGATGCGATTATAAACAACAAAATTAATATGATGAAAAATAAAAATATTAACGTCAATTATAAAGTTACATTTCCGGAAGGACTTAACACAGATCCTGTGGATTGTATAGTTATAATAGGAAATATATTGGATAATGCGATAACTGCGGTGACTGAATTTAAGACGAGAAGTAATTGTGAGCCAGAAGAAGACATTAACTTTATTTTTGGATATTCGAGGGGAAGATTAGAATTTTCTGTCAAAAATGTGTGTGTTGATGATGGACAAAAATATTATTATAATTCTTTGGATGATAAAAAACTTCCTGATTTTTTAAAGACAACTAAGAAAGATGTTAATAATCACGGAATAGGTGTTGGCAATATATTGTCAGTTGTAAATAAATATAACGGATATATAATTGTAGAAAAACAGGGCGGAGAATTTAAAATGGACATAAAAATGTGCATTTCGTTACATTGAAACTGTTATTTTTTACAAATCCGGTTTTTCGTATTTTTAAATGCTATAATGCGTTTGGATATGTGATATAGACGTATTTACGCGGATATGAGGAGGTACATTTATGGTAAGCAAAAAAATAAAAACTATTAAAAGCGCAATTACGTATATTTTATTGGGGTTGGTAATGTTTGTTTCGTGCACAACATATGCATCAGCAAATTCAGAAAAGAAGTTTTGTCATTGGAATGTTGATGCATATTATGGTGATGAGACGTATGTTTCAGAATTTATAAGGAAGGATACAAGCTCATCAATCCGCCTTATGATTAAGTCAAGTAATGGGCCGATGGACTTTAAGGCGCTTGGCGCACTTAGTGAGCAACCGGGTTCAGCGTATTCGGACTGTTCATCAGGAAGAGTTGTAAGAGCATATGCCTGCTCAGATGATGTGGAGTACAGTCTGGTAAATTTTGTAAATGAATGGAATTACCGCTATGCAGGTGTTATGGGAATGGCAGTGACTGACAGCTACACAAGTGCATACGGATATTTTCAGGCGGACAAATAATTTGTAAGAGTGGGTAAATACGGTATATATCACATATTCTTTACAGGGGGTATTTATGGCATTTTTAAAGAAATATAAGTTTGAATTGCTACTTGTGGCGGTACTTATAACAGTCTCCGCTGTGCTGATAAATGTGCTGGCTACAAAGAAAAAAGAGGATGACCATGGAATAATTGACGGACTTCGTCCTGCGGAAAGCTATGCACAGGAGGAGGGAGACGTTCCGTCAGATAAGTTTTATGAGCATAAGATGATGATTTCAAAGACAGATTTTGAAAAATATCAGGTTACAACAGCCGGGGGAAAGACTGTTAAAGTGGTGCTTCCGTGGTGGGAATGTTTTGAGGGGTATAAGAAAGGCGAACCAGAGCCAACAATTAAGCTTTCGGTAAGTAAGGCGGTGGAGTCAGATGCGTATAAAGGAAAAAAGGAAACGGGGTATAAATATCTTTCAATATATTTTGCGGCAGAAAACGATTACAACCTTGGATATGCATGGGAAATAACAGGAAATTATTATCTGACCGACCATGAGAATGGGGAAGATTATATGCATAAAAATTATGTGGATTTTGAAAAGGAGAATAGAATTAAGAAGCTCATTTGTGAGGAAATTATAGATGTGGATCAGGATACGCGCGGAGTTATTACGGTAACAGACGGGAATGAATTTGCATTCTCGGAGCCTGGAGAAGATACATGTATATATATGGCACCGGGTGATAAGATTACGGGCAAGTTTGTGATAAAGATAGAGGAGGATGTACTGGCGGCCGGAAGGGATTATGTATTATATTGTAATGGCTCAAACAGGTGGATGAACTGGGATTTTGCGGTACTGATTGAACAGGATAAGATAGAGAAAGCTGTTAACGTAGAGTAAATATATTTACATATGATTAAGTAGGGGTGATAATATGGGGTTTATTAAAAAATATAAATTTGAGACAGCACTTTTTCTGGTACTTGTAATCAGCGTCACAGTTTTAATTGTTGTTCAGAATAACAAAAATGATAATAAGGGTAACGGAATAGTTGACGGACTTCGTCCCGCAGAAAGTTATGAACAGGAGGAGGGAGATGTTCCGTCAGATAAGTTTTATGAGCATAGTATGATGATTTCAAAGACGGATTTTGAAAAGTATCAGGTTACAACAGCCGGGGGAAAGATGGTTAAAGCAGTACTTCCAGTATGGGAATGTTTTGAGGGGTATAAGAAAGGCGAACCAGAGCCAACAATTAAGCTTTCGGTAAGTAAGGCGGTGGAGTCAGATGCGTATAAAGGAAAAAAGGAAACGGGGTATAAATATCTTTCAATATATTTTGCGGCAGAAAACGATTACAACCTTGGATATGCATGGGAAATAACAGGAAATTATTATCTGACCGACCATGAGAATGGGGAAGATTATATGCATAAAAATTATGTGGATTTTGAAAAGGAGAATAGAATTAAGAAGCTCATTTGTGAGGAAATTATAGATGTGGATCAGGATACGCGCGGAGTTATTACGGTAACAGACGGGAATGAATTTGCATTCTCGGAGCCTGGAGAAGATACATGTATATATATGGCACCGGGTGATAAGATTACGGGCAAGTTTGTGATAAAGATAGAGGAGGACGTGCTGGCGGCAGGAAGGGATTATGTATTATATTGTAATGGTTCAAATAGATGGATGAATATGGATGTTGCGGTGCTGATTGAGCGGGACAATATAGAGAAAGCAGGTAATGTAGAATGAGACAATCATTGAGTGTTGAATTAAGAAGGGCATTTTGTAACAGGGGATTTATTATTGCAATAGGTCTTGGAGGTATAATGGCTGTACTGGCTTTTTTTAATACACAGGCGTGGACATTGAGTAAATACTGGCTAAGCTATATGGCAGGAGAGAGCGCTGCGGTAGAAAGTGCAGTGCATATGGGATTTGTTGATACACCATTGGAAATATGGATGCCAAGATACGGTGCTTCAAGCAAATTTTATTATTTGTGGATAACAATATTACCTCTGTTATGTGCACTGCCTTATGGAACATCATATTTATATGATAAAAAGAATGGATTGATTAATCAGTTAATATATAGAATGAACAGGAAGAATTATTATTTGTCAAAATTTATTACCTGTTTTGTCAGTGGCGGAACCATTTCGACGTTTCCTTTAGTTTTGAATCGAGACTATGAAGAAAAGTCTGTAAATAAGATCTTCTA
>ENA-ORMO01003179-ORMO01003179.1-human-gut-metagenome-genome-assembly--contig:-NODE-3179-length-11266-cov-2.238248_pt1 | contig 11266 bp, 12 predicted proteins | sample MGYA00242106_ERZ509001 | MGnify/ENA primary metagenome ERZ509001 (study PRJEB26280, sample SAMEA2338736) | human gut metagenome | biome: human gut; feature: human-associated habitat; material: faeces... | reverse complement strand
TGATATGCCGAACCACATGCAACAATATAGATTCTGGAAATATTCTTCATCAACTCTTTTGCATCGTTCAGTTCCTCCAACACAATTTCTCCATCTGCCAGTCTCGGAGAGATTGTTTTATGTACTGCTTCCGGCTGTTCCATAATCTCTTTCAACATGAAATGTGCATATCCGCCTTTTTCTGCTGCGGAAACATCCCAGTCAATCAAATGTTTTTCTTTTTCCAGCAGAAATCTGTCTCTGTCAAAAATCTGAACTTGATCTGCCGTAACGACTGCTACTTCATCATCTTCCATATAAGTAACTGTCCTTGTATGTGCAGGAAGCGCAGTAACGTCAGAGGCAATGTAATTTCCATCCTGACCGTAACCAATCAGCAGAGGGGCATCCTTTCTTGCTACAACCATCTGTCCCGGAAAATCAGAACAGAGAATACCCATAGCATAAGCACCTTTGATACGATTTAAAACCGCATACACCGCATCCATCAGATTGGATTTCTTCCTATAATAATATTCCAGTAACTGGACGATTACTTCCGTGTCCGTATCAGAAGAAAAAACAACTCCTTTACAGATAAGAGAGTTTTTGATCTCCAGGTAGTTTTCTATGATGCCATTATGGACAACCGCAATCTTTCCTTCCTGCCCAACATGGGGATGTGCATTGCTACGCAAGAGTTGGTAATGCCTTATATTCCATGGCAAATTCGCTAAGTGCTTCTACGGCATTTAACAGAAGATTTCTGATCTGTAAGAGTGCACTTTGCATGAGGATAATATCCGTATTATCCCCTACATAACAGGATGTAGCTCCCAGATGAATGATTCCCGCCGCCTTCGAACATGCATCCCCGAAAGTATGCACGTGTGCCATAACATCATGGCGAAGCTCACTTTCGTATTGTCTTGCTTTTTCATAATCAATGTTGTCGACCTGAGCTTTCATCTCCTCAATCTGCTCATCAGAGATAGGAAGTCCCAGCTCCTGTTCACTTTCCGCAAGAGCTACCCAGAGTTTTCTCCATGTGGAAAACTTTCGGTCATTGGAAAATATGCTCTGCATTTCTTTACTTGCATAACGTTCACATAAAGGTGATTGATAAATATCTGTTCTCATAAAATCTATTTACTCTCCATTTCTAATCCTAATCGTTTCGCTACCTGGATATACGCATCCTCTACGCCTCCTAAATCTCTGCGGAAATGGTCTTTATCCATCTTTTCTCCACTTTCTACATCCCATAAGCGACAGGTATCCGGGGAAATCTCATCTGCAAGAATGATTTTGCCATGAAACAAAGTGGGAATTGATCAGCGGATCTCCCAGTTCATCATTCTTATAGGAAAATTCAATCGTCGGTTCTTCAAGTACCGTTCCCTCTTCCACACCCAATCTTTTAGAAAAGCTGCCGGCAGCCACATTTCGCACAATCACTTCCAACGGAACGATCTCCACCCTGCGCACTGCGGTCTCTCTGTCATTTAATTCCTGAATAAAATGGGTTGGGATTCCTTCTTCTTCAATCATCTGAAACAGCAGATTGGTCATGCGGTTATTAATCGCACCTTTGCCAACAATCGTTCCCTTCTTTAATCCATTAAAAGCAATTGCATCATCTTTATAAGAAACAATCAGAACATCTGGATCATCCATTAAGAAAACTTTTTTTGCTTTTCCTTCATATAATTGTTCACACTTTTGCATTTCATTCTTCCTCCAATAAAGTCATTTCGCAGCATCCATTTTTCTCGTCGCCACGACAAAAAAAGCAAAAGCGCCTTTAAGTTCATTTTAACTTAAAAACGCCTTTGCTTTTACGCACGCTATTTTACCTCTTAACTTTTATCTTGTCAATCCATTTTGTCTAAAAATCCTTACTTTCATCGATCTATTTCATTAGATCCAAAAGAGTGATATTATCAAAATAATGATTTACCATATGATGAAACTCTTTCCACATCGGCAATGTTTTACATGTATTTGCACGTTTACAGGTTTTTGCATTACATTCCAGACATGCAACCGGAACCAGTTCCCCTTCTGCAAGTCTTAATATATCTCCAATCCTATAATCTTTTGGTTCCCTTGCCAGACGGTATCCGCCGCCTTTGCCCTGTACCCCTTCCACATAATGGTTTTTAGAAAGTACAGGCATAATTCTCTCGATATATTTTAGAGACAGCTCCTGTCGCTCTGCAACCGTCTTCATTGCTATATAACCTTCATTCTGATTTTCTGCAAGATCAAGCAATACACGCAAAGCATATCTTCCCCTTGTTGAGATCATCATTCCTTTGTTCCTTCTTTCCTTATTCTGCAAATAGAGGTGTTGATAAATATCTATCTCCTGTATCCGGCATCAATACAACAATTGTTTTTCCTTTATTTTCGGCTCTTTTGGCAAGCTGGATTGCCGCCCATAAGGCTGCTCCGGAAGAAATGCCTACAAGCACTCCTTCTCTATGCCCCATGAGTTTTCCGGTTGCAAAAGCATCATCATTCTCTACTGTAATAACCTCATCATAAATGGAAGTATTTAATATGTCCGGAACAAATCCTGCTCCAATACCCTGTATTTTATGCGAACCAGCAATGCCTGTAGAAAGCACTGCTGAAGATACCGGCTCAACAGCCACAATCTTAATATCCGGATTTTGTGCTTTCAGATATTCACCAACACCCGTCACTGTACCTCCGGTACCTACGCCTGCTACAAAGATATCCACATTACCATCTGTATCCTCATATATTTCAGGGCCTGTACTCTCCCTATGGGCTTTGGGATTTGCAGGATTCACAAATTGTCCGGGAACAAAACTATTCGGTATTTCATTGGCCAGCTCTTCTGCTTTCGCAATGGCTCCCTTCATGCCTTTCGACCCTTCACTAAGCACAAGTTCCGCTCCGTATGCTTTCATAAGCTGACGTCGCTCTACGGACATGGTATCAGGCATTACAAGAATCATGCGATACCCCCTGGCCGCTGCAACAGAAGCGAGACCAATACCTGTATTACCGGAAGTTGGCTCAATAATTACTGTATCAGGTTTTAATCTGCCTGTACTCTCAGCGTCATCCAGTATTGCTTTTGCCACACGGTCTTTTACCGAGCCAGCTGGATTAAAGTATTCCAGCTTGGCTAAAATTTTTGCCTGCAACTCATATTCTTTTTCAATACGAGTGAGTTCCAAAAGTGGTGTCTTTCCAATCAGCTGCTCTGCCGAAGTATATACTCTTGACATCTCAAACACTCTCCTTTACTTATTCTACCGCATCAAACCCATGCTGTAAATCATTGATAATATCTTCTATATGTTCTGTTCCAATAGAAAGCCGGATTGTATTTGGCTTAATTTCCTGCTCAGCCAGTTCCTCCGGCGAAAGCTGACTGTGTGTTGTAGTCGCAGGATGAATCACAAGACTTTTCACATCAGCTACATTTGCAAGTAATGAAAAAATCTGCAGATGATCTATAAACCTGTAGGCCTCTTCCACTCCCCCTTTAATATCAAATGTAAAAATAGATGCTCCACCATTCGGGAAATACTTCTGATAAAGCGGATAATCAGGATGGGAAGGAAGAGATGGATGGTTCACTCTTTCAACCTGTGGATGAGCGTTTAAAAACTCTACCACCTTCTTCGTATTTTCTGCATGACGCTCCAGGCGCAGCGACAGTGTTTCGATTCCCTGTAATAATAAAAACGCTGCAAAAGGAGAAATGGTTGCTCCTGTATCACGAAGCAGAATTGCACGGATATAAGTAACGAAGGCTGCTGGCCCGGCAGCTTTTACAAAAGATACGCCATGATAACTTGGATTCGCTTCAGCGATGGCAGGATACTTCCCTGAAGCAGTCCAATCAAATTTGCCTGAATCTATAATGACCCCACCAAGAGTAGTTCCATGACCTCCAAGAAATTTTGTAGCAGAATGTACCACAATATCAGCCCCATGTTCAATTGGACGAATAAAATACGGTGTACCAAAGGTATTATCTACCACAAGAGGTAAACCATGTCTATGGGCAAGCGCAGCCAATGCGTCAATATCCGGAATATCACTGTTCGGATTGCCAAGCGTTTCTATGTAAATCGCTCTTGTATTTTCCTCAATAGCAGCTTCCACTTCATCAAGATCATGTATATTGACAAAGGAAGCTGTGATTCCGAACCCCGGAAGTGTATGTGCCAGCAGGTTGTAACTGCCGCCATAAATCGTTTTCTGTGCAACAAAGTGTCCACCATTTTGTCCCAGAGCCTGTAAGGTATATGTAATTGCAGCTGCTCCTGAAGCAAGTGCCAAAGCAGCAACACCATCTTCTAAGGCAGCAACACGCTTTTCCAGAACATCCTGCGTAGAGTTCGTTAAGCGTCCATAAATATTTCCGGCATCTGTAAGTCCAAAACGTGCTGCCGCATGGGCACAATCGTGAAAAACATAAGAAGTGGTTGCATAAATAGGCACTGCACGTGCATCCGTAACAGGATCCGGAGTCTCCTGTCCTACATGAAGCTGAAGTGTTTCAAATCTGTATTTTGACATAATATAGTTCCTTTCGTTTATAAATTTCGATGATTTCAATTAGCTTACTGCGGATTGTCACATTCGACCAAAACGAAAGTTTTCTCGTACAAGCTTTTCAAAATAAAATCCCATAACAAGCTCCTTTTTACCTACTGTATTAGTAGGTTTTTGTTTTTTTGTATTATATCCATTATTTACCTACCATGTCAATAGGTATTTCAAAAATCCTTTAGTAAATTTATTTTACAATTTTCTGCATCGGACTTCATGGCAATCAAACCGCACCACCGATCTGTTATTTCAACTTCATCCAACTGTTTGATAAATAACAAATAAGTAAATTGCTCTATAACATCCAGTGGATTTGTAATCCCCTCTGTCCAAAAAGTTTCCCATATCTTGTCAATTTTGTTTCTCAATTCTCCGGTAATCATACTCTCCTCCGCATTATTAATTAACTTCCGTTTTCTATACAACCATATTAACACAAAATACCTTTGCCAGCTATGTCGAATCTATCTTCCTCTCACTTCCGTTTTGACAAATTCGCCAATTCTTTTATTCCCAGCATCTGCGGAACGTTCTGCAGTATTTCTTTCAACAAATCCTGCACAACGCCTTTGGAATCTGTACCCATCGCCTCCACTGCCTTCATGATAATCCGGATATTTTTAATTCCGCCATCCTGCAATTCTGTCAGCGTCACTGCGTTGGTCGCTTCTAATACGGAAAACAAATCACAGATAATTGCCTCCCTACGCTCCTGCGGGATCTGCTCCAACCAGTTTCGGATTGCCTGATCCATTGCCAAGGCAAAATTAGAGAGTCCCTCACATCGTACAAAAGCAGGACCAGATACTTCCCATGAAAATCCATCATGTTGCATGACTGCCTTCTGCGAACTTGCAATCACAATTGGTTCTACAGAATGATACAGCAACATACCAATGATAGAACTTTCCGGCACATACCGCCTGATTCGTCCGCAAATCTTCTGAAATCCCGGATGTTTCAAAAATTCTTTCATAAATCCCGGCCCATCATTGCTGTAAACTTCCTTAATATGATTTTGGATTGCCTCATCGCAATATGCAGCCGCATAAATCGCCAGATTACCTCCTTTGGAATGCCCTCCGATCCGAATATCCTGCACCGGTATTTCTTCGCAGGATTCTTTTTTCTTTCTTCGGGAAAACAATGAAAATTTTTGCTTTCCTTTTTGTTCTGCTGCCTGTAACTGTAATCTGCGGTGCATTTCCCCCACAAGATTCAAATAGTCTACTGCCTCTTTTTCTGCCGGAACAACACCTCTGCTCAAATAAAAATCTTCTTTCCAGCCAACAATCGTATCATCCGTTCCCCGATATGCAACAAAGATTGTACCATCTCCCAGTTGAATCTCCATAGCCGCAAATTGCAGCATTTTCTCCAAATCTACTTTATTGACATAGTTCTGTATAAGCAAATCCCCAAATCTTCTTGTCTGTGCCATTTCTTTTAACACAACCGGAGCAAATCGAATAAAGGATTTATCTTTTTCCAATTCTTTTTCTGAGTAACGTGCAAAAAACGTTTCAGACAATTGCCGTACAGACACTGCCTCTTCGTCCACTTCGGGCGCAATTCCGTCCAAGTTGACATAAACCAGATAACACAATATTAAATTATCGACTTCATTAAATTCACTTTGTGCGAAAGTCAAATCCCCTCTCCACACAAGATAATCCAGCATATTCATATTTTAAACACTTTCATGTAAAATCGTTAATATTTGTCTCAATTCTTTCACACCAATCTGCCCCGGCGCCGATGCCTGTCCTGCTGCTCCAAAGGTCAACGCAGACCCGAATACCTCTCCGCACAATCGGCTGATAACTCCGTCTCCCGCCATGGACATCGTAATGATTGGCCTGTCCGCATACTTCCGATTCATCTCTTCCGTTGCCGCAAGCAATGTCAGTACATCCTCTTTCTCCCTCGGCATAACCGCGATTTTCGGAAGATCCACCTCCATTTCCTGCATCCCGCAAAGTCTTCTTATGATCTCATCCTTCTCAGGAGTTTTCTCAAAATCATGGTTCGAACCAATCACCCTTACGCCATTTTCATGAGCCGTTCTTACCAAATCATTTACGACGTCATCTCCAATAAACACTTCCACATCAATCAAGTCTGCCAAACCACTTTCTACAACAATTTGATTCAAGGTCCGATAATATTTCTCATCAATTTCTTTTTCCCCACCTTCTTTTTTCGTACGAAATGTAAACAGCAGCGGAAGTTCTCCTAAAATTCTCCTTAACTCCTGCAAGACATCTAATACGGCCTCTGCCTCAAATACCTCCTCGTACCAGTCGGCACGCCATTCCACAAGATCAGCCGGCAATGTCTTTATCTCTGCTGCCGCCTTTATAATCTCTGCTCTTGTCTTCTCTACAATCGGAACACAGATTTTCGGCATCCCCTCTCCGATTGCTGTTCCTTTTATTATTACCGGATTCATCTATACTTCCTCCACATTCTTCATTCTTTTCCAATAAAACAACTATATCATTACTCAACTGCTTTTGGCAAATACGTTTCCATGCAGCAATATCGTCAATATAAACCGCCCCTCTTTTTCCTCGATATTCATTACTCCCCCGTTTTTTTCCACTACATCTTTGATACTCTTTAATCCGAATCCATGGTTCTCTTTTTCTGCCTTTCCGGTCAGATACTCCCCGGAAGTTTCCTTCTGTAATTCTTTGCTATACGGATTACTGATCTGAATCAGCAACCTACCTTTCGTATACTGCAATATCACACTGACACATCTTTCTTCTGTCTCTTTCGCAGCCTCTATTGCATTATCAATGGCATTTCCCAAAATCACACTCATAGCCTGCGATGAAACAGCAAGCCGCTCCGGAATCTGAACATCCAAATCCAGCATAACAGAATATTGCTCCGCCTCCAGCTTTTTATAATTCAAAATACTGTCGATTGCCGTATTCCCACTTTGTACTTCCTGTTTATTTCCAAATTCATTCTGAATAAAGTCATCCAGATATATTTTTGCCTGTTCCTCTTCTCCCAAATCCAACATTCCTTTTAATACAATAAAATGATTTTTCAGATCGTGACGCAGTTTCTTCCAGGCTGCTGTCGACTGCTCCATGTTTTTCAACTGACTCTCATAATACTGATTTTCTTTTTTCAGCAATATTTTTTCATACGCATCAGACAGCGACCGCACAATAAAATCATACAACCAGAAAAACCAGAGCCATGCTCCGAATAGCAAAATCATTTTCTTATTATACATCGGCACCTGATAAAAAGCAGTCATTAATATCTGAAATAAAAACCAACCGATTCCACATGGCGCCAGCAGCACAAATACGCAGTAAAAAAACGTCTTCCTTACTCCTTTTCGTATACTCTGAATCCCAACAAGTGTAAATGCGATTGCATAGATCAGCAATCCCGACATTACCAGGCGAAACAGCGCCACTTCTCCGATCTGATGCGCCTCTATCCTATTTGTCTCATTGAGATACTGAAATACTGCCACTTCCGCACCTCTGAATACAGCAAATACTCCCACACTTATCAAACTATTCTTCCATATATTTCTTTCATAAAAAAAAGTCAGCGCCAGTATTCCGATAAATTCTATGATATACATTAGCGGCGTTCCCATATCTGACGCATGGATATCCGTTGTATAATACCCCATACGTCCTCCTGCCATCAGAGGCGACGGATTATTTACAAACGCACCCAACGTGATGAACAAAAAACAGCACGCATATACGACAAAATTCAGGTATCCTTTCTTCCTCTTCTGTTCCTCATAAAACATCCCGAAAATCCGATACACCGCATAGATGCGCGCTGCATTTCCTAATATAAACATGATCTGATACAAACTTATTTCCATTTTGTAACTGTTCAGTACCTTCACAGTCACGATGCAAAATCCATTTAAAATTGCCTTCGGCAATGGGATTTTGCATTGTTGACTCATGTTCTTACGGTCTCAGCAGCAAGTGCTTCGACCTGTTCTGAATTGGTACTTCCTTTCTATAAATACTTTAATTCTTTCTCCAATTGCAGTTCCTTGACCGCTTTTCTCTGTCCCTGACTGATTGGTATAATATCTCCGTTCTGCATAACCAATTGATTTGTTTCAAATATTTTCACCTTATCATAATGTACAAGAAATGATTTATGACAGAAGAAAAAGCCATGTTTTTGAAGTTTCGGATAAATATTCTTTAATGTTCCGTAAAAGATTTCATTTTCCGTATTTGTATGCATAATAATTTCTCTGTTACTCGCCTCAAAATAAATAATTTCAGAAAGAAAGACTTTCTTATATGAATGCCCTTTCTTATACTGAAACGTTTCTTCACTTTTATCAATCAGCTTTACTGCTTTGTGAAAAACCCTTGTAAATTTCTCTTCATCCAATGGCTTAACCAGAAAATGCAGCGGATGGCTTTCAAATAATTCCATAGCATACGACTGTTTTGAAGAAACAAATACAATCTGCATATAATCATTGTGCAGTTCATTGCGAATCCTTTCTGCAAGTTCGATTCCGCTCATTTTGCCCAACTCAATATCCAGAAATAACAAATCCACCATACATTCTTCTCTTATATACTTCAGACATTTCTCCGCAGAAGTAAAAACTTCCGTCTGAATTGTCACACCTTCTGTTTCTGCCTGTCTGTACAGCATCGTCTCTATCTGTCCGCCAAGAAAGACATCATCTTCACATACAGCAATATTGATCATAATTTTCTCATCCCTGTTTCCTAAAAATAACATATATAACACCACAATTATAACAATATTGCTGTGTCTTTACAATTCTGACATTCTGTCACTTCACCTGGGTCAGCACGCCGGCATCCATTTCACAGACTGTATCACACAGCCCTTCAAACTCCGGCATATTATGTGCCGCCAACAGAATGGTTTTCCCCTGCTCCCGCAGTTCTTCAAACAACCTGCACACTTCCGCCACACCACGTTTATCCAGACCATTAAAAGGCTCATCCAATATGAGCAATTCCGGATTTTCCATGATTGCCTGTGCAATTCCCAAACGCTCCCTCATTCCAAGAGAATACTGTCCGACTTTCTTTTTGGAATGCGGATCCAGCCCTACACGTGCAAGCGCCTCCATCACTTCCTCTTTCCCAATGAGCCTTTGCAGGTCTGCTAAGCGTTTCAGATTGGCATATCCACTCAAATGAGGAAGAAATCCCGGATTCTCAATGATCATTCCAAGAGATTTTGGGAAATCAATCTCCTTTCCGATTTGCTGCCCATGCACCTTCACATAGCCGCTGTCCGGTTTTAAAAATCCACAGATACATTTGAACATAACGGTCTTGCCTGAACCATTAAATCCTATAATTCCATGGATCCTGCCCCTTTCAAAAGAATGGGATATTTCTCTTAGCACCTGCTCTTTTCCAAATGATTTTGACAGTTTATTAATCTCCACCACTGCTTTCATTTTATCTGACACCTCTTCTCTCATTCGTCCATCTGAATAAATGTAAAACTATATGTTTGCATTTTCATCCCTGACAGAATCATCAAAAGAATGATTGCCGCCAGAAATATTCCGATGCTCATACTTATCTTCGGCAGATAATCATAACCGAAATTATGCATCGGAAATGTGGCATGATTCAACGGCGACAGCCATCCGCACAGGACATTTGCCCGATACAATTGATTCTCCGTCAGATGAAACAATTTCTGAAATAAATTCGGATTCAACAAAAAGCCGTACAAATTCACTGCAAAAGCTCCAATTACTCCGGCTGCATTTCCAATAAAAAGATTCAGGCAAAGCATCACAGATGCAATGAACAATGAATAACAGAGCATCAGCAAAAATATCTGCAAAGCGCATTTGTAAGGCAGTACGTGTTCCATAGTCTTAACCGACACCGGGACAATGCCTTTTGACGCGCCGCCATATCCCAGCAATGCTGCCGTCTTACTCCATACATTTCCCGGAAATGCAAAGGCTGCCGCAAAAACACTCTGCACAATGACTAAAAACAAATTGTACAATATCGTGGCTGCGATCACATATACCAACTGTCCTGCCAGCCATACACTTCGTTTCGTCCGAATCAGCCGATACGGAGTTTCTTGATTTACAAACGGCATATCTGCAAACAATAACACAAACAAAAGCGACGACAGCATGACCGACGCAGCATCTCCGTAGGTCCAGATAAACGGTTCTAATATTTGCAGCGAAGTCTCATATCTTCGTGAATAAGTAAGCACTTCGTCTGATAAGAGCAAGCAGAGTACGAATGCCAGTAAAAATGTCATGACAATCCGGGGATTTCTCTTCCATCCGGAAAAGTTCTGTCCCGCAAGCTGAAAAATCTGTCTGATATCACGCATAATCCAACCTCCTTTTCACCGCCAGTATAAGACCGCATGCACTGCCAACACATAATCCGGACAGCACTGTAATACAGAATAAATTTCCATAATAAACAGGCGCCGCCCAATATCTCGGACTTAAAAAATACAATTCCGGATAATATCTGGATTGAAACAAGGTCAACACATAATACAAAACAAAAGGCATCGCATAAGCAAGATAGTGATTCCTCGTCAGTACAGCCGCCATGCTCCCCACCCCAGCCCAGAAAAAGCCGTTTAAAAACCCCCGTATTAGACTTAGTAAAATCATTCCCGCAAT
>ENA-ORMO01003178-ORMO01003178.1-human-gut-metagenome-genome-assembly--contig:-NODE-3178-length-11272-cov-3.716323_pt1 | contig 11272 bp, 12 predicted proteins | sample MGYA00242106_ERZ509001 | MGnify/ENA primary metagenome ERZ509001 (study PRJEB26280, sample SAMEA2338736) | human gut metagenome | biome: human gut; feature: human-associated habitat; material: faeces... | reverse complement strand
CGGCGGCAACTCCGCCGCGGCGGATGCCCTGACCCTGTCCCGTATCGCAAAAAAGGTCTATCTCATCCACCGCCACGACAGCCTACGGGCAACAAAGGTCTATCATGAGCCGCTGATGAACGCGCCCAACGTGGAGTTCTGCCGGAACAGCACCGTCTCTGCGCTGCTGCACGAAAGCCGCCTGACGGGGCTGCGGCTAAAAGATGTCAACACCGGCGCAGAACGCGACCTTGCCTGCGACGGCGTGTTCATCAGCGTGGGACGCGCCCCGGCGACGGAGCTGTTCCGAAGCGAGCTGGCGCTGGACAAGTCCGGCTATATCATCGCGGACGAATCCACCCGCACGAATCTCCCCGGCGTGTTCGCCGTGGGCGACGTGCGAACCAAGGCGGTGCGGCAGGTGGTCACCGCCGTATCGGACGGTGCGGTAGCCGTCCACTATGCGGAGGAATATCTGGCGGAGAATCGGTAAAGGGGCTGCGAACGATCCTCTCATCGGCAGTTCCTGTCCGCAGGTGATACGATTGCAAGCCCTGCCTCATAAGAGTGCAGAGTGCGGGAATTTAAGGAGATAATATATATATGGCTGTTTTTCGGAATTTCTGCGATCATTTTTACAGGATCCAATTTGATTTGCTCTTTTAAAAATAACAGATAATGATTTGAAGTCACTTTGCAGCGTTGATATACTTTATCTGTTTTCCTCCACAGCTTCAGCGGAGGATACTATAAGAAATTCCCGACTCCGGTCGGGGATTTCTTATATTGGCAGCAACGCGCGCATTCCTTAGCCGAGCGCGGAGCTTCTGCTATCCGGGTTTGGACGCCAGCCGTCCATAAGCTCGTCGTTCTCCATGATAAAGGGGCTCGCCGTATCCTGTCCCCATGAGGTGTCATATTTCCCCATAAGGTAATCACTCAGTGCCGTTCGGTCGGCAAAGCGCAGTAGCCGGTACGGCTCCTGAAAGGCAACCTTTTCTACAAAGTACAGCGTCCCGTCCTCCGCCGTCAAAAGAACGCCAACATGCCCGACAAACAGCAGAGATTCCTCCTCGGTCGGCTTATCATGGAAGAATACCGTGATGAGGTGGATTCTTTCATTCTCCCGAAAGATAACACCGCGGGATGCCCATTCCTCTTGTACGGTTTGCACATGACGCTTGATCTCCGTGGTATCCTCCGCCTTCATAGAGGAATACAGTGCGCGGAAATCTGCAAGGCTGCTTCCGCCCAGCGCATCGGGATCTGTTTTCAGCGCTTCCTCGTCCACAAACAGCACATCTTCACCGGCATTGATTTGAGAGTCCGCGCTCACGGAGAGGAAGTCCCCACACAGGCTCATGGCGGTGATCCGGCAGTTATAGCCCGGGAACATTCCGTTCTTCGCCGTCCATTCGTCCTGCATCGCGTAAGGGTCATATTTCGTATACAGCAGCTCTGCTTCCTCAAAGCCATCCGTAAGCCATTCCTGCTTCACGCTGTCATTAAAGCGGTCCACACGGCGGAAAAAGCCCTGAATACGCTCGTCTGACACGCCTATCTCGGAGAGTAGCTCCTTCAAAAGTTCCCTTGATCCGCTGTCGTTCAGGTTTGTGTACTCGATCCTTTCCAATGCCGGTCGCTGCTCGGCTGCGCCGCAGCCTGCAAGTATGGCGGCAATAAGCACAATGCATAAAATGAGAATGCTATCCCGTCGTGATTTCATGGTCCTGATCTATCCTTTCTTTGGCGATTGCCCGGTTTGCTGAGGTTATTATAGCACCGAGCCATAAATCTTATGTTAAGATACAGGTGCTGGGGGTGTTGAAGCAAGCAGCTTTCTTCACTTCTCCAGGTGTTCTGACATGAGAAGTATTATCTGGAGTCGGCGGCGTATAGGAGTATCGAAGCAAAGAACCAAAAAGTAAACGCTCATGAGTGGTGCGGATAAATGGCCGCGCCACTCATGATTGCTTTCAATAAAGGGCAGCTACGGAGATGTTCCTCTCCGCAGCCGCATTATGGTTTGTCAGCGCTTCAGCAGCACCTTCAGATCTGCCTCCGGCGTGGTGATGGGGGCGATGCCGAAGTGCTCGACCAGATAGTTCAGCACATTGGGAGAGATGAACGCCGGGAGCGTCGGACCAAGGCGGATGTTTCGGATGCCCAGGTGCAGCAGCGTCAGCAAAATGCACACCGCCTTCTGCTCATACCACGAAAGCACCAGAGACAGAGGCAGGTCGTTGACCCCGCAGCCAAAGGCGTCCGCCAAGGCCAGTGCGATCTTCACAGCTCCGTAGGCGTCGTTACACTGTCCTACATCCATCAGCCGCGGCAGCCCGCCGATGGTCCCAAGATCCAGGTCGTTGAAGCGGAATTTGCCGCAGGCCAGCGTCAGCACCACAGTGTCGGCAGGCGTCTGCTTGACAAACTCGGTATAGTAGTTGCGCCCCGGGCGCGCACCGTCGCAGCCGCCAACCAGGAAGAAATGCTTGATTGCACCAGCCTTTACCGCGTCGATCACCTGCTCCGCCACGCTCAGCACCGCACCATGACCGAAGCCGGTCATGACCGTGCTGCCGCCGTTGATGCCGGTAAACACCATATTTTCGGCGTAACCCCCCAGAGCCAGTGCCTTTTCGATGACGGGGGTGAAATCCTTATCCTCGCCGATGTGGGTGATTTCGGGATAGGATACCACCGCCGTGGTGAACACACGGTCGGCGTAGCTTGCTTTCGGCGGCATCAGGCAGTTGGTGGTAAACAGCACCGGCGCGGGGATGTCGGCAAACTCCTTCTGCTGGTTCTGCCACACCGTGCCGAAGTTGCCCTTGAGGTGTGGGTATTTCTTCAGCTCCGGATAGCCGTGGGCTGGCAGCATTTCGCCGTGCGTGTAGATATTCACGCCCTTGCCCGCCGTCTGCTCCAGCAGCAGCTTCAGGTCGTGGAGATCATGGCCGGTGATGACGATGAACGGTCCCTTCTCCACCGTCAGCGGGACGGTCACGGGCGTGGGCGTGCCGTAGGTCTCGGTGTTGGCCTTATCCAGCAGCGCCATGCACTGGAGGTTCTTCTCGCCCACCTCCATCACGATGGGCAGCAGCTCGTCCATGCCCCAGTCCTCGCCCACGGCAAAAAGAGCCTTGGCGAAAAAGCGGTTCACTTCCTCGTCGGCATAACCCAGCATCATAGCGTGATGGGCATATGCCGCCATGCCGCGCACGCCGAAGAGGATCAGAGATTTGAGGCTGCGCACATCCTCCTGTGCGCTCCAAAGCAGGTGCATGTCATAGTCGTCGTTCCGTCCACAGCGAGAGGCGCAGCTATGGCAGTTGGGCACCAGCCGTGCCTTTTCCGCATGTACCCGGTCAATCAAATCCCGGATAGTCTTTTCGTTAAAGTTCACATTGGTGACGGTGGTGAACAAGCCCTCGATCATCAGCCGCCAAGTCCCCTCATTCGTATCCGGGGCATTATCTACCGCACGGGACAGTCCAACCAGAGCGCCAGTCAGTTGATCCTGAAGCTCCGCCACCTCAGCGGTTTTTCCGCAGACACCGGCTTTTCCGGTACAACCGGCGCAGCCAGCCGTCTGCTCACACTGAAAACAAAACATCCTGTTATCCATTGTCGTTCGTCTCCTTCTGCTTTTTAGTTCAGAACCTGCATCTCTGGGTTCTTCTCCCCGAATTTCTCGCGCAGCGCACTGCAGATATCCTCCCGGGACTTGCCCTGCTTCTCACCGTTTTTAATAAGCTTGTACGCCTGAAACAGTGCCGAGGGGCCGATCTCGCTGCTGAAAAAGCCGATGCCCTGATTCCATGCCAGCAGCTCGAACACGTCGTCCAGCGCGGCGCTCTCTACGCCGTGGATATATGCTTTTACCAGCTCTCGCGCCGCCTGCCGCATCCGGCCCGCACCGACAGCGTTGGTCAGGGACAGCAGCAGCCGCGTTTCGTAGGGCAGTACGCGCTTCTCGCTCTGCCATGTGGTCTCCCAAAAATCCACGGCGATCTGCCCCAGCTTTTCATCGATCATGGGATAGTTCAAAAGAGCCAGCGGCTTGAAGGGGGCGGAGCTGTCGCCTTCCTTCTTCTCTGTGCGGCAGAACCAGACATGGAACTCCGCCTCACCCCGCTGCTCGGTGTAGTGCTCGTAGCCCAAGCCCTCCATGACAGCGTACAGCGGATGCGGCTCAAAGGTCTGGATGATGTGTAACCCTTCGCCCACCTCCAACGCCTCGGCTCGTTTCTTCAGCCCTTCAAAAAAGCTGCCCTGTATATGGCGCACATCCACGGTCTGAAACCCCTGCGCCTTATTCTTCCAGTTTTCGTAGCTCATGCGGTTATTCTCCTTTCCTCACTCGATAAAACCAGATGTGATATTCGCTGCCGCTCACCTTCTCCGTGTGATGCTCAAAGCCCATAAGGGCCAGCACCGGGTACAGGGGAACAGGCTCGAAGGTCTGGATAATATGCAGTCCTTCGCCGTTTTTCAGCGCGGCGGCCTTTGCCTTCAACGCGGGGAAAAAGTCCATCTTTTTGCCCCGCACGTCCATCACTTCGAATGTGCTGATTTTGTCCTTCCAGTTTTCATAACTCATCGTCTTTGCCTCTCTTGCAGAAAGCTCACGCTTCCTCAAAGCTGTCCTTGCCCACGCCGCACAGGGGGCACTCAAAATCCTCCGGCACCTCGCTCCACGGCGTACCGGGGGCGATGCCGCCCTCCGGGTAACCCGCGCTCTCGTCGTATTCCCAACCGCAAAGACTGCATACATACTTCATCGTGCTTCTTCCTTTCTTTTTCTAATGATTTTGTTATTCTTCCACCAGCCGGCCGTCCACCGTCACGGTGACCACCTGCCACGGGATGAACTTCCCGCTCTGCTGGAGTGCCTTTTTCGCCGCCATCTCCAGCCCGCCGCAGCAGGGTACCTCCATGCGCACGACGGTGACGCTCTTGATGTTGTTCTCCCGGATGATCTCCGTCAGCTTTTCAGAATAGTCCACGCTGTCCAGCTTGGGGCAGCCCACGAGGGTGATGTGTCCCTTGATGAACCGCTCATGGAAGGCGGCGTAGGCGTAAGCGGTGCAGTCGGCGGCGATGAGCAGCCGCGCCCCGTCGAAATACGGCGCATTCACCGGCACCAGCTTGATCTGCACCGGCCACTGGGACAGGCGGCTTGCCTGCTGCGCTTGCGGCGTTTCTGCGGTGGGCGCGTCCTCGCGCTGAATATTCCGGGACTGGCTGCCGGGGCAGCCGCAGGGCAGGGTCATGCCCTCCTTCCGCATTTTCCGCTGCTTATTTTCCATGACGGCCTGCTCGTCATAGGCCGCCGCCTCCCGCTCCACAAAGGTGATGGCCCCGGTGGGGCAGGCGGGCAGGCAGTCGCCCAGCCCATCGCAGTAATCGTCCCGCATGAGCTGCGCCTTGCCGTCCACCATGGCAATGGCGCCCTCGTGGCAGGCCTCGGCGCAGGCGCCGCAGCCGTTGCACTTATTCTCGTCGATCTCGATAATCCGTCGTTTCATGTTCAGTCCTCCTGTTGCTTTTGTGCGCTCATTGTACTATACTAAAAGCAACAAGTCGGTTGAATTTTCAACGAAAGGGGGCTTTTTATGAAAGAATTTTTTCCGATACTTCATACGGCGGCGCTTTTCTCCGGCATTTCCGATACAGAGCTTGCCGCCATGCTCTCCTGCCTTGGGGCAAGGATCAACGCCTTTCCCAAAGACTCCCGCCTGCTCCGTGCCGGGGAGGCGGTGGAGGAAGTGGGCCTCGTGCTGGCGGGCAGTGTCCTCATTGTACAGGAGGATATCTGGGGAAACCGCAACATCCTCTCCAAGGCGATGCCAGGACAGACCTTCGCAGAGGTGTTTGCCTGCGCGCCGGGCTCGGTTCTGAATGTGAGCGTGGAGGCGGAGAGCGCGGTGACGGTGATGTTCCTGCGCGTAAGGCGCGTTTTGAGCGTGTGTCCCTCCGCTTGCTCCCACCATAGCCGGATCATCCGCAACCTGCTGGGCGAGCTGGCGGAGAAAAACCTGCGGCTCAACGAAAAGCTCACCCACATGGGCCAGCGCACGACGCGGGCAAAGCTCATGTCCTATTTTTCCGCCGAGGCGCAGCGGCGCGGCGGCTATGAATTCGACATTCCGTTCTCCCGCCAGCAGCTTGCGGATTACCTCGGTGTGGAGCGCAGCGGGCTGTCCGTGGAGCTTGGAAAAATGCGGGATGAGGGCCTGCTCGACTTTCATAAAAGCCACTTTTTGCTCAAGGTGCCGGAGACGGACGGTCTTCCTCCTTCTGCGCGTTAAGAATCTCCCCTTCAAGCCCCCCTTTGGGCGTATTAGCAAGTGCGGATACACCGGGCAGAATGTTGGGCTTTTACAGAAGGAGAGCGCAACTACGAACCTGCAGAGATTGACAAGGTAGCGTCAGCTCGTACAATCTGATTTGATCATACCCACAGCCGCTTTGGCTGTGGGTATTTTCTGATTGAACTCCAAAAGCTTTGCAGAACTCAAGGAGCCTAAATCGCGTCAAGCAAATCCACTCCTTTTTTGAAAATAAAAAAGGGCCGGAGTCTTATTGCTAAAACTCCGGCCCATGCCATACTGCTATTACATTGTCTGTTCCTGCGAGGCTCGTTCCAATGCTTCCTCCTGCTGACGGACGCGCTCGTCCAGATCCGGTACGCACGCCCTGATCTGCTGCTGGATTCCGCGGATTGTTTCTTCCTGCGTATCCGTAAGCTCAAAGAAGTCCTCATCCACGGAATCGGCGCAGCAGCGGAATATCTCAGTCAGCTGCTCCGGGCTGAAAAGCTGCTCCTTTTGGATAAGCCCGGAGCGTGTGGCGAAATCCTGCTTGGCAGCATCGTAGTTCTCCATGAAATAGTGCCCGTGGGACACGCCCGTGCGGTCATAGTCCCAATCCCATGTGACGAATTGAACGCCGTATTTGCTCGGAGAACCTGCCAGCACCGTGCCGCCAAAGTCAGCGAGGATGCGGTAGTCGCCATCCAGCCCGCTGGCTTTGAGCTGCGGAGCGGATTCCATAGCGGTCATATACTCCAGCGTCTTCGCGGCGATGTCCTCGACGCGATACAGGGCATCCTCTGCCTGGGGCGTGTCCGCATCCTCTCGCCGATAGAATACGCTGCCCTTGCCGGTGATGCGGCAGAGGGGTGCGCCGTTCCAAAGGACAGGCAACTGATCTCCCTCCACCGGCAGGGTTCCAAATCCTACACGGTGCAGGGGAGTACGGACTTCTTCGAGGTAGCGAAGCTGACGGCTTGTGTTTTGGGTGTCCATGTGAGCGATCCTCCTGTTGTAAAAAAATAAGGTCGGAGAAGTCATCTCCGGCCTGCCGTTTCAGACGCTGCAGCCAGCGCCCTTTTAGAAATTGAAAAAGGGCGCCGCTTTTTTCGGCCTGTCAAAGCCGACAAAACGACGCCCAAATTTTTGTGATCCTTTTTCTGTGATGATGCCACTTTTTTTGAGAGAAAAGTCCTCTCTAAAAGGGCACCGGAGGTTGGAAACTGTCCAAGACATGAGATCCTCCAGTTCAAATCCGGTCAGTTGCCCCGAAACCTCCATAAAAATCTATGGTTCAAAAGAAGAAATCCGGGCTCGAAAAAGCCCGGAAACGGTTGATGCGCCTGGCTTTGCGCCAGACGCATCTATACCGGTAACTCTTTATGGCGGAGATGGAGAGATTCGAACTCTCGCGCGCTGTTACACGCCTACCGCATTTCGAGTGCGGACCCTTCAACCACTTGGGTACATCTCCAAATCTTCTGCCCGGGCGGCCGGTTCTTGAGGTCTCTCCCCCGCCACCGCTCCTGCTCACCTATTATGCCACATTCTCCTCCGCCTTGCAACCCCCTTTCTCACCGCCCATAGGGCGCCGTCTCATCCGTCAGCCCCAGCAGATAGTCCACGCTGGTGCCGTAAAACCGGGCCAGGGCGATGAGGGCCCCGCTGGGGATGTCCAGCGCACCGCTCTCATAGCGGGAGTAGGTGGTCTGAGACACGTGAAGCACTGCCGCCACCGCTGTCTGGTTCAGGTCCCGGTCCTCCCGCAGATTCCGCAGCCGCTGGTACATGGCCGTCCCTCCCCTTTTCTGATGATCTCCATTTTAGGATATGCGAAAATCGCATCTTGATTTTTATGCAATAATCGCATAAAATAGAGAACATCGAGAAAGGAGGAGACCGCTGTGCCCCGACAGGACCCACCGCCCTGGCGCATCTGGGTGGACACCCAGCGCCGCATTGTCTCCTTCCACCCAGAGGAAGGCTTCGAGCTTCTGGAGTTCTATGATCAGGAGCTGTTTTTCCGCTGTGTGGACGACTACACCAGCCGCCAGTATCGCTATCAATAGGCGCCCCAGGCCTTGACAGACGGGAAGTTTTTTCATAAACTGAAACAGATTCTGTTGACTGCGCCCCTCTTTGGCGCGGCGGTCCCCCCGCCGGAAAGGACGTCCCATGAAGCTCTCCCACTTTCAATCTCTTCTGCTCAAGACCTCCCGCTGGATGGAGCAGATCATTGCCGTGATCATCCTCATCGCGGTGGCTGTCGGCCTTGGCAGTCTGTGCTGGTCCACCCTGACCACTCTCCTCCGCGCCCCGGCCGACTTCTCCCCCGCCTCGTTTTTTGCCAGCGCCCTCATGCTGGTCATGGGGATCGAGTTTGTCAAGCTCCTGGCCCTCCACACCGCCGGGGCGGTGCTCCATGTGCTGCTGTTCACTCTGGTCCGCCAGATGATCGTCAACCACGCCGGCGCCCTGGAGACCCTCCTTGGCATCGCCTCCATCGCCGGCGTCTTTGCGATCCAGCGTTTTCTGGCTCTCAAGGACGATGATCTGGACGCTCCCGCCCGGTGAGCCGGTCCCTCTCGCTTCCTCCAGACCGCTCCCCTTGGCTCCCCATACGCTTTGCCGCCGATCCTGCCCGGACCGGCGGCTTTTTTCCGCGAAAAAAATCCTCCGGTTTTTCTTTACAAATGGAAGCCGGTAGCATATACTCTTCTCAATAGATATTAACACATTTGATATCTTTTATAAGATTTTCTAATGTCTAAATTTCTGTCAGAAGGAGTGGTTCTATGCCCGAGACCTATGCCGGCAAGATCAATCGAAAGCTTTTGAAAAAGCGCCGCATCATCGACGCCGCCGCCGGCCGGGAACCGGCGGAGCTGGTGCTGAAAAACGCCACCTATGTGAATGTATTCTCCAACGAGCTTTGCACCGCGGACATCGCCGTGACCGAAGGGCTCATTGTGGGCATGGGCGACTACACCGGCCTGACCGAGGTAGACTGCTCCGGCCGGATCGTCCTGCCCGGCTTTCTGGACGCCCACATCCATCTGGAGAGCTCTCTGGTGAGTCCCCGGGAATTTGTCCGGGCAGTTCTGCCCCACGGCACCACCACCGTCATCACCGACCCCCACGAGATCGCCAACGTCATGGGCACCGACGGCATCGAGTACATGCTCCAGGCCACCGAGGACCTGCCGGTGGACGTGCGGTTCATGCTCCCCTCCTGCGTGCCGGCCACGCCCCTGGACGAGTCCGGGGCGGTGCTGGACTACCGGTGTCTGGACAGCTTCTACGACCACCCCCGGGTCCAGGGACTGGCGGAGATGATGAACTTTGTGGGCACCATCGCCGGGGACGATCAGTGCGTGGAGAAGATCGTAGCGGCCCAGGCCCACCACAAAAAGATCGACGGCCACGCCCCGGATCTGCTGGGAAACGATCTCAACGCCTACATTGCCGCCGGCGTCTACTCTGACCACGAGTGCCACGACCTGGCCGACGCCATCGCCAAGCTCCAGCGGGGCCAGTTCATCATGATCCGGGAGGGCACCGCCGCCCGGAATCTGGAGGCTCTGGCGCCTCTCCTGTGCGATCAATACGCCGACCGGTGCATGTTCTGCACCGATGACAAGCACCCCAGCGACCTTTTGGAAAAGGGGCACATCGACTATATTGTAAAGAAGGCCATCGGCCTGGGCGTGGACCCCATCACCGCGGTGAAGGTGGCCTGCCACAACGCGGCCCGGTATTTCCTGCTGAACAACCGGGGCGCCATCGCTCCGGGGTATCTGGGGGACTTTGTGATCATCGACAACTTCCAGGACTTCCGCATCCGACAGGTCTACAAAAAGGGTCGCTTGATGGTGGAGGACGGCGTCCTTCAGGACTTCCCCGCCCCGGCCATCGAGCCCTATCTGGTGGAGCGGGCCCACCGGACCTTCCACCTGGGCCGTCTGACGGCGGAGGATTTTGCCGAGCGGCGGCCCCGGGGCATCCTGGGCATCGTGCCCGGGGAGATCACCACGGTGGATGCCGGCTACTCAGACCGGATCGACGTGGAATACGACGTTTTGAAGCTGGCTGTGGCGGAGCGGCACAAGAACACCCATCACATCGGCATTGGCTTCCTCCAGGGCTACGGTCTCAAGGCCGGCGCGGTGGCCACCTCCATCTCTCACGACTCCCATAACATCATCGTGGTGGGGACCAACGAGGCCGACATGGCCGCCGCCGTCAACCGGGTTGCGGAGCTCCACGGCGGCATTGTGGTCCTGCGGGACGGCGTCTCCCTGGCGGAGGTCCCCCTGGCCATTGCCGGCATCATGAGCGACGAGCCGTTGGCGGTGGTCAACGAGAAGCTGGAGCGTGCCAAGGCCCGGGCCCACGAGCTGGGCGTCAGCCGGGACATCGATCCCTTCATGACTCTCAGCTTCATGGCTCTGCCGGTGATCCCCACCCTCCGGGTCACCACCCGCGGCGTCTTCGACGTCACCACCCAAAGCTACGTGTGATCCTTTTCTTGAAAGAAAAGGACCAAAAGAACTTTCGCGCGTTACCGGGTCTGGCGATAGACCGGGCTTGGTGCTCGACAACCGGGATCGGTGGGTGTTGGGGGCTGATTACGGGCCTTTTCCTGCGGAAAAGAGCCGGGAGGGCTTTGGCGCGGTACGGGGCCAGTGGTAGACCGAGCCTGGTGCTCGACAACCGGGATCGGTAGGTATCGGAGGCTAATTACGGGCCTTTTCCTGCGGAAAAGAGCTGGGGGCTTTCGCGCAGTGCTGGGTACGGCGGTGGACCGAGGCTGGTGCTCGACAACCGGGATCGGTAGGTATCGGAGGCTAATTACGGGCCTTTTCCTGCGGAAAAGAGCTGGGGGCTTTCGCGCAGTGCTGGGTACGGCGGTGGACCGAGGCTGGTGCTCGACAACCGGGATCGGTAGGTATCGGAGGCTAATTACGGGCCTTTTC
>ENA-ORMO01003176-ORMO01003176.1-human-gut-metagenome-genome-assembly--contig:-NODE-3176-length-11295-cov-2.311922_pt1 | contig 11295 bp, 9 predicted proteins | sample MGYA00242106_ERZ509001 | MGnify/ENA primary metagenome ERZ509001 (study PRJEB26280, sample SAMEA2338736) | human gut metagenome | biome: human gut; feature: human-associated habitat; material: faeces... | reverse complement strand
TGGCAATGGCGATTGGAGGAACCATGCCGCCCACCATAACTGCCGCCATAATCATATAACCGCTGGTGGTCTGCGTACCCAGAGCCGCTGTACCAAAAACATAGGCCGCTTTATTAAACGGACCACCCATATCGATGGACATCATTCCGCCAACCACGAGACCAAGAATCACGGAGTTTGCTCCGCCGAGAGATTCCAGCGCATTGTACAGCAACTGGTTTAACCAGGAGAAAAACGGATTAATGGCAAACATGATCACACTGATTCCCAAAAGGCCGAGCACCGGATAAAGCAGCATCGGACGGATACCATCCATGGAGGCCGGAAGTTTTTCTGTTACTTTTTCCAGCAGAAGAACCAGATAACCAGCGGCAAAACCAGCAAACAAAGCGCCCAAAAATCCACCGGACACCGGAATGATACTGGAGTCAAAGGCAGAAACAAACGTTGTTCCCGCGCTGGCAATGACGCCGCCGGCAAAACCAACCATCAGTCCCGGACGATCGGCGATACTCATGGCAATGTATCCGGCAAGAATCGGCAGCATGAAATTAAAGGCTACGCCACCGGCTGTCTTGAAAAATGCCGCTATCGGTGTATTCATTCCAAAGTTGGACGGATCAATACTGTAATCATCCAGCAGGAAGGCAATGGCAATGAGAATACCGCCGCCGATTACGAACGGAAGCATATGGGAAACACCATTCATCAGATGTTTGTAAATCTGATGACCCAAACCTTCTGTATTGTCTTCTTTTTCTACCGTGCTGCTTCCGCCGGTATGGTGATAAACCGGCGCCTCGCCATGGATCACTTTTTCGATCAGTTCCTGTGATTTATGGATTCCATCCGAAACTTTTACTTTGATCACAGGTTTGCCGTCAAAACGAGCCATCTCCACATTTTTATCTGCGGCAATGATAATGCCGTCGCAGGCAGCGATTTCTTCTTTGGTCAGAACATTCTTTGCGCCTGAAGAGCCATTGGTTTCCACCTTCACCGTAATCCCCAGCTCTTTTCCTTTTTCTTCCAGTGCTTCAGCTGCCATGTACGTGTGCGCAATCCCTGTCGGACAGGCGGTAACCGCCAGAACACGATAACCGGAAACGGCTTTGGTTTCCGCATTTTCTTTCTCTTCCTGATTCTGGTTTTCCTGCTCATTTCCATATTTTTCTGCTTCTTTTTCATCAATGCAGGCCATAAATTCTTCTACAGATTGTGCAGAAAGAAGTTTTTCCCGGAAATCACCATCCATAAGAATGGTGGATAAACGGGATAAGGCTTCCAGATGAACGTCCGATCCTTCCGCCGGGGCTGCAATCATAAAAAACAGATTGGACGGCTGTCCGTCCAGCGCGTCACAATCCACCCCTGCCGGCACGGTGATGGCGGCAATTCCCGGCTGTCGTACTGCGCTGTTTTTTGCATGAGGAATACAAATGCCCTCTGCAATTGCTGTCGGACCTTCTTCCTCTCTTTTCATGATTCCTTTTTTAAATGCAGCTTCGTCCGAAATGTTTCCCACCTTGCTGTGGAGGCCGATCAGCAGATCGAGCATTTCTTCTTTTTTCGAGACATCCGCATTTAAGATCACCGCATTATTTTTTAACAAATCAACGATTCTCATTTTTTCTCTCCTTTATCTAAAATGTGAAAGAATCTTTCCTCTCTTTTCAGGCTTCCAGTTGTTCCAGCATTTTGGAAAACAGAGCAAAAGAGGCCAGACCTTCTGAAAAGGCTGTGGCGCTGCCTGCGGCAGTTCCGGTCTTCAGCGCTTCCACATAACTTCCATGTTTCAGGTAACCGGCAAGGAATCCGGCAACCATGGAGTCTCCGGCGCCAACGGAATTCACCACTTTGCCCTCTGGCGTTCCCATCTGCACGGTCTCCCCATCTTCCGTAATCAAAATCGCTCCATCGCCCGCCATGGAAATCAACACGTTTCGCGCGCCCATTTTCTGCAGTTCTTTTGCGTAATGAACGATTTCTTCTGTTGTTTTGCATTCTGTATGGAACATTTCTCCCAGTTCATGATTATTCGGCTTAATCAGGAACGGATGATACTTCAATACATTTAACAGCAGATCTCTGGTGGCATCCACCACGGTACGGATCTGTTTTTTCCCCAGTCTTGCCATGATTTCCTCATAAATGTCTTCCGGCAAGGTGTTGGGAATGCTTCCTGCCAGCACCAGAATATCTTCCTTTTGCAACGTATCCAGTTTTGCAAAAAGAAGCGCAAGAGCTTCCCGGGTGATCACCGGACCCTGTCCGTTGATTTCTGTCTCTTCTCCATGTTTCACCTTGACATTGATTCTGGAATTTCCTTCCGGAAGATGAATGAAATCCGTACGCATTCCCAGAGAAGCCAGACCTTCTTCGATGGCTTTTCCCGTAAAGCCGGCCACGAAGCCCAGCGCCGTTGTTTCCAGCCCCAATGTATTTAAAACCGTAGAAACATTAATGCCCTTTCCACCATAAAAAATGGATTCCTTTCTGGATCTGTTGATGTCCCCTAATTTCATCTCATCCAGAAAAACGACATAATCCAAAGCGGGATTAAACGTTACTGTATAAATCATATGCGCAACCCTCCTTTTCTTATTTTATCCAGGTTTCTAAAATTTACCCACACGCTTTTGTTCTGACGGATTTCTCCGCCGGCTTTTCAACCGGAACTGCTGCATTACCAAAGAAAACACAACAGTTCCTTTAAACAGGATTGTATGGATATACAGAGGCAGCTCTTTCCTCCGTGTTTCTATTGTAACAAAACCAATCTTTTCCGCACCTAACGATTGTCATGTTCTTTCATGGAGAAATGTCACATCCCTCTGTGACAAATGTCATAAAAATTACTGCCGAAGCATTTCATCCAGTTCTCTGGTAAGATTAAATAAAGCCGTACGAATATCGTCCCGGGATTTCGTCAGGACGGACAGCACACTGTCCATCTTGTCGTACACCTCCTGATGCAGACGAAAGTTTTCCGGCGCCGCTGCATTGGCAATGGCCTGATCCAGAAGAGAAAGATCAATATCCCTGCCTCCCGGCGTATCCTCATTTAAAAATTCCATAACCTCGTCGGATCTGGTTACCGCCTTCAGCGGCGACGCACCGGAAGAATCCTTATAGATCAGTTTCTGAATCTCTTCATCCATGGTCAGCAGTTTCAGAAAATCCCAGGCTTCTTTTTCCTTGTGCGTCCGGGCGCTCATGCCAAACAACAGCGTTTCCATGGAAGATGTGTTGGTTCCGGACGGTCCGGCGGGCATAGGCATACAGTTCCACTCAAAATCAGAATATTTTTTTATTCTCCATGGATACGGCATATAGGTTCGATAGTCCGAAAAGGTCAGCGGGCGAAATACGACATGACCAAGATCGAAATCATCGGCGCTGACCTGATAACCCTGATTCGTCTCCTCCAGACTGCGGACAAATTCCATGGCTTCCAAAAAGCGATCGTCGGTCACGGCTGATTCCGTTCCCTCCTCGTTAAACAGCCGGATTCCGTTGGCATAAACCGCCTGATCCCAGGTATATCCATAACAGCCAAATTGATCGAGCTTCCCGTCTCCATCGGTATCCCTGACCGTCTGCCGGCATATAGTATAAAACTCTTCCCAGGTCCAGTAATTATCCGGCAGGGCTATCCCTTCTTTTTTTAACAGGGTTTTATTGACAAACATCAGGGTCGGATTACAGGAAAATGGCAGAGCATACTGTTTTTTCTGATATTGTCCTGCCGCTATGGACATGGGATAAAATGCAGAATCCTCCGCTTCGTCATCAGCGGCAAGAAAAGTGTCCAGTGGTTTCAGCATCCCCCCGGCAGCCAACGTTTGAAAATCTTCTTCCAGAATCAGATAAAGATCCGGCTCTGTTCCTTTCAGAATCTCTCCGAACAGCCATTCCGAATAATCTTCCGAAGGGATTCCCTCCTCATACACCACCCGGATGCCAGGATGTTCTTTCTTATATTTCTCAATGGCCTGGTCAATAATATCATAATGCATCGTCCCCGGAACTTCCCAGTTGCTCCCATAAAAAATACCGATCCTGAGCGTATGTTGTTCTTTAAAGGTCAGCGCCAGAAAAAGGGCGCTTAACACAATGACCGTTGCCAGGAGAATCTTCAGGGGATTTTTCTTCTTTGTTTCTTCCATGCCCGCCTCCTAATCCAGAATCCGGTTCACTGTTCCTGTCTGTACCGCCCAGATAGCCACCTGCGTACGATCCCTGAGATTCAGTTTATCCAGAATGGAACTGAGGTAATTGCGTACCGTTCCTTCCGACAGAAACAGTTCCGTCGCAATTTCTTTATTGGATAAACCACAGCCAATCTTCTGGATTACTTTCCATTCCGTTCTGGTCAGATCCCTGGTCTCTTCCTCATCAACCTGAATCGCATAGCTGCTTTGTGCCATCTGGTTAAATAATTTAACCACCTTATTGGTGATTTCCGGATTAATCATGGCTCTGCCACTGACCACCGTCCGGATGGCCTCGGCCAGATCCTTCATGGAAATTCCTTTGAGGAGGTAACCGCTGGCTCCATATTTGAGGGCGCCATACACATATTCATCGTCGTCAAAAGTGGTCAGCACAATGATAAAAATATCCGGGTATTTTTCCTTGACCTGACGGGTACATTCCACCCCGTCCATCCCCGGCATACGAATATCCATCAAAATAACATCCGGCTTATCTTTTTTAATCATCTCCAGCACCTGATGCCCGTCGCCGGCCATACCGGTCACTTCCATATCTGCATTGGCGCCCAGCACAATCCCCAGACTTTCTCTGATCAGTTCCTGATCATCTGCAATCATGACTTTTATCATTTTCTTCCTCCCTCTCCATGTCTGTCACAGGTTCTCTTCTGTCTTTTTCTGGCGCATGGGCATTTTCACAATCACCGTAAATCCAAAATTTCCTTCACAGTACAGCGTTCCCCCGGCCAGTTCCACTCTTTCTCTCATATGCTGCAGACCGAATCCTTCCACGATTTCGCTGCAGCCGCAGCCGTTATCACTGATCATCAAAATCAGCTCTCCGTTTTTTTCACTCATTCTGATCCAGATTTCCGTCGCCTTTCCATGACGGATGGCGTTGGTCGTACTCTCCTGAATGATCCGATATAAGATTTCTTCAATGTCTGATTCAAATTCAATTTTATCAATATAAGAAACAAAATAGATTTTTGTATTGGTTCCCCCGGACATTTCTTCAATCATCTGATGAATGGCATTTTCCAGAGACAGTCTTTCCAGGGCGTCCGGTTTCAGTTTTCGCACCGAACGCCGCACATCATCCAGACCTGTCCGGGCCATTTTCCCAATGGTCTCCAACTGCTTCCCGGCTGCTTCCGGAGAGGTTTCCATGAGAATGGCCACAGCGTCGATTCCCACGGAGATTCCCGTAAGAATATGTCCCAGCGTATCATGAATCTCTCTGGCCAGCCGATTCCGCTCTCTGGTCTCTCCCATCAGTTCTTTTTCCTGCGCAAAAGCATGCAGTTGTTCATTGGCTTTTTGCAACTGCTGGTTGAGCGTTAAAATCCGCTCATTTTCTTTACGGTCCGCCATAATCAGTAAAATGATATAGCCGAGAAAAAATAACATATTGGCCAATTCACAGACCGTTCGAATACCGAGAAAAAGCTTTTCCGTCTGCAGGCCGTAAAACGATACCCACCCCTCGAAAGAATTCATGGGAACCAGAAGACTGATGAGCTGATAATTACAGATCAGATAGCAAAAACAGGCCAGCGATAACACGGCCAGCCGGTTCCAGGATTTTTTCACATAAAATAAAATCTCCGCAAAAACAAAAAGCAAAATCCCATTATAGGCCATATCCAGTTTTTCCATCAGGAAAACCGCCAGAACGATTTCCAGAACATTGAGAACAGAAAACCACGCCGTTCCCTGAACGGAATCATCTCTTTTCAGCCAGATGCACATTCCCAGAAGTATACAGCATCCGCCTGCCACGGCAATACGGGTTTCCGGCCGTTCCGGCATGACCATCAGTTCATCCATAAAACCTGCCGCCTTCTGCGAAAAGGCGATTCTGTACTGGGTCAGAACAATGACTGCCGTCAGAAAGGTGATCGTAATGACGTTCAATAGCCCCATCAGCAGCAGACTGAGATCCAGATCGTTATCCGGCAAAGAGATCGCCTGGTTTTTTGATTTTTTTTCTTTTTTTCTCATCCCTTTTCTCCCCTGTTTTTTCCGTTGTCTATTCCCATCCGGTTATATTAAACTGGGAGACGTTCTCCTGTGTTACCAGATGGACCGGTACGACCACCTTTTTTTCCACTTCTTTTTTCTCCAGGACATCATAAAGAAGCTCCGCCGCTGCCGTTCCGATGGATACCGGAGACTGGGCGGATGTGGCCGTCATCCTTTTTTCATAAATCATGGTCTTGGCCTCCGGCGCTCCGTCTACGCTGTACACCAGCACATCCGGCAACAGATGTTCCGCATCAAGCGCCGCCATGGCGCCCAGCGAACTGGGATCGTTCAACCCCATCACCACGTCAATGTCCCGATGGGTTTGCAGTAATTCCTCCACCAGAGGCTGGGCGATTTCCAACTGTCCGGCGCACTCCAGTTCCGCCACCGTCTCGTAAGGCCAGCCTGCCTCCTTCAGCGTATCCTTAAAGCCTCTGATTCTGTCCATGGCCGATTTATTGGTATGCTGCACCAGAAACAGGATTTTTCCTCCGTCTCTTTTTTCCATCAGATCACGGGCGCACAGTACCCCGGCATGATAATTATCCGAAACCACGGTGGCTTCCACCCAGTCTTCATCATACACCTCCGCATCCACGGCAATCACCGGAATCCCGGCATCTCTGGCGGATTGCAAAGGTTCTTTCACCGCTTTCCAGTCCACGGCATTTAAGAGAATGGCGTCTACCCCTTCTGCGATAAACTGCTCGATTTGTCTTTTCTGTCTCTCTGCATCCAATGCGGCGTCTCTGGCTACAACCACATCCCCCCGGCTTCGGACGACCGCCTTGATTTTCTCATCCACCACCTGAAAATAAGGATTATTCATGGTCATATACACCGTACCGATTTTTTTTTGTTCTTTTCCGTCTGCATTTTTATTCCGGCTATAATACAGCAGCGCCACGCAGCAGGCCAAAATGAACACCAGCACCGCCAGACTGATAAGCAATACCAGACTCCTTCTTTTTTTCATTTTCCTCTCCACCTTCTATAACTTTCCCTTATTTTATCTTTTCTCCTACTATTTGTCTACAATCATCTCCGGCATCTTATGGCTTTTTTCTGTAAAAAAAAAACAGCCATATCCCGCTGCATGGCAGATGCCATGGCAGAATATGACTGTCTTTTTTCTTTTGCATTTTAAGGGCAAAACAGATTATCCGATTTTTTCATTACTAAGATACTGCTCGATATGTTCGATGGCGGCCTCTTCATCTTCACCAACTGCGGATACGGTGATCTTTTCACCGGCAGGCAAGCCAAGAGTCATCATTCCCATGATGCTTTTTGCGTTTACCTTTTTATTCTCAACTTCCACATAAACCCGACTTTCATACTGACTGGCCGTCTGTATAAATAAAGCGATCGTACTTGGATCAAGTCCTGTAGGAATCTTGATTTCCATTAATTTTGTAATCATAATAACCTCCTGATTTTTACCTGTATACTCTCTTTGTCCTGTCCCGGCATGCGCATTGTCCCTGCGGAAATGGTCATGAAATGGAGCCGCCTTCCCTGAGATTTTGTGCAATCTGGCTGAGTTTCCTCAACCGGTGATTTACGCCCGACTTCCCTACCGGGGGATGCAGCATCTCGCCCAGTTCTTTCAGCGCCGCCTCCGGTTCTTCCAGTCTGGCAAAAGCAACATCCTGCAGGTTTTCCGGCAGTCGCTCGAGACCAACAGTGTTTCTTATATATTCAATATCTTCAATCTGTTTTCTTGCTGCGGAAACGGTTTTATTTATATTGGCCGCTTCGCAATTTACCCTTCGATTTACCGTGTTACGCACGTCTTTTACAATACGTACATTTTCAAATTTCATCATGGCGATATGGGCTCCCATGATATTTAACGCATCTGAAATCATCGAACCCTCTTTCAGATACACGACATGGTATTTTTTACGGATCACGATTTTCGCTTCCAGTCCAAAAAACTCCATAAAGTCTTTTAACTGCTCCGCCTTATGTTCATCTGTGCTGGCCACTTCAAAGTGATAGTTCCTTTCCGGATCCGTCACCGAACCCGCACATAAAAAAGCGCCCCGAAAAAAAGCTCTTCGACAGCATGTTTTTTGCAGCACCGGATTATGCAGCAGATCTTCTTCATCCATCTGTCCCAGATTATTCATGATGCCCGTCGCCCTGAGCAACTGCAGTACATCCGCAGCTTTTTCTACGGCTATGCTGTATATATGGCTCTTTTTCTGACGGTCATGCTGCAGCGTTTTCACCTTGGGCTGAAAAGAAAATACCGTTCTTAGCAACGTATAGAACCTTTTGGCCAGCGAAATATTTTCCGTGGTCAGCCGCACCGCCTTGCTGCCGTCAGACAGACAATGCACGCCATGACCAAAACGAAGAATGGCGGCCAGTTCCGCCAAAACACAGTGGGTTTCCGTTTCCGGCAGGTGGGTCAGTTCTTCTTTTACTTCCGACGAAAATGACATTTTTCTCCGTCCCCCTGTTATTTTTCCTTCCGGCGCGTGTCGTTACTGATGTCCCGGTGTTCCATCCGAACGCTGTACGGCAGATTCAGCATACGTTTATAAATGGCATTGGTCATAGTAACCGACCGATGTTTTCCCCCTGTACAGCCAATGGCCACCACCAGATGATATTTTCCCTCATCCAGATAATGGGGAATGAGAAAACGCAGCAGATCTTCCAGCTTATCCAAAAAGATATGGGCGTCCGGGCAACGAAGAACATAGTCCTGCACAGGAGAATCATTTCCTGTCAGCGGCCGCAAATTTGGATCATAGTAAGGATTGGGCAGAAAGCGGACGTCAAAAACCAGATCGGCGTCTGCCGGAATTCCATATTTGAAACCAAAAGATAAAAAAGTGATAATAAAATTACCGTAATTTTCTTCTTTCACATAAATCTTCTCCAGCTCACCTTTCAATTCTCTGGTCAGCAGCGAAGACGTATCAATAATATAATCTGCCTGTTTTTTGATGAAGGAAATCATCTTGCGTTCCATCTGGATTCCGGTTTCCACCCTGCCCTCTTTGGAAAGAGGATGGGTTCTTCTGGTTTCCTTATAGCGCTTGACCAGAATATGGTCTTCCGCATCCAGAAAGAGAATCTCATAACGAATACCTGACTCATTGAGCACGCCCAATTGTTCCGTCAGACCATCCAGCCGTTCTCCACTCCGGATGTCCACCGTCACCGCCACCTGATTCACATTAACCTTTCGATCAAAGGCAATTTTTCCAAAATTCGGCAGCAATTCCACCGGCAGATTATCTACACAAAAAAATCCCATGTCCTCCAGGATGTGCAACGCTGTACTTTTTCCTGCTCCTGACATCCCGGAAACAATCACAAATCTCACTTTTCCACCTCTGCAAATCCCAGCATACGTACCTCTGTATCCATGGCAACACCAAACTGCTGTTTTATTCTTTTTTGTACCTGTCTGATCAGAAACAGTACCTCCTCCGCGGTGGCGTTTCCACGATTGATCACAAATCCGCTATGCTTCTCGGACACCTGTGCGCCGCCAACGGTATACCCCTTTAATCCGGCATCCTGAATCAGCTTGCCGGCAAAATAGCCCTCCGGTCTTTTGAACGTACTTCCGGCGCTTGGATATTCCAGCGGCTGCTTCTCTTTTCTTGCCTGCGCCAGCTCATCCATCCTATCTTTAATCTGTTCTTTATCCCCCCTTGTGAGGTGAAGACGGGCAGACAAAACGATATATTCTTTTTCCTGAAGCACACTGTGACGGTAAGATAAATCGAGATCTTTTGCCGAGAGGAGTACAATCTCTCCTTCCCTGGTCATCACCCGGACATCCAGAAGAACATCCTTCATCTCTCCGCCATAGGCTCCTGCATTCATGCATACGGCGCCGCCCAGAGAACCCGGAATACCTGCGGCAAATTCCAGGCCGGTCAATCCGTGTTCCCAGGCTTCTTTTGCAACACGGCGAAGCGTTGCTCCCGCCTCAGCATAAATAACGTCCCTTTCCACAGAAATCTCCTTCAACCCACCGGTATGAAGAATCATTCCACGGAATCCTTCATCTGATACGAGTAAATTACTTCCATTTCCCATGACAAAAAACGGAACCTGTTCTTCACGAGCCAGACGCAGAGCCTGCGCCATTTCCTCGGCGGATGCCGGCTGCACGAAAATATCCGCCGGCCCTCCGATTTTGAAACTGGTGTGCCTGCTCATGGGTTCTTGTTCCAAAACGGTCCCTTTTTGTAACTGATTTTTTAATTTTTGACAGAATTCCTGTATCATGTTATCTCCTATTATGTTATAAATACACCTGGTCACCTTTTCCTGTCGGCAAAAAACCGCGAAAAAATCTTTTTGCTCAATTTGGTTGAGGGAAATTATATTTTCCATACCATATGTAGTTATATACTCTATCATACTCTAATTTTATGGGAAGTACAATGTTTAAAAAGCACAAAATAAAGGCAGGCTTTGTGTCTGCCTTTATATAAATCACCCAAGGGCAATTATTCTACAATTAATTTTGCACAACCATAGATGCCTGCATCATTTCCCAGCGTAGCTAATCCGAATTTTGTATCTTTCTGTCTGCCGAAAACAAAGGAATCAAAATATTTTTTGACGGTGTCGGTGACGATGGTTCCCGCCTTGGATACCCCGCCGCCAATGACGAAGATTTCCGGATCGGTGACGCCGGAAACAAAGGACAGTCCGCGGGCAAGATACCGGGCAAAACGATCCACCACTTCTAACGCCACTGCATCGCCGTATTTGGCGGCGTCAAAAACATCCTTTGCCGTCAGAACATCCACCCGGGCAAGCACCGTATCTTTTTGTGTATCCTCCACTGCCTTCCGTGCCAGACGCGCAATGCCTGTCGCAGAAGCATATTGTTCCAGACATCCCTGTTTTCCACAGTTACAGGAAGCGGTCTCATGGATATTGATCAGCATATGGCCCAGCTCCCCACCGTATCCATGGGCGCCGGAAACGATTTTTCCTCCGACGATGACGCCGCCGCCAACGCCGGTTCCCAGCGTAACCATGACCAGATTCTGGTATCCTTTTC
>ENA-ORMO01003170-ORMO01003170.1-human-gut-metagenome-genome-assembly--contig:-NODE-3170-length-11306-cov-2.295174_pt1 | contig 11306 bp, 11 predicted proteins | sample MGYA00242106_ERZ509001 | MGnify/ENA primary metagenome ERZ509001 (study PRJEB26280, sample SAMEA2338736) | human gut metagenome | biome: human gut; feature: human-associated habitat; material: faeces... | reverse complement strand
ACAGGAATCGGGTATTGAGCACTCGTTGCACGAAACGGCGATCCGCTTTATGCAAATCCTCCTGCACCTGCATATGCACTTCGCCCAACGATCGCGCTCCTTTGTCCCCTTGTACCGTGGTGAGCGTTTGGCCGAGAACGCCGATCAGTATCTCTTCGTTGCAGGCTTTCCGCAAACTGTCGTAAACGCTGCCGTCGCCGCCGGACGCCCCCGGTTCGACTTTGAATTCCGAGCCTTTGGGCAGAATATTGACCAGTGCCGCGCCCGCCTCTTCCAACGCTTTCTGCAATTCGATACGCGCCCCTTCGTCGTAAGTCTCGTAATAGGCCGTACGCATCGGCATCCCGAAGATTTCGACGTATTGCGCCCAGTCGCCGAAATTGTTCCGTTTGTACAGGACGAACGGAGCGACGTTAAGCAACAGTCCGAGATCGTCCGCCGCTCCGACTTCGAGGAAAAAGTCGTCGCCGCGGTAAGGCACGCCTCTCTCGTCGTTCTCCTCCAAGGCGACCTCTCCGAATTGCGGTCGGATATGTTTCGGCGGTATGGGGTGCGGTACGATTCCCCCGTCGGTGAATTCCAGCTCCGTAACGGTGATTCCCCAAAACAAAGACAACATGATTTCCGTCAGCACCGCCTCGAATCCGGGACTGTCCATCAACCGGTCGATCTCCGCTTCCGGTTTGTCATTACGGGTAAACGTCAGTTCGGCGTTCGTTATGGCCGAAATACGTTTGCGGACGGCATCCGCAAGGATATTGTCGCGCATCAGCTCGGCATACAAGTCGTACAGGCGCTGGCGGCGGCCCGTGTCGGCAGCCCTGAGCGCCCGCTGAACATTGGAAATGTCGAGATTCGTGCGGTTCGGGGCTTTGATCGTAATTTGATTGACGACCAGCCTTTGTTCCTTGTCCGGCTGGGCTTTATTCGTTATCTGGTCCATTCTTAGAACAGGGTTTGAGCAGAGGATTAGAAATGCGTGATCCGTTTGGGATTGCTGCTGAAATGGAACGGCCCCGACGGAGCGTCTTCTCCGGCGGCCTTTTTCGGCAAGTCGGGTACGACGTCGCCTTTCTGTACCCCTTTGAGCCAGGCCACCGCACGCTCGTATCGCTGTTGCCTGCGCTCATAGTAATTGCCCGCCGCGCACAAGTTGATCAGGTGATATACGGCGATGTCTTTGCAGAAAATCAATAACAGAGGATCACGGGCATCACCGGCAGCGGAGAAGATGGCCTCCGTATCGTAAGCCGTCAGATAGCCTTTCGCCTCCGCTATCGCGCCCGACAATGCGGCCGTGATAATCGTTTCGTCGGCGCGGGAGATCAATTCGGCGTGCTCTTCCCGCAAGTGGGTTTTCAAGTCGTCCGGTGTCAGGAACATGGTCAGTATCGTTTAGTATTGTGACGGCGCGGTATGGAAATAATCTGTTGTCCGAGCGAGGCTTGTTTTTCGCGCACGACATAAATTCCGCCCTCTACGGCGTCCACGCCGTCCGCCGGGGCGGCCAGTTTCGGCCCGAACAACCGGAACTGTTCGCGCAGGCGCATCATATGCGGATTGCCCTGCTCATCGATGTTGAATACCAGTTCCCCCAGCCGCACCAATGGTTCCAAGGCGGATTCGAGACGGGTGAACTTCTCGCCTTTTTTCCGCGTGTCCGGCGTAATGCCGATATAGGCTCCCGTCTTTCTCCCTTTGGCCGCGAACGCCGGTACATAGACCTGCGAATAAAAGGGATCTTGCAGGGTATTGTTTTCGATGTACCAATAGACCGCAGGACAGCGACCGCCGATCCAGTCGCGCAGGTCGAAAAACCAACCCACGAAATCATCCGTCGTAGCCTGATCTACGAAACATTTAATCACATAGTAGCGCCCTTTCAAAAAACCGAGAAGCACCAGCGCCTTAGTGGACGTTCCGCGCGCTTTGGCGCTGTTCGACGGCGAGGGGTCGGCGTAGGCGACCAGAAAAGGGAAAGCGCCGAGCGGCGGCACTTTGCTCCAGGTCAATTCCGCAAAGGTGTTGCCCTCCGTCACCGGATTGTTGAAATATTCGCCCTGTTGCGCTTTGTACGATATTTTCGACAGGATTCGGTCTATGCCCTCCTCCGTATTTTTGGTCGGCCAGGTGGAGTGCCCGTGCGCATCCCGGATGTTGATGATATCCGCGTGGTCCGCCTTTTCCATCGCCCGCCTGATACAGCAATCCTCGGCGATGATGTTGCCGCAGAAAATAACCAGCAGGGGCGTGGAGACCGACCGCGTCGGATACAGCGCGCGTTCGAACCACTCCCATTTCTTATTCAAAATTTCGGGATTGCGGCAATCCTCGTCGGTATCGAAATCATCGACCAGCAGCACGTCCGGTCGCAGCTCGTTATTCCGGGTGCCGCGGGGACTTTGCCCGGCGCCCAGCGCCCGGAACGACGCTCCGCCCTTCGTGACAAATTCCCCGATGTTTTTTTGCAATCCGTAATCGTGTATCAACCGGTCGTTCTCTTCGAAAAAAGCGCGGTACGGGGCTAAAAGACGTTCTGCATTGTCCTGCGTATTGGAGGCCAGAACAATCGTCCTTTTCCGGCCCGTTACGGCCAGATAGCACACCTCCATCATCGTGCGCGACGATTTGGCCAGCTCGCGCGACCAGGCGCGCACTTCGTACCATTCGGGCCGTGCCATGATCCGTCGCGTTGCGGCGATATGAAACGGTGCCGGAGCCGACGTGTAGAAACGCTGGAAGTAGTAGGCGAACCACGATTCCGGGTCTTTTTCCAGTTTCCGGACCCGCGCCCGGCGTGCGCCGCGTTTTTCGTTCGGATCGGTGTACAGGCCGCTGTGGAACGTGCGCTGGAACGCATACCACTCTTCATATGCTTTACGTGCCTCTGCATTCATCGCATATTCTCTTTGATGAACGCGTCGAACAGCGGCAGAAACTCCAACGCTTTTTCCGAATCCGCTTCGCGCAACCAGGTAAGGAACTGTCGGCCCACTTCGACTTTATGCGTGATGTTGGTTTCGGTTTCCAGTTTCTTGATCGCGTTAGTCAGTTTGGTGATCGTATCGGCCTCTTTACTGGATACGTAGTTGCATTCGGAGCGATTTTCCACCGCTTCCCGGATCGCGTTCAGCTGGGCATGGAGCCACCCCAATACGTCTTCGCGCCCGCCGATGATCGACGTTTTCAACCGCTCCCACTGCTCTTCGCGCACCCATTTGCTCACGGTCGCCTCCGTCACGCCGACACGGACGGCGATTTCCTTTTGCGTAATTCCCTTTTCCGAAAGGTAAAGGGTCTTCGCAAAGTCTTTCTTCTGTTGTCTCGTCTGGCTCTCCATGCTCCCTTTTTTCTGCAAAAATGGCCGGTTTGCCACCCATATGAAAAATTTACCTAAACCGTTCAGGTACATTTTGTTATGCTACATCCGACGGGCGACTTTTGCAGCAAAAAGGACAAATGCCGCAACATTACATCGACGCGATCGACCAGGAAAAAAGGGAAGCCACGATGCGCCTTTACGGCGCCATCGGAGAAAAAGTGGACGGAGACCTGTTCGCTCAAGAAATGGCCTCGCTGGACGAGGGGTGCGACCTGATCCATCTGCGGATAAACAGTCCGGGCGGGGAGGTTACGCAAGGCCTCAGCATCGTAGGGACGATGCTGGCGATGAACACGCCGGTACACGTGCATGTGGACGGCGTAGCGGCCAGCATGGCAGCCGTGATCGCCGTCTGCGGCGACCGGCTTTATATGTACGATTTCGCCCGGCTGATGATCCACGACCCTTATTTCGCCGGGACGGACGAACTGACCCCGAAACAGGAGAAACAACTGGCGCGGACGCGCGAAGCCTTGATCCGCATCCTGAGCCGTCGGGGGAAGGACGAGGCCGAGGTGGACCGGCTGATGGCCGAAGAGACCTGGTTCTCGGCTAAAGAAGCGAAAGCGGCGGGCCTGTGCGACGTGATCGTCGGCTCCAGGCAGAAAGCCCTGATGAACCTCGCTCCGGACGAACTCCGGGCCAGAATCGACGAACGCAACCAATCACAAACCGATACCGAAATGGGAAAAATCACAGAAAAAGCCGCGGGGATGCTCGGCGTGAAAGCCGAGGCCCCGGACACGGAAATCTCCGCCGCCATCGAAACGCTGCATGCCGCGAAGGTCGCCGCCGAACAGGCGAAAGCCGATGCCGACAAAGCCAGGGCCAAAGCGGAAAAGGAACTCGACGACTACAAAGCCGCTGTCCGGGAGAAAGAGAAAGCCGCCTTTGTGGAACGGCTCGACGCCGGGGCGAAATCCGGCAGAATCGACGCATCGGGCGTGGCCACTTTCGCCGCGATGTACGACAAAGACCCGGAGGGAGCGGTGGCCGCTTTCGAGGCTATTCCGGAACGGGAGCCGACCTGGAACCGCATCGGCAAGTCCAAATCCGAAAAGGACAAAGCGCTCCTGGAGGCCTCGTGGGACGAACTCGACAAATCGGGGAGGCTGGCGGAACTGAAAGCCAAGTATCCGGATGAATACAAGGCCAAATTCGACGCCAAGTTCCATCCGGCAAACAACTGATAAACAGAAAAAACAGACGAAAATGGCAGAATTACAAGTAGAAATCTGGCAGGATCATATCGTCGCGGGCATTTATGCCGCGAACCCGCATCTGGACAAATGCGTGAATGCCGACCAATACGTGTTGCAAGGGAAAGTGGTCCATATCCCGCAGGCCGGGGCCGCGCCGAAAGCGGTAAAAAATCGTACGGATCTCCCGGCGAAAGTGGTGCGGCGGAAAGATGCGGACGTCACCTATACGCTGGACGAATTGACCACTGACCCGGTGCATATCCCCGACGCGGATACCGCAGAGCTGTCTTACGACAAACGCGCCTCGGTGCTGACCGAGACGCAGAACGCCCTGAACGAACTGGCCGGAGACCTGATGCTGCTCAACTGGGCGCCCCCGGCATCGCGCATCATCCGCACTACCGGCGAGGCGGTACCGGCGCACATGGGCATCGGATCGCGCCTGAAGTTCACCACCAAAGACCTCAAGCGGGCGCAGAAGCAGTTCAACAAGGACGGCGTGCCGACGGCGGATCGGTACATCATGCTGGACGCGGACATGGAAGACCAGTTCACCGACAGCCTGACCGACAACGAACACAGGGACTTTTCCAAAGCGTACGACGAAAAAGAGGGTGTGGTCGGCAAACTGTACGGATTCACATTCCTTTCCCGCGCGTACGTGCTCTCCTACCTCGGTCTGAGCGCCGTCGAAAAAGCGGAGGAGTTCGCCGCCGCCACCTGCGCCGCCGCGCTTTGCTGGCAGAAAGACAGCGTGGAGGGCGCCAAAGGCACCGTCAAAATGTTCGACGACGAGGGCAACCCGCTCTATTACGGCGACATCTATTCGTTCCTGCTGCGTCTGGGCGGCCGTATCCGTCGGGCCGACAACAAAGGGGTGCTGGCCATCGTGCAGGGCGTGCCTTCCGAAGCCTGGAAAACCGGCACCGAGTACAAAGAGGGCGATTTCGTAACCAGCGGCGACCTGCTCTATATCTGTATCGAAAACCATACCGCCTCGGCCGCTTTCGAGACCGACGCGGCCAAATGGGAGGTCGTGGAGTAAGGCGATGGATACGTGGGTAATCTATGTGATCGCGCCGATCGCCGTGGCGCTGGTGAGTTGGATGCTCGGCCGCAACGGTCGGCGGATCGACGAAACGGCCAAGGTCGTAAGCCTGTTGCAGGACGAAATCGGCCGCCTGACCCGTAAAGTGGATGTTCTGGAATTCAAACTGGAGGCCAAGGAGGACGAATCGGAGCGTAAAAGCATGATTATCCAGGAAGCGTTCAAGTGCCGGACACCGTCCTACAAGTGTCCGGTACTCACTCTCCAGAACCGATATAACCAAGAAAAAAGCAACTATGTCAAGAGGATTGAGGAACCGGAATCCGGGGAATATCCGTCAAAGCCCGACCCGGTACAAGGGGGAGACTGCGAGTGCGGACCCGGCCTTTAAAACGTTCGAGAGCATGTCGTGGGGCTATCGCGCCATGTTCGTGCTGCTCGACACCTACAAACGCCGCCACGGGTGCGACACCCTGCGGCAAATGGTTACGCGTTGGGCGCCGCCCACGGAAAACGACACCGAAGCCTATATCCGCACCGTGGCGACCCGGTCGCGCGTCCCGGCGGACAGCCGGATTTCCACGGACAACCGGGAGATCATGGTGCCGATCGTCGAAGCGATGTCTTTTGTCGAAAACGGCGTTCCGGCGGTGGCGGCCGATGTCGAAGCCGGATGGAAACTGTTTATCCGATACCGTCCGTAATATGAAATTCAAGCGATTATCGCAGATAGGAACCGGCGCTGTTCCGGTCGCTCTGGCGCTGATGTGCTCCTGCTCCCCGCGCACCGTAAAGGTCGTTACCGCCTCGCGGGACAGTACCCATAGCCGTGCCGAACGGATCGTCGATACCGTCCGCACGAGTGCCGACAGCGCATTGCTGGCCGCATTGCTCGAATGCGACAGTCTCGGCCGGGTACGGATCGCCCGGATGGATGCCGAGAACGGTCGTTTGGTGGCTCAGGTGCTGGAACTCCAGGAAAACCTGTTCCGCGTCAAAGCGCAGGCGAAGGTGCCGGAACGGCAGCGGGAAGTGATCCGGTCGGATACGGTAACGATCCGAGAAGAGGTGCCGGTACCTTACGAGGTGGTCCGCGAAAGAATCGAATACCGCCTGCGGTGGTGGCAAAAGGCCCTGTGCTGGCTCGGCGCCTTCTACCTCGGCCGGATAGCGGTAAAACTGGCCAAAGGCTGGAAAACCCTGACTTTAAAAAACCTTTTAAACATTTTTTAACGATGAGCAAAAAAGCAATCGGCCTGACCGAAACGGGTATCGAGATCGCTCCCTGGAAGGGCGACACGGCCCCGGAAGACGGAGATTATATCTCGCTGGGCAAGACTTACAAAGACACGGCCACGCTCGAAAGCGCAGAGGGCGAGACGGTCTCCTGCGAATGCGAGGAACTGGACGATCCGGAAGAGGAAACCTACATCGCGGGCAAGACGACCCTCAAATTTTCGACCTCCGACCTGGACCCGGAAAGCTGTCATAAAGTATTCGGCGGCACGCTGGCCGAAAACAAAGGCAAATGGGATGCTCCGAATTCGATCGCCCCGCAGGAGGTGGCGGTAAGATTTACCACCAAATCGGGGCTGAAGGTGGAGATCGGGCGTGCCAAAATGTTCTCGCGCATCAACTGGGCGATCAAAAAAGACGGTTACGGCTTGCTCGAACACACCCTGACAGTGCTCGCTCCGAAGTCAGGCGGCAAAAAGATGTCGATCACCGACACCGCGATAGCGGCCGCGGCCGCTTCGCTGAAAACCGCAGGCAAATAGCGATGGATGCGAGGAAAACCAAAATCCGGGCTGCCGACACGCTGCTGGAAAAAGGGGTGCGGGTACAGTGCATCGCCGCACCCCTCCTTTTTCGAATATTCGGTCGCCGGAAACTGAATATCCCCCTGCGCCAGCCGACCGTTTCCGGCCTGATCCGCATCGGTCGGATCGTGGTGGCGATGGGACTCGAACCGGCGGCCCTGAAGGGGCTGACGCTTGCCGGGGCTTACCGGATCGTCGGAACGCACGGCCCCGAAGCGCTGCGCGTGCTGGCCATCGCGTCCGCTCCGCGCTGGATTCCCCGGCGGTGGTATGCCTGGTGGCTGGGGCGGCACCTGACTCCGAAAGCGTTCGCCGAAGCGTGGCTGGTGTTTACCCTGACATCCGGGGTCTCGGATTTTATCGGCTCTATCAGATTGATGCTGACCGCGGACAATCTGAGCCCGACGAACGCGGAGAGTACGCAGGCCGAATAACCGGCCTGCATAGCCCGTGGGGCGTCATCGCGATGCTCGCCGAAAAAACCGGCTGGCCCTACCACTATATCCTGAACGGGGTGGCCTGGATCAATATCCGGATGATGCTGGCCGACGCGCCGCAATACGTCTCGGCGCGTAAGGACAGCGATACGATTGCCGAGGCTACCGACGACGATTTACGAAACCTGGCAAATTCGATTTGACCGATGGCCGACGAAACAGTCGATATACGATACCTGCTCAATTCGGACGAGTTCGCCCGCGAATCCGCCCGTATCGACGCGTCGATACGGGGCACCGAAAATGTATCCGGAGCGGCCGTTTCGCGGCTGGACGGCGATTTCAAACGGTTGGCGAAAGCGGCCGGACAGATCGGGATCGCCACCGCCCTGGCTGCCGCCGGGCGCGAAGTATTCCGTTTCGCCCGCGATTTCGAGAGCAAAATGGCCGAAGTGGTGACGCTGTCGGACGAGATCGAAGCGAACCTCGACACGTACAAGCAGAAAGTGCTCGATCTGACCGGCGTTATTCCCGTTATGGCGGACGAAGCGACTGCCGCGCTGTATCAGATCGTCTCGGCCGGACACGACGGGGCGGACGGGATGACAATGCTGGAACGATCGGCTAAAGCCGCAATCGCAGGCGTAACCGAAACGGCTACCGCGGCGGACGGGATCACCTCCATACTCAACGCTTATCAGAAAAACGCGTCCGAAGCGGAAAGCGTTTCGGACATGATGTTTACGGCCGTGCGGCTGGGAAAGACCACGTTCGGCGAACTGGCGGCCTCGATCGCACAGGTAACGCCGACCGCAGCGGCCTACGGGGTGGAGATGGACCAGGTGTTGGCTGCGATAGCCACCCTGACCAAATCGGGCGTGCCGACCGCCCAGGCGGTCACGCAAATCCGACAGGCCATTATCGCGGCATCCAAAGTATTGGGCGACGGTGCGTTCGAAGGACGCTCGTTGCAGGAAGCCCTCGCCCTGGTCGCCGAGAAAGCGGGCGGCAGCGAATCCAAGCTGCGGGCGCTGGTTCCGGAGATCGAAGCGGTGAACGGGATGCTGGGCCTGACCGGTATCAATGCCGAGACGGCGGCCGAACACCTCGACGAAATGACGCGTTCGGCCGGGGCGACGGAAAAGGCGTTCGCACAGCAGATGCGCGATCCGCAGAAACAGATCGACCTGCTGAAAAACAATCTGCTGGCCGCCTTTGCCGAAATCGGAGACGGGGCCTTGCAATTGGTCGGAGACGTGGCCGGGACGCTCAACGAAGCGTTTGCCACCGGAGCCGCGGACAAACTGATCGGGACGGTCGCCACGCTGACCGTCGCCTATGGGACGTACAGGACGCAACTGTTGCTGACGGCAGCGGCCAAGCGGGTACTCGAATCCACGACTTACGATACGCAGACGCGCCAGCTGGCCGCGCTGCTGACCCAGGAACAACAACGGGCATTGGGTTTGACGAACCTGAACAGGCTGACTAAAGAACAGGCCGCCGCCGTCCGGGACAAGATAGCTGCCGAAGTACAGGCCGTGCGAACGGCCGCTCAGCTGGCCGCGACGGAAAAGGCCGCGGCGACGGAGGCTTATCGCTCCGCGTTGCAACGAACCCTCGCATCCAAAGAGGCGGTTCGGAGTGCGGAATCCGCATTGGTAGCGGCAAAGGCATCCGGTGATGCGGAAAGAATCGCCGCTGCGCAACAGGCTCTCGCCGCAACTCAGCAGGAACGGCACGCTGCGGCGATCGCTAAAAAATCAGCGGCCGAAACCTATGCCGCGGCACGGACCAGAGCGGCGACGGCGGCCACTGCCGCAAATACTTTGCAGACCCGTGTGGCCGCAGCGACCGATACGGCTGCCGCGCGGGCGAAAAATCTGTTTACCGCCGCCACCGTACGCCTGACACAGGCTTTTAAGGCGATGAAACTGGCGTTTGCGGCGAATCCCATCGGAGCGATCATTACGTTGGCTACGACCGCTGCCACGGCAATGGCTTTTTTCGGCGACAACTCGGAAGAGGCAGCCGGAGGCGTATCGGCTTTGAGCGACGCGCTCGCCAAACACCAGGCCGAGATCAATCGCGAAACCGCCAAAATCGACGAATTGTTCGCGGCATTGAAAAAGGCGAAAACAGGTACGCAGGAATATGCGGATATCAAAGATACGATCCTGCACGGTTACGGTTCGTATCTCGTCGGTTTGGGCGAAGAAATACGCCAACTGAAAGATGTGGAAGGGGCTTATGCAGCTATCAAAACCGCCGCGTTGGAGAGTGCCGCCGCCCGTGCGAAAGCCGCTTTTGTCGAGGACGCGGAAGGACGCGCGGCCGGAACGATGGGGCAAGCGTTGGAGGGCTTGCGTAAAAATGTGGTCGATGCGTTCGGAGACGATTTTTTGAAGCATTTCCCGGATCAAGTCAATATATTGATGGCGGAGGTATCGAAAGCGATGTCCGATACTTCAAGAACGACATGGGAGCGCAGAATCGACGTCGGCGCGATTTTAGAAAATTACGGTCTTTCATCCCGCACTCTTTTGCACGGTATTTTTTCCGATAAAAACTATTTCGACGAATATCAAACAGCCTTTGAAGAGTTAAACGGGATCAGGCGGATCGCCGATGAAGTATTTAATCCCGCGACAGAGACAGGGGTGGAAAAACGCCAACAGACAACGGTAGAAGCGGTTGCCAAACGGGTGGCCGCCTTGCGGTCAGAGATCGCCGCAGCGGAATCGGAACTGAAAGCACTCCGGGCACCGGAATCGACCGCCACAGAGGCGCAAATAGCGCAGGCCGACGAACGGCTGAAAGGACTGCGTGCCCAGCTGGAGATCTATACGGGACAAGCGACAAAGGAAACGGCCGATGCGTTGAAAAAACAACAGGAGATCGGCCAGGCACTCACGCAGTCCGACCTCGACCTCCAATCCCGGCGTATCGCGGTTATGCGGGACGGCAAGAACAAGCGGTTAGCTGAAATCGACCTCGAATACCAGCAGACCGCCGCCAGGATCAACAAAAACCGGAGAGAAAGCGTCAAGAACGGAGCTACGGAGGACGAGTTGTCCGGTTACGACGGGCAAATGGCCGCCGCCGAACAAAAGCGGCTCCACGACCGGGCGCAGGTGGAAAAAGAATACGCCGAGCAGACCGCCGAAACCTATCGCCGACTGGCCGACGTATTCCTGTCCGAAGAAGAAAGGAAAACGCGTGCCACCGAACGGACGTATCAGGCGATGCGGGACAAAGCCGTCGAAGACTTGCGGGCCGGGAATATCGGTAACTCCGATTTCGTGCTGCTGAATGCTCAAATAGACAAAGCCGAGGAAAAGGAGCAGGCACAAAACCAGCTCGAAAAATGGCAGAAATACGCCACCGAGCGGCTCCGCATCGAAGAAGAGTTCCAGC
>ENA-ORMO01003169-ORMO01003169.1-human-gut-metagenome-genome-assembly--contig:-NODE-3169-length-11306-cov-6.866501_pt1 | contig 11306 bp, 9 predicted proteins | sample MGYA00242106_ERZ509001 | MGnify/ENA primary metagenome ERZ509001 (study PRJEB26280, sample SAMEA2338736) | human gut metagenome | biome: human gut; feature: human-associated habitat; material: faeces... | reverse complement strand
AACTAAAGGATATGTTTTAAAATATGATAATAATACCGCAAGGATCTGAATTGTAAATAGTTAAATAAACAATATTTTATCAACAATTGTTCCAACAATCATTGATATTCGTTTATATTATAACAGGGTTTAAGTCTACAGGAATTGAATCGAGAGTTTCCTCCGATTTTATAAATATTATAAAAGAATACAATTAAATAATTATAAAAAGTGCATCCTCAATGTCAATTGAGGATGTACTTTTTTTGACAATCCGGTTCTGTTATGGTAAACTAGTGAGTGAATTATAATAAGTTGATGAGGTGAGTGCAGTGGACAAGTATGAGTATAAGTTGAAGACAGAACAGATGCTTGAACTTATGAATGACGGCGCATACAATAAGGCGGCAGAGATTGCGGACAGCATTGACTGGAAGCGGGTACGTAACACGACAATGTTAAGTACGGTCAGCGAGATATATGAAAAAAATAGAGATTATCAGAAGAGCTATGATGTTCTGGCGATTGCTTATAGTCGTGCAGAAGGGAGCCGGAAGATTGTATCACGTCTATGTACACTAAAGACAAGAAATGTAGATGAGGCAATCGATTATTATGATGATTTTATTGAGCTTGCTCCAAAAGATCCGAACCAGTATATATTGAAATATCAGATTCTCCGGGCTCAGAGAGCTCCTATTGAGCAGCAGATTCATGCGCTGGAGGAGTTCAAGAAGGCGGAATATATTGAAGAGTGGGCGTATGAGCTGGCTAAGCTGTATCAGGAAGCAGGCATGACAGCAGAATGTCTGGAAGAATGCGATGATCTGATTTTGTGGTTTAGCGAAGGCAAGTATGTATATCAGGCAATGGAACTGAAGATGCAGTATAAGCCATTGACTCCGTCTCAGCAGGAAAAATATGACCGCAGATATGAAAAGCCAACGACTGAGACAGAAGAACTTCCGGATTTGACACAGTATCAGAAGAAAGAGGAACCTTCTGATGAAGAGGTGGAAGAAGAACTGGAAGACAAGTTAAATGAAAGTGAAGAACAGATACAGGAGACCAGCAAGAAAAAGATAGGAAATACAATGAAGCTGGACGAAGCCCTGAAGAGTCTCTTGAATATTAAGCTAAAAGGTGAAGCAGGTGAGGAAACCTCAGAAGAAGCAGAAGTAGAAGAAGAGGAGGAAGATCTGACGGAACTGGAGAGTGAGATAGAAGAGATTGAGTCTGTTGCAGATTTGGGATTTGCAGAGAAAGTCGCAGAAGAAAAGAAAAAAGAAACAATAGTAGTTGATCCGGATTTGGAAGAGTTAAGACCGGATCCAGAATTAGATGAAGAAGTTATAGAAGAAGACGCTGAAAGTGAAGAAATAGCTGAGGGTGATGTCAGCGAAAGTGTCTTTGAGGAAACAGAAGAGGATGGCGATCAGATCGCAGGCCAGATGAATCTTATGGATTTTCTGGAAGGCTGGGGAGAGCCTGAGTCGAGTGCAGAGGATTCAGCTGAGGATGATGAGACGATTGAAGACGTAACCGCAGCTGAGGAGTTTGTTGAAGAGGAAAGTACAGAAGATATTGATGCGTTGGAGTACGAAGAGGCAGAAGAGTTTGAAGAGCCGGAGTACGAAGAGGCGGAAGAGTTCGAAGAGCCGGAGTACGAAGAGACAGAAGAGTTCGAAGAGCCGGAGTATGAAGAGGCGGAAGATTTTCTGGAAGAAGAGTATGAAGAAAGTGAGACTGGTGTTGGGGGAGAACAGCCAGAATTTGTTGAAGATGCTGAAGAAGATTGGACTTCAGAGGCAGATGATACATTTCCTGAGAAAGAGGGAGTTATGGAAGATAAGAACAAGGGTACAACACCGATTTTGTCACCAGACATTCAGAGACTGATTGATGAGATCGAAGGTAATATTCCGCCGCAGGAAGAAAAACCTGCAGCAAAAGCAGATTATTATGAAGAAGATGATGAGCCGCATGAAAATATGGGAGCGTTGGCTGATGAACTTCGTATGGAAGATGAATCGGATGAATTTGAGGATTATGATGATCTCTTAGATGAGGATGAGTACGAGGATGATACTTTCGTATGGGGTAAAGAAGATGCGGTAGACGCAGATGAGGCAGAACCTTTTGGATTATATGAAGAAGATGCGTATGGCGATGAGTTGTCAGAAGATTTTGAAGAGGTCTATGATGATGAATTGGCGGAAGGCTTTGAAGAAGTCTATGATGATGAATTAGCAGAAGACTTTGAAGAAGATTACGAAGATGATTTGTATGAAGACGATCTTCAGTCTGTAACAGAGAGCTTTGAAGAAGAATTCCGGCCGCAGAAACATTTTGATGAAGTGGATGATCGTGAGATTCCGGATGATGACGATGAAATTGATTTGCTGTCGGCAACGACTCCGCTGAGCCGGAAAGAGACTGCGAAGTTGATTGCAACAGGAAAGACAGCACCGTTGCCTATGGATGAGATTTCAGATGCACTTTCTATTTCAAACACCGGATTTGTAGTGCATGGAAGATATGATTTGAAGGCACAGAGCGGAATCGGTACTCGTGCAGGGCTGACGGATGAACAGAAGAAATTGTTCTCTTATTTCGTTCCTGTTCGTGGCATGAGTGAGCAGCTTGTGGATGTGCTGGAACAAGATAAGAATTGTACAAATCGTAAAGGAACTTCCTGTACAGGAAACTTATTGATTATTGGTAATAAGGGAAATGGAAAGACTGTTCTTGCCGTTGATGTTGTGAAGGCGATTCAAAAACAGCGGGAGATTCGTCAGGGAAAAGTTGCGATTGTAACGGGTGATTCTTTAAATAAAAAGAAAATCAGTGACATTTTTGCAAAATTGTATGGCGGAGCGCTGATTATTGAAAAAGCCGGTAAGATGAATGAAAAGACGGTTGCAAGATTGAACAAGGCAATGGAAAGTGATACCGGAGAATTGCTGATCGTATTAGAAGACCAGAGAAAGCCTTTGGATCGATTGCTGAGTTCAAACAGAGAGTTCCGCAGAAAATTTACAAGTCGTTTGGAAGTGCCGGTATTTATTAATGATGAGTTGGTTACATTCGGTCAAACGTATGCGCAGGAGAATGGATATCGGATTGATGAAATGAGTATTTTGGCATTATATAGCCGGATTGATTCATTACAGAGAGAAGATCATGCAGTGACAGTTGCGGAAGTAAAAGAAATCATGGATGAGGCAATGGCACATTCACAGAAAGTATCTGCAAAGAAACTGGTGAAGAGAGTCTTTGGAAGAAATACAGACGATTCCGATCGGATTATACTGACGGAGAAAGATTTCAACATATAAAGGATTTAGTTACCAACAAATTCACAGTGGTTATCAACAAGAAACACATGGATTTTATGGGGCTATCGGGAAATAGATAGTTCTAAATAAGGGGCAGATGTGACTCGTACGGGTCGCATCTGCCCCTAAAACTTTTCTATAAAAAGAGAAAAAGATGGCTGATGACAATCATCCCCTCTCCGTTCCATGCTATAATGGAACTATGCTAAAACAAGATTCTTATATCGAATTTTTTGAATTAGGGCAACAGAAAATTAACTTCAGTTTCTTCGAATTGTGTTTACCTGACGACGATCCAGTCTATACCCTGAAAAAAGTAATGGAGGATTTAGATTTTTCTGGCTTGTTAGCCAATTGTTCAGATAAGGGAAGAACCGGGTTCAACCCAATTATGATGTATGCTGTCGTTACTTACGCAAACATGCGTGGGGTAAGGGCTGTTGACCGTATTGTGGAATTATGTGGAAGAGACCTTGCGTTTATCTGGCTTACCAAAGGGCAGAAACCAAAAAGAGATGCATTTTATGAGTTTAAAAATAAAAAACTAACAGATGATGTATTGGATGAACTGAACGATCAGTTTCTACGCCGCCTGCAAAAAGAAGGGCTGATTACGCTAAAGTCTCTTTTTATTGATGGCACAAAAATAGAAGCCAATGCAAACCGCTATACGTTTGTTTGGAGAGGGACACTGAACTACCATCTTGCAGGATTGTTAGATACGATTGATTCTCTATATCAGAAATATAATGTTCTGATTGATGAAAATGAGTATGGCATCAAATATGACATTCCCCATGCTCATATGTTTGTAATTGAAGGAATGGAGAAAGTAAGGGATGTCATTGAAAAGAACCGGAAACGAAAACTGACAAAACATAAAAAGCTGTCAAATAATGCAATTATCGAAATTGACAACTGTTCTCCGTTGGAGATTCTGAAACTCCAGAAAAACCTGCTTCAGATCGCAGAGCAGGAACATATCACGTTTGTTTATGGAAAGGGAAAGAGAAAACCGGAAATCCAGCAACTATACGGGGAACTGGAAGCCTGCGGTGAACGCCTGATGGGATACAAAGAATGTTTTGAGATCATGGGGACAGACCGCAATAGTTATTCCAAAACAGATTTGGAGGCTACCTTTATGCGGATGAAAGATGACCATATGAAGAACGGGCAGTTGAAAGCCGCATATAATGTCCAGATTGCAGTAGAGAATTATTTCATTGTCCAGGCCTATGTAAGCAACGACCGGACAGATTATAATACATTGATTCCTGTGTTAGAAAAACACAAAAACGCATTTGGAGAAATTTTAGAAGAAGTAACTGCAGACAGCGGTTATTGTAGTGAAAAGAATCTTCTGTACTTAAAGGAACATAAAATCTCCAGTTATATTAAGCTGCAGAACCATGAAAAACGGAAATCACGTGCGTACACAGAAGAAATTGGAAAGTATTACAACATGAAAACGCAGATATTTGAGGATGAACTTTATTACATCTGTCATGATGGAAGAGAACTTCATCATATCAGGACTGAGAAAAAAGAACAGGCCGGTTATACACAAACATTTGAGGTGTATGGATGTTCCGATTGCAGCGGCTGCGGACATAAAGCAAAATGTCTCTATAAATATGATGCTGAAAAAGATGTAGAGAAAAATAAGGTCATGAAGATCAATGAACAATGGGAAGCTTTAAAAGAAGAATCCCATGCAAACATCCAGAGTGAGAAGGGGATTTTGAACCGGCAGATCCGTTCCATTCAGACAGAAGGACATTTTGGGGATATCAAAGAAAATGACGGTTTTCGACGTTTTAATTACCGGACAGCAGAAAAAGTATATAAAGAATTCATGCTGTATGTGATCGGAAGAAATATAAATAAATATCATCGTTTTCTTCATGATGAGATCAGGAAATTTGAAGGAAAAACCGAAGAAAAGACTGCTTAGAAAAAGCGTGCTTTCAAAAATGCAGTCAAGGGGTTTTTGCGCCCTAAAATACATACAGAAAAGAAAAAATACGAATCTCCCGAAGAAATTCAAGTATCAAAAATACTGATTTCTACGGGAGATTCGTATTTTAAGATTTAGAACCTAAAAATCGGTATTAACCGATAGCCCCTTTTTAGTGATTTCAGTTCTGCTGGTAGGTGCTTAAGAAGTCTGCGATTTCTTCTGATGCTTTTGAAAGAACCTCAATACGAGGAAGATATACCACACGGAAATGATCGGGCTGTTTCCAGTTAAAACCGCCGCCGTGTATCAGAAGGATCTTTTTTTCCCGGAGGAGATCCAGAGCAAACTGCTCATCGTTTGTAATATTGAACTTTTTCGTATCAATCTTAGGAAAGATATAAAAAGCTGCTTTCGGTTTTACGGCTGTGATTCCCGGGATATCTGTAAGGGCTTTATAGATAAAATCTCTCTGCTCATAGATTCTTCCGCCGGGAACAATATAATCATTTACACTCTGGTGACCGCCAAGAGCTGTCTGTACAATAGATTGTGCAGGAACGTTGGAACAGAGACGCATATTAGAGAGCATGTTGATGCCTTCAATATAGTCCCTGACATGGTGCTTGTTTCCGCTCAGGATCATCCAGCCGATACGATAGCCTGCGATCATGTGGGATTTAGACAGTCCACTGAAAGTAACACAAAAAAGATCTGGGGCAAGGGAGGCAATGGAAATATGTTCTTCTCCATCCATGACCAGACGGTCATAAATTTCATCAGAGAATATAATAAGCTGGTGGCGTCTTGCGATATCTACGATCTTCTGAAGGATTTCTCTTGGATAAAGGGCTCCGGTAGGATTGTTGGGATTGATGATAACAATAGCTTTTGTTTTATCAGTGATCTTTTTCTCAATATCATCTGTATCCGGGTACCACTCAGACTGCTCATCACAGATGTAATGGACAGCTTTTCCGCCGGCAAGAGTGGCACAGGCGGTCCAAAGAGGGTAATCCGGAGATGGGATCAGGATTTCATCTCCATTATCCAGAAGAGCAGACAGGGAAAGATTGATCAGTTCGCTGACTCCATTACCGGTGTAGATATCTCCAATGGAAACGTTAGGGATATGTTTCAGCTGTGCGTACTGCATGATAGCTTTTCTTGCGGAAAAAAGTCCCTTTGCATCAGAATATCCTTCACATTCCGTAAGCTGCTGGCGCATATCATAGATCACTTCATCGGGAGTTCGGAAGCCAAAGGGAGCAGGATTTCCAATGTTCAGCTTTAATACATGAGTACCTGCTTCTTCCATTCGGGATGCTTCTTCTACAACAGGACCTCTGACATCGTATAAAACATTATCCAGTTTGGATGATTTCTTAAATTCACGCATTCTTATTCCTCCCGTAAGTTCGATTTGTGGATCCGATTTTTTTGGATCTTTATTTTTGGTAAGTTCAATTTGAAACTCTGATTTTTCCGGCTCTTGTTTTTTTATAGGTCTGTCTTCTGGTTCTGGTTCGGTTATATCTGTATTTCCTATAAGCCATTCAGGATTTGTGTGGAGAGTTTCGGCAAGAAAGTTCAAAATATCCGGACGGGGAAGTGTCTTGCCGCTGACATACTGGCTTACATGACTTTTTCCAAGCTTTATATGACTGGATTCAGCCGTTCGTACAAGGTCTATCTGCTTCATATTCTGTTGTTTCATTGCAGATCGGAGCCTGTCGGCAAAAATTTCTTTTGAGTTCATAGATTCCTCCTGAAAAATAGGATCTTAAAAAGTTCAATTTATAAAAATGAGTATAACACGAAAAGTTCAAAAGTTCAATGAAAAGTTAATGGAATTATGTTACAATCATTAGAAAAAATGAATGGATTTTTGTCTTTGGATCGTATTATAAGTGAAGGATATAAGTATTTATCATGAAGGGAGAAATTTATCATGAAGAAAAAAGCAGCAGCAGTTTTATTTACGGGGGCATTACTTGTGTCGCTTGGTACAACAGGAGTCCTGGCAGGCGGTCATGGACACGGCAGAAACCATATGGGCAGAAACTGCAGTTCAGAGAGAAATGTCTGTATTTACCAGGATCAGGACAGAGTATGTGTCTGTGGGCAGGAGAAAGAAAACGGAGAGGGAATCTGTGGAGAATGTCCTGGATTTGAAGATGAGGATCAGGACGGTATCTGCGACCACCATAAAGAAGAAAGATGCAGTTCATTAAGAGGGCAGGAGTGTCACAGGAGAAACAGAAGATAACGAAGAGAAGCAATCGGAGAGAGTATGCGCAGTGAAGCAGAGGTAAACACAGCCATAGAACAATATGCAGATACCGTAAAAAGGATCTGTGTAATACATTTGAAAAATCATGCAGATACAGAGGACATATTTCAGACGGTTTTTTTGAAATATGCCCTTAGTTCGGCTGCTTTTGAAAATAAGGAGCATGAGAAAGCGTGGTTTATCCGCGTGACGATCAATGCCTGCAGGGATCTTTTAAAAAGTTTTTTCAGAAGCAGGACAGTACCGCTGTCTGAGCTGGCAGATCAGGAGATCTCTGTCTCTGCAGACAACAGTGAAGTACTGGAAGCAGTGCTTTCTCTCCAGGCAAAGTACAGGGATGTGGTGTATCTGCATTATTATGAAGGCTATACGGCTCCCCAGATCGGAGAGATCCTTGGGAAAAAGACAAATACCGTTTATACGCTTCTGACACGGGCAAGAGAACAGCTTAGAAGGATTCTGGGAGGTGATGACGATGAATGACAGACTTAAAAAAGCTTTTGATGAGATTCATGCAGAGGAACACTTAAAAGAAAAAACAAGGAAAGCTGTTTTTGAAAAAAGTAAAAGGCATGTGTCTGTCCGTCAGCCTTATGGAAAATATGCAGCAGTGTCAGTTGTCTGCGGACTTGTTTTTTTTGTGGGCGGAGCCTGGCTCTATTTATCGCCTACCGCACAGATCAGTATAGACATCAATCCTTCCGTAGAACTGGGAGTTAACCGGTTCGATAAAGTGGTTTCCGTAAAAGGGTTTAATGAGGACGGCAGGCGTCTGGCAGAGACTTTGGATATACGGTTTGCAGATTATGAGGAGGCTGTGGAACAGGTAATGGAAAATGACAGTATTGCAAAGCTTCTAAAGGAAAATGAGGTTATTACCATTACTGTGACAGGTTCGGAAAGCGCACAGTGCAGAAGGATCCTTCCAAAAGTACAGCACTGTGTAGAAGGACACAGGAATTCCTACTGTTATTATGCACATTCAGAGGAAGTAAAGGAGGCACATTCCCTTGGACTTTCTTATGGAAAATACAGAGCTTACCTGGAATTAAAGGAAATTGCTCCAGAGATTTTACCGGAGGACATCCAGGGAATGACCATGAAAGAAATCCGTGAGTGGGAAGCAGAGCTGAGAAATACGCGAGAAGACTCGGAAACAGCAGACAGTGACGCAAAAAATAAAAATTCTGCTCATAGAAAACAAAACCACGGGAAGCATATGCGAGAAAATGGTCACGGACAGAAGGGACATCATTCCAGATAGAAAAGACATGCCGGAGAAAAAATAATTTCTTTACAGAGCAGGCGCTTTCCTGTACTATAATCGTATAGATTTTGTAATGAAGGGAGATATTCTGTATGATTAAAATGAATAAAAAAATATCCGTATGGGTTATGGCTGGTGTGCTTGCCCTGGGAGGAATTTCTGTAACAGGAAGTGCTGTTCCGGTAAAGGCAGCAAAAGAGAAATCAGAAGAAACGGAATCTGAAAAAAAGATACGTCCTTCTGATCTGGTTTTGACTGCCCAGGAAAGCTATTCCTATGCAGATATGGGACTTTCCTTTGAACTTCCGCAGCTCCTTCTGGATAAAATGGAGAAAAAAGAAATTGCTATGCTTCCGGGGGCGGAGGTTACTTCCGATGGAAACAGCCTGAAATATGGATTTTTAAGCTGGAGAACCATGACTGAGGAGCAAAGGGAGGCAGAGATCAGTGCAGATACCGGCAAATATGCGGAATGGGTAGAAAGCCTGGGCGTAGTGGGATGTCTTGGGGTTTATCAGAAGGAACTGGAAAAAGATCTGGACAAGATCACTGGCTGCACTGAACATGAAATGATCGGTACCAGTGAGGATGAAGCATACGGCTACTATCTGAGCACAAAGAAGGATGCAGATGCAGAACTGGTAAAAGCTATTGAAGAGATTACATATGAAATCAAGCCTATGGTTTCTTATGACAGTGAAGGAATGAAAGCCGGTGATTCTATGGGAAGCTTTTCAACAGAAGATATTAATGGAAAAGAATACACAGAAAAACTTTTTCAGGAGGCAGACCTTACCATGGTCAATGTATTTGCCACCTGGTGCGGCCCCTGTGTAAATGAGATTCCATATCTTGCAGAGCTGGATAAAAAAATGGAAGAGAAAGGAGTTCAGGTTGTTGGTATCGTAATGGACGCGGGAAACAGCGGTGAAAAGGATGACGAAGGGATCAAAAAAGCGCAGACTCTCCAAAAGAAGACAAAAGCAGAATATCCCTTCCTGCTGCCTGATTCCGGGTATATGAATGGAAGGCTTTCCTCGATCCAGGCTTATCCGGAGACTTTCTTTGTAGACCAAAATGGAAATATTACAGGCGAAACCTACAGCGGAGCCCGCAGCCTGGAGGAATGGGAAGAGATCATTAATACAGAATTAGAGAACCTGGAAACCGCACAGGAGGAAGAATGAAGGAAAAAAATAAAAAAAGCAGAGTCCTGTCAGAGCTTTCTGACAGGACTGCCATGAAGATTGGAATCGGCATAACTATCCTGGGGCTGATATTTATGGCTTTTGGGATCTGGCGCGGGGAAATGGCAGTTGTTTTTGAAAAAGCAGTAAATATATGCATGGAGTGTATTGGCATTGGATAAGAAAAAACGTACAAATGAATGGGGACGCCACAGAGTTCAGATTCTCTGGGCGTTTCTTTCCAACAGTTATCTGGCAGGTTTTGCAAAAGGCAGGATCTATCAGGGAAAACTGAAAAATCTTTGTGTTCCGGGTCTGAACTGCTATTCCTGTCCCGGGGCCCTGGGTTCCTGTCCGGTAGGAGCCATGCAGGCGGTCATGGGAAGCTGGAATTTTAAAATGGCTTTTTATGTGGCGGGATTTCTGATGTTTACAGGGGCTCTTACAGGACGATTTGTCTGTGGATGGCTTTGCCCTTTTGGCCTGATCCAGGACCTTTTGCACAAGATCCCGTTTCCGAAAAAAATCGGTACATTTCCGGGGGACAGGATTCTGCGAAAACTGAAATATGTAATCTTCCTTGTATTTGTCATCCTGATGCCCATGTTTGTCGTTGATCTTCTGGGGCAGGGGGCACCCTATTTCTGCAAATTGATCTGTCCTGCAGGTACATTGGAGGGAGGACTTCCTCTGGTACTTCTTAATAAGGGAATGCGGGGAGCAATCGGCTGGCTTTATGCATGGAAAAATGTACTTCTTGTGGTGATCCTCGTTCTTTCAGTGATTATTTACCGACCTTTCTGCAAGTACATCTGCCCTCTTGGGGCTGTTTATTCGCTGTTCCAGCCGATTTCTGTATTTCGGTACAGAGTGGATCAGGAGTTGTGTACCCATTGCGGAGCCTGTGCAAAAGCATGTAAGATGCAGGTGGATCCGGTAGAATATCCAAATCATCCGGAATGTATCCGCTGCGGTCAGTGTAAAAAGGTTTGTCCAACAGGAGCATTGGATTATAATGTTGGAAAATTCAGAAAATACAAGAAAAAGACTTGACAAATGAAAAATACAGGCATATAATTTATACATAAGTGATATAATAATTGTATATTGATATGCCGCGGGGTGGAGCAGTTCGGAAGCTCGTCGGGCTCATAACCCGAAGGTCGCAGGTTCAAATCCTGTCCCCGCTACTTTTGAAAGTGCCTGGTTTCAGGCACTTTTATTTTATATTAAAGGAAAGTTCTCGGTTTGGAGAACCCGAGGGTAAAAAAATGCCCGCCGG
>ENA-ORMO01003168-ORMO01003168.1-human-gut-metagenome-genome-assembly--contig:-NODE-3168-length-11307-cov-4.157750_pt1 | contig 11307 bp, 10 predicted proteins | sample MGYA00242106_ERZ509001 | MGnify/ENA primary metagenome ERZ509001 (study PRJEB26280, sample SAMEA2338736) | human gut metagenome | biome: human gut; feature: human-associated habitat; material: faeces... | reverse complement strand
GGTGTAGCCCACGCCCTCCTCCCATACGCCGCAGGTAAATGCGTGGACCTCATGGCGCTCCAGCTCCGCCGTCACCCGGTCCAGGCTCATCTCCCGCACCACCATCTCCCGGTCCTCGGGGACCACAAAGGCCTCGGCGTACTTGACGATCTCCGCGGAGTAGTCGGCGCAGACCGCCGGAGGCAGGGGCGTGCCGTTCCTGCTGCCGCTGAACATGGTGTAGCTGTTGTTTTTCGCGTCCAGATAGATAAAGTAGTCGCAGTTGTTGTAAACATACAGGTCGATGATCCGCCGCAGCAGGTAGTTGTCTCCGCTCTGCCGGGTAAGGATATAGGCCACAGGGTCTTGCATGTCTGATGGGAGACATGCAACCACCTCCAGCCAGTCCAGCCCCGTCTCCGGCCGGCAGGCGAGATCGATCCGGTACTGCTGATTATGGCTGCGCCACAGCTGGTTCAGCTGGGGGAGGGAGAATGCGGCAGACAGCTTCTCCGCCTCCTCCGGCTCCAAAACGGACTGATAAAAGCGGATATAAGTATCCCAGTCAAAGTCATAGGGGCGCCGGTCCCGCTGGCCCCGGCTCTGGAGCAGCCAGGCCCTGCCGGTATCCAGCTCCAGCTTGACCACCGACAGAAAGATGTGGTCCAAGGCATGCAGCAGCTCTGTGGCATGTTCCTGTAATTGATCTCCGTTGGAATTTGGCTCGAATCTGATGTGATCCGGCTCTTTGCTTCCTGTACTATGTATATTCCGCTTCTCCAAACTGCTTTCCTCCCTGCTCATAACGGGGCACAGGCCGCGCCTGCCCGTTTTCTTTACTGCTTCGCATCCGGCAGCGTCTGCTGATCCGAAACATCCACGGTAATGTGGAAACGGCTCTTTCCGCTTCTTTTCGCCTCATACAGCGCCTGATCTGCCATCTGATAGCACGCTTCAAAGGATCGCTCCCGATTGGTCAGCAGCACACCCACACTGCATGCCAGAAGAGGGTGCTCCTCCCGGGCCTTTTCCACATGGACACTCAAGCGATGCAGGATCGCCTGAACGCTCTGCTCCGCATCATGGAGCTTCTCCACGAATACCACAAACTCGTCGCCGCCCAGCCGGTAGATCACATCCTCGGCCCGGAAGGTCTGGCGCAGGATCCGGGCAAAGGCCGTCAGCATTTGGTCCCCGGCCATGTGGCCCAGCGTGTCATTGACCCCCTTAAAGTCGTCCAGATCCATCACGAACATGGCGTGACAGGCATGGGCGTCCACCAGCTGCCGCTCCAATATGTTGGAGATCCGCTGTTTCCCCTCTCCGGCATTGAGCACGCCAGTCAGAGAATCCTGCTCCGCCTTCTTGCGGAGTTCCTCCTCCCGGGAATGGAACTCGTCGATATTCTGCAAAAAGCCAAACACCTTCCACTCATGGGTGTATCCGTCCTGAAAATCAAACATGGTCACCCGGAACCATTTCCAATCGCCTTCCCGGCGCCGGCCGCCCTGCACCACAATGGACGCCGTGTGCTCTCCGCCTTTGATCCGCAGAAAGGCGGATTCCAGTTCTGTCCAGTAATCGGGATGCAGCAGCTCCTCCTGGACCAGCACCTGATGCAGGGATTCCCCGCTCAGCACCTGCCGCGGGCCGCTTCCTCTGCCGTCCAGGATCACCTCGCCCCGCTCCGGCAGATACTGGAACACCTGGTCGGTAGTGAGCTCCAGAATGTGCTTCATGGTCTCCCGGCTGTGCTCCAGCTCCTGGAACAGGAAGTGTTGCTCTGACTCATCCAGCAGAACACATTCACAGTGGCCAAGCTCCAGTTGGAAGGTGTAGATCAGCAGATGCTTTTGAATTTCCGGGCTGTAGCTGCGGATCACATGAGGAATGCCCTGGTAGGCAGTCTCGTAGTAATACCGCAGCCACTTGGGGTCGGTATCCTGAAAAAACTCATAAAAGTTTTTGCCCAGCAGTTCCCCCGGCTGCACGCCCTCCAGTTCCTCGTGGGCCCGGTTGCAGTAGGTGAACTGGAAATCATAAGGCCGGCCGGTTTCATCCAGCAGAACCTTGATGGAGCAGAAGGCCACCGGCATATTCTCCAGATACGCCAGCCGCTTGGCCTGCTCCTGCTCCCGGAGTTTTCGCTCTCCCATCAGCGCGCCCACATCCGTCCGGGTCAGCAGAAGATACTTCTTCTCTTCATCTTCATAGCTGAACCGCAGCTTTTTATACGAAATGTTATTTTTGTCCTGCATCGTGGCGTACAGGATGTACGCGTCACGATACTCCAGCTCCCGCCGCACCCGGTCCAGCCGCATCTGCTCTGTCAGCGCGTCCGCCTCCTCAGGGATCACATACAGGCGGTTGAATTCCTCCAGGATCTGTTCATAGTTGTCTGAGGCGCTCTGCGGAACCAGGGTCTTATTCTCATCAGAGTAGTACAGCACGTAGCTGCCACTGGTCAGGTCGATGCGGCACACATAGTCAAATTCCGGTACCACAGCCTTGGCGATGGCCGAGGCCCGCTGCATCTCCCGTGTGTCCCGGCTGGCCAGGATCAGCCGGTCCTCTTTCAGCTTCTCCAGATATACCTCGTGCCACTCCAGCCCCTTTTCGGTGTTTTGCAGCCGGAGATAGAAATGGGCTTCCTCCTCCGTCCCGGCATAAAAGCGCCGGATGGCCTCCGGAGTCAGATATCGCTGCCAGATCGCAAGGTCCAGCGGATAGATGTGCTCCGCCTGATAGTGCCGGTCCACCGTGTCATAAGGCATCCACTGTCCGCAAAGGGCAGGATCCATGGTATCGTAATGAAAGAAAACCTCGTTGGTGCTGACGCGGTACTCCCAGACCGCGTCGCAGAAGTGTAAAACCAGATTTGGAATATTCATGCTCTGGACCTCCTTTCCCAGCAGGCTCACTGCCCTGACCAGCGCTCAAAGTCCGAAACAGGCAGGGGCTTTGCGTAAACGTAGCCCTGGACCAGATCGCAGCCCCGTGCATACAGCTACTCCACCTGCGCCTGCTCCTCGATGCCCTCGGCCACCACCGTCATGTCCAGACTGTGGGCCAGCTGGATGAGCTGCTCCACCACCAGCTAGGATTTTTCGCTCTCATCCAGAAAAAACTGCCGGTCCAGCTTCACTGTGGTCACATTCAGATCCTTCAGCAGAGCCAGCGAGGAATATCCGAAGCCGAAATCATCGATAGAGCAAAGGAATCCCATCTCACGGATCCGGTCGATCATGGCCGTCACCAAGCGGATATCCCGCCGCTCCAGCATCAGCGACTCCGTCAGCTCCAGTTCAATGAGGCCGTCCGGGATCTCATACCGCTCTTTGATCGCCTTGAACCGGTCCAAAAAAGCAAAGTCGCTGGAAATGAGATGGGCACGGGAGAGGTTGACAGAGAGCGGTATGGCACGCCCCTCCGCCAGCCAGCTCTTTAACAGACGGCAGGTCTCCTCGAACATATAAAAATCCAGATCGCAGATCTTTCCGTCGCGCTCAAAGAGGGGGATGAACTCCCATGGGAACAGCAGGCCGAAGGTGGGGTGCTGCCAGCGGACCAGCACCTCGCCGCCGCTGGCAGTACCATGACCGGGCTGGACCTTCGGCTGGATATAGAGCCGAAACTCATGGTTTTCGATGCCGCTTTGGAAGGAAATCTCCAGCGCGTGTTCCCGCTCCAGCCGCTTTCCCATAGCATCATCATAAAATTGGCAGTAGTCGTCTCCCTGGGCGTAGGCGCTGGCCGCCTTGGCACGGTCGGTGAGCAGCATAAAGTCTGCGTCGCGCTCTTGGATCAGATAGGCTCCCTGAGCAAAACGCACCTGCTCAAAAGCAAACTGCGGGGAGAGACGGCGCTCCAGTTCCGCCAGCATATCTGTCAAACGCCGCCGTACAGCAGCCTCCTCCCCACATTTCAGCAGCAGGTAGAAGTGGTCGCCGGCGCTGTTCCCCATCCCGCAGGCTGCCGCACAGCAGACGGTAGATCTGTCGCAGCAGTTCATCCCCATGCTGGATACCAAAATGCTCATTATACTGCTTGAACTTTCGGATATTCAAGTAGACGATGGCGTAGTCCTGCTCGGGGTGTTCCAAAAGCAGCCTCTCGCTGTCGATCCGGAAGGCCAGGTCGTTGCGTCCCCCAGTCAGGGGATCGGTCAGCGCAACAGAACGGATGCGTCCCAGAGCACGGCGGTGGTACCAAACCACAGTGGAGAGGATGATGAGCATGACAAGGGTGAGAACGCCGATGATCATCACATAGCGGGTCAGATAGGGCGTGGTATCCTCACTGAACAGGTCCGCCGAGATCAATGTCAAAAGCATCCAGTCGTTGATCCCTAAAAAATGATAGCCCAGCAGGATCGGATCTTCCCCCAGACTGTTGAACTGCGCCACGCCGGAGCGGTGGGCATTGATGTCCTCCAGGACCCGCCGCCCCTCATCGTCATCCTCGGTGGTGACCGTTTCTGCAAAAATGTCGTTCAGCTCCATAAAGGGAGCCTCGTCCGTAGCGGAAACAATGACTGACCCATCTTTATTGACGATGCAGCACAGCCCCTGATCCTTGAAATCGACATTTTGGAGCATCTGCTGAAGCAGGCTGTTGGACCGGGTCCCAACGAGCAAGGATCTGTCTCCGCTTTTACGGATGATGGGTGCAGAAAAAAACACCTCATCACTGGCGGCAAAAAAGATCTGGGGTTCTGTATACAGCTCATCATGCTCTGCCAGATACCTGCTCAATTCGGCGCGCTCTTCATTGGCAGGGATGGTGGTCCCGTCAGCATTCACCACGAAGATGTCATCCAGCTCCAGATATTCCGCCTTGCGGTCCAGCAGTTCCCCGGTCAGCAAAAATTCCGGCATCCCAGCAAAGGTATCCGCAAGATTTTGGATATAGGTCTCCCGGGACTCCATCCGATAGGCGATGCTGCTGGCCAGTTGGGTAGACACATCGTTGCCGTAATCGACCGCGTTGTGCCGAAGCGTTTTATACAGGCCGATCGTGTTGAGCATGAGCGCGCCCAAAACGATCACCAGCAGTATGATCGTGACTATGAAGGAGGCAGCATATTTGATGGGAGAATCCTCCCTGTGAAGAAAGGGCTGCTCTGTCTTTTTTTCATATCCTGCGCCTTCCTTTGTGTAAAGTACAGTTGTCCACGGAAATCGAGAACAGAGAAAATTGTCTTGCCAGGCAAGACAATAGCGCATATATGCGCTATTGTACCTTCTTGGAGTGGATTTTAATTCTATGCGTGAATTTCGCGGCTTCTTTGCCAGATGGTCTAACAAGCGGCCACAAATTCTTTCGATAAGATGCATAAACCATATTTAATTATAACAAAGCAGGATGTAATTGTATATAGGACGATATGAAATATCCTCTCAAGTTTGCCCTGATAAGACAGTATGTTTTTGGGAAAGTAATCAGTTTCTGACTTTCGGGTTATTCTGAGGGAGCGCCCTTTCACCGTATAGTAGAGGAGTGTATACCGCTCTGCGGAAAAGCACAGGAATGAAGAAGTCCTGTAAGATTTCCGGGGATGTAGACATTCCTCAGCTGGTATCTGCTGAAACAGCGGAGGAAGGGGACGCCGCCTTTGCTGCGGAGCTGCTGCGCCTGACCCGGAGTGCGGGGGAGAATACCCAGGCCAACAGCCTGTGGTGCGATCCGGACCTGACTCTGGAGGAGGAATTTGCCGCCCGGTGTCAGCAGAATTACGGCGCGGAGCTCTATCAGGCCGATTTTCAGGATCGCGCCACAGTGTGGGCGGTCAACGAGTGGGGCAGCAAGGCCACAGAGGGCCTGATCCCTGAGACTGTGGACGAATTCTCTCCTGACGCAGTCCTTGCTCTGGTCAACGCCATCTATCTCCAGAATAAGTTTGAACGGCCCTTTGAAACGCCCACCTCTGAGTGGACGATGGACTTCATCGCCGCCGACGGCACGGTGTCCCACCCACGGGGGATGCACAATGGCACGCGGGAGGAGTGGCATCTCTCCCATACCGGCGGTTCCGGGGTGCTTCTGCCCTATGACGATGGGCGGCTGGGCTTCCTGCTCATGCTCCCGGAGGAGGGCCTTGACCTCTCCGATTACCTGTCCGATTGGGACGGGACGACCGTAAAAAACCTGCTGGAGAGCAGGAAGGAGCGGCGGGTATCCCTCACCGTTCCCAAGTATGAGCTGGAGTGGTCCGGCTCCCTTGCGGGTGTCCTGCCGGAGATGGGCCTTTCCGGGGCCTTTGATGCGTCCGCCGCCGACTTCACCGCTATGGGCCGCTCCGCCAACGGCCCCCTGTTCATCGGGGATGTGATCCACAAGACGGTCCTGAAGGTCAACGAGAAGGGCGCCGAGGCCGCGGCGGTCACTGCTGTTGTCATGGATGCCGGTGCAGCCATGCCTACGGATCTGATCGAACTGCGCTTTGACCGCCCCTTCGTCTGCGGGATCGTGGACACGGAGAGCGGTATCCCCCTCTTCCTGGGCACGGTGGAAACGCTGAGCTGATGAAGCACATGCTTCTCCAAAATAACCACAAAGCTCCCCCGGAAAGCAAACGCTTTCCGGGGGAGCTTATGTTTTACTTCCATGCAGTCGCAGATCTTTACAGTCTGTATTCCAGCTGGCAGTCAAAGGGCTCGGCCTCCACGTGCTTTTGCTGGGGCTGGGCCGCGTCCACGCAGCCCAGGGAGCGGTAGAACCGCTGGGTCTCGATGGCGGAGTGGGAGGAGATATACAGCTTTGCGGCCCCCTGGGTCCGGGCCCATTCTGCGGCCATCTGAAACAGCGTCCGTCCGATGCCTGACCGGCGCATATCCTCGGAGACGTGCAGAGAAGTCAGGTCCAGATAGCGGTTCTCCCCGCCGAAAAAGCCACTCTCCACCGACGCAAAGCCCTTCAACGTTCCCTCCTGAAACGCGCCGTATACGGCCCCGCCCGTCTGGATGGTATTTTGCAGGCAGGCGGTCAGAAACTGGTAGTCCTCCTCGCTCCAATCGTCCACAAATGGATCGGACCGCACCACCCAGGCGCCGTCTTCCCGGTGCAGGCACTGATCCACCACCTGATGCCGCACAAAGGCACGGAAGAGCGGACGGTCTATTTCCGAAGCGCAGAGTGTTCTGTATGTGAGCATGTTTCTATCCAACCCTTTCCTACTTGTGGGAGCCGCAGCATCCAAAGAGGAGCACAGATCTGCTCATGGTCTGCCGGGGATCCCGATGAAAGAAATGCTTTTTTCTTATCTGCTACTGCCAAAGCCGCTGCAGGATCTCGCTCTTGAGGAACAGCTTGCTCTTGGGGGCTTCCTTGATTGGGTGGAGTTTTCCACGGCGGATCAGATCGTCGATATTCTGCTTTGTACACTGCAAGAGCTCTGCGGCCTCCGCTGTGGTAACCACTCTCTGCTGAACGAAGGTGGCGAAGTCCTCCTGTGACAGCGGGACGGACTGGCCGATCTCATAGAGGTCGCTGTCGGAAATCGTAAGCTGGTCTCCCCAGCAGATGCCATACCCACCGATTTGGATCCCTACTCTCTGAAAAACCGAATCGTTGTTCAGTACAGGCGCAAACGCCTTACTGGATCGCAGGATGCTTTGGACTTCGCAGCGCTTGGTCACTCCGTTTCGGAAAAATACGAGCAGTGCTTTGCCGGACAGCGGGACAACATCCTCGATTTTGTGGTCAAACCGCTCTGAGAAGCTATCGGGGAGATCGTTGGGCGACATTTCCGAGATATAGTAGTCATCTTGTGAACACCGCCCTTCGCTCAGGAGCAGCAGCTTGAATTCATCATATGTGTCCAGTCCGTTTGCCTTTAGGATCTGCCCCAGGTTCTGCCGGTCAGAGGGTACGATCCGCTGCTGTACCCACACTCTGCTCCAATAGGAATTGACCGTCTTACGCCCCTGTTTGAGGATCGAGGACAAAATGAGCGGTGTGCTCCATGGATCCGCATCATCCGGCAGTTCAATATAAAACCGCTTTTCCTGCTCATAATAAAACAGGTAGGCAATATCAAAGTTTTGTGGATCATGCTCTTCTCTGATCGCAAAAATCCTCATAATAGCGCCACCTCCTCTCGATCATTTCCCATATCTTATCCTGCCACGGCTGCGGCAGGATGGAATCAAGCCCCTCCATGATGATCGCCCGGTCCTGAGCGTTCAGCCGGTTGATCCTCGGCATCGCATTTGCAGGGATCAGGCCTAGATTATCCTGAGCAGATCTGGAGCCAACAAAACACTGGATTGGACGGTCCTGCATCACGTCAAAGGCTGACACAGATGCTTCATCGTGGCAGTTGAAGAGGAGGGATAGGCCATGGTCGAAGATTGGCGCCAGCCGGATGCTCTTTTTTCTGGCATTTCTGAGCACTTCCATATTGGCACCATGTCGGTCACGGTTCAGCAGCAGGAAATCCGCCACCAGCATTTTATAGATATGATCTGCCCAGCCGTTTCGGATGCAGAAGGCCAGCGGCGTCTCGCCAGGCTCGTGCTCCAGCTCATAATAGACATCCAGCGCCACCTTATCCTCGCCCCTCTGCTTGAAATCCTCTGAGGCGCAGAGATAGGTTTCTATGATCTGTTCATTCACCTGGATATCGGCATGAATGAGTTGATAGTGCAGATGCTCAATACCCAGAACCGTAAGCAGCCGGTCTGCAATGATCTCGTTGACGCACTCATGGCCAACAATGCCGTTCATGGAATCGTAGTTGGAGAGCTTATAGTATATCTTCCGATCCCCTAAGTGGGAAGTGGCCTTTAAGAATGAACCCGCGGTGCCGGAAGAGGACCGGATCAGGGACCAGGACAGATAGGTGAGGTCCTGCCTCTCGTGGATGATCTCTGTGTACATACTACCACCTTCTTTCCCAGCCATCATAGCACAGTTACTTGTCGTAAGTCAAGTATGTAGACTGTCAGCAGAACATCCCATCCGCCGCTGGGAATACAGACGCCTCGCCGGTTTCATATCCGGCGAGGCGTTTTCCTATTGATGGCGGTGGCTCAGTCCTTATCTTCGCTTAGAGGTAGATGGCTGGTGCTGCGGGTTCGCTCCGGCCCGCTGCCTCAATCAAATTTGGGCGGGCGGACTTCATTGCCGGCGAAGGCATTGGGGCCGGGATTGGACATGGAGAAGTACATCTTTGCCGCTTTAGTGGTGCCGAAATCCCGGTTGGAGCCGCTGTCCTGCACCTCGTTAAAGGCGTCCCGGAACATCTGGTTGTGGGCCTCCTCCCGGTTCAGGAGGAAGTCAATGGTCTCCCGTACCTTCTTGTCGTCGATCTGGCGGTACAGGTATTCATAGACCACCTTGGCCCGCTGCTCGGAGGCGATGTTGCTGAGCAGATCCGCGCACAGATCGCCGGTCACTGTCACATAATCGCCTGTCCAGGAATAGCCGGAGGCGTTGATGAGTCCGGGGTTCAGACCCAGGATCACATGGCTCTGGATCTCGCCTGCCTTGACCTGAGCTGCGTCTACATCGTGGCCGTTGAGCAGGTTGATGGTCTGGGCCACCATTTCCATGTGTCCCAGTTCCTCTGCTGCGATGTCCAGAAACAGGTCTTTGATCTTCTGGTCCTTGATGCGGAAGCTCTGGGACATATACTGCATGGCCGCTTTCAGCTCGCCGTTGCCGCCGCCCAACTGCTCCTGCAGCAGTGCCGCGTATTGGGGGTTGGGCCGCTCCACGGCCACCGGATGGAATAACTGCTTTTCGTGTTTGAACATGGCTGCCGCTCCTTTTTGAGATATAACATCATTCTGTGTTTTTCTCTCCCCAAATATACAAAGAGGATGGCGCGAAGCAACCATATCTGCTTATGCTGTTTTCATAAAACGCAGGGGAAAGCTCTCAGCGCGGGGTGCTGCCGGCATCTCTTTTCGACCGGGGCTAAGCTTTTTCTGGCCGGAGGAGGGAGGTACCCTGACATTTTACCGGCCCCTTTACCTGGAGGGTGACTGGGAGATCCCCGCAAATGTTACGCTGAACTTCCCGAAAGATGGCTGTTGGATCATCAACACCAATAGCAGTGAAACGCATACGGTGACGATCAACGGCCCGATCCAGGTGACTGACCAGGGTTACGGCCGGTTTATCCGCAGCTGCAATGTGGTATTAAACTCCGGCGGCTCTGTTCTCCGGCACCAGTGGCGCAACCTTTGAGCCAGACATCGCCATGAGCCGTGCAATGGTCGTTACCGTGCTGGCCCGCTATGAGGGCGTGGACACCTCGGGCGGCGGTACCTGGTATGAAGGAAACCGGGATTGGGCGATGCAGGCTGGGATCTCAGACGGCAGCGACATGGAGCGGGATCTGACCCGTGAGCAGCTTGCTGCAATGCTATGGCGCTATGCCGACCGGCCGGATCCGGTAGGTACGCTGACCGGCTACACAGACGCATCCGCAGTCAGCGATTACGCTGCCGACGCAATGACTTGGGTCGTTGAGAACCGTATCATCGTGGGTACGAGTGAGACGACACTTGCCCCGCAGAGTGTGGTGACACGCGGACAGGTCGCCACCATGCTCATGCGGTTCATCAGCACCAACGTTTGATAACAGAATACAAAAGAGACAGCGTAACGCTGCCTCTTTTGATACTTTACTGATAGGGGAAAAATCTGCCATTAAGCAGCAAACCCTGTTATTACAATCTTTGCCCCAGTGCCAATCATACACGCCGCTTTTTCTGATTATCACCAGTGTGGCAGGCAATTCTCCATCGTCAGAACATTCAACAACACATGGGAACTCATCATCCTCTGAATCGCTAAAATCCAGCAGGTTATCGGCTCTGGTATATCGTGGCAGTCCGCAGGTGGCTTGAAAAACATCCGTATCCATGAATCCTGTTCTGCACTCATTGACTACATAGCGAAATGGTGGCCTGCGTTTGTGTTTCTGGTCATGGACTGTCATTGCAGGTACAAAAGACACCGGGGTGTTGTTACAAAATCGGATGCTGGCAAAGGCCGGGAAGCAATCGTTGCTACCGCTTGCCATGTAAATCTCCACAGGATAAATCCTCGCTTCCACAGTTACCTCTAATGCTCTGCGGTCAAACTGATCAGCCATTCTTCCATGAGGACATTTTCTTTCGAGTAGTACCTGATTGGAGTAAGTATTATACCCAGTGTCTTTCACAGAATCAAGCATATTAGCGTTCTTAGATGATTAGGATCCGTGAGGCCGTGTTTTCGGTAAAATGAAAATGTAGCAAAGTCTGCAAATAAAAAGTCAATGAAAATTGCAAGTGCAAGTTGGACACCTGCACAGTAGAAATTAGTTAATCAGAG
>ENA-ORMO01003167-ORMO01003167.1-human-gut-metagenome-genome-assembly--contig:-NODE-3167-length-11309-cov-2.591256_pt1 | contig 11309 bp, 10 predicted proteins | sample MGYA00242106_ERZ509001 | MGnify/ENA primary metagenome ERZ509001 (study PRJEB26280, sample SAMEA2338736) | human gut metagenome | biome: human gut; feature: human-associated habitat; material: faeces... | reverse complement strand
CATTTCAACCCCTCGCAGTACCTGTCCAGAGGAGGCTCTCCATGCGCGGGCTCTGACGGAAGATATGAAGCGACCTTCCGCTTTCCTGACCAGACAGAGCAGACTTTTTCCCTGTCCGCACATCAGGCTCAGAAGCTTTCTCCCGGCATGCGCGGGCAGCTTTGCTACAGAGACCATGTATATCTTTCCTTTTCTGCCCAAAACAAGTAAAGCAACACGCCCCGATAGATTCTAAACAGCGCGTCCCGATACTTTTTAAGCATCGGGACGCGCTGTTTTATCTGTCTGCCTGACGGCGTATTTACTTTATGCGGCACTCCCCAGCGCGAAGCCCTTCGGCATCCGCACGGATGATAAGCTCCTCATCCATATGCTCTGTGATGCACAGGGCAAGTCCGTTGAAGGTCGTCCGCCTGTTCGCTACATCCGGTTCATGGCATGCAGGGTCTCCATTCCCGACGCCGCAGATGTCTCCGCCTTCCACATGGAATACGACCGGCACACAGCTATGCGGGCACAAATTCCCGTCACAGTCAACGACCTTTACCGCAAACAGCTGATGCTGCGTTCCCTGATACAAACAGGTAACTTCCAGATGGTCGGCTTCCTTTGCCGTCCGGTGGACTTCCCGGGCTGCCTCCTGTCCGTTTCTGTAGCCGACTGCACAAAGCTCGCCGGGCTCATAGCAAAGCTCCCATGACGATATCCTGCCGGGCAGATGCTCCTTTCTTCCCTGACTGACGCCATTGACGAAAAGTTCTATCTCTTCACAGTTGGAATATGCCTCAAAATGGAGCGTTTCCCCTTCCTTCCCGGTCCATGTCCAGTGCGGAAGTACATGTACAAGCGGTTCTTTTGTCCAGATACTCTTCCAGTAATAAAATACGTCCTTTTCAAATCCGCAGAAATCCATTGCACCATAGCTGCTTACCACAGCAGGCCAATTCCACGGGAACGTTTCTCCTCTGTAGTCAAAAGCTGTCCATACAAACATTCCTCCCAGCTCAGGCGTCTTGATCCGATTGTTTGCATAACAATTGGTCAGCTTCATTGCAGCGATCGCGCCTCCCATCGTTCCCGGATCGATACCGCTTTTCCGCATCAGCTTCGCATAATAGCTTTCTCCTTCATAGCAGTCACACCACCCGTTTTCCGGATCATCCTCATAAATTCCTCTGGTGGAAAGATAGCTGGCATCTTCTGTCGCCATAACACAAACATTTTCATAGGAGTCAACAAGCTCTCTTGCCTCTCCGCTGTCATAGTTATATCCTGCCACATCTGCGATCAGCTGATATTCCAGGTCTCCTCTGCCAAACTGGGTTGCTGTTGTAAAAGGTCTGTCCGGATCAAGCCCTTTTCCCAGTTCGATCATTCTCTTAAGAATTCGTTTTCCCTGAGGGATCAGCTCGCAAAATTCTTCATTTTCAAGACAGTACATATAAACGCAAGGATGATTTCTGGAGGATTTGATCATATCCACCAGGCTGTCACGGCTTTCCTTGGACATGTCAAAATACCGCGTCTCATTTAAGACCAGTATCCCCATTTCATCGCAGAGCTCCAGCAATTTTCTTGAAGCGGTATGATGACTGGAACGATACGCATTTCCTCCCATATCCTTGATACGCTGAAGGCGATATCGCAAAATATCCTCTGAAAGAGCAATCCCCACTCCCGCAAAATCCTGATGGACACAAACGCCTTTCAGCTCAACAGGCTGTCCGTTCAAAATCAAACCATTCCGTGTATATACCGCACTCCTGATACCAAAGCGCTGTTTATAACAGTCCGTTTCCTTCTCTCCCTGCACGATCAGCTCTGCCGTATACAGCTCAGGATTTTCTGGTGACCATACGTGCGGATTGTTCAGAACAACTGTCATTTTTACTGTTGTATCGTTCAGAGGCCTGATTTCTCCCACAGTCTTTGCCACTGCAACTTCATTGTGCTCCGGATCATAAATCACCGCCTTTACTTCTGCCTTCTCTACACGGTTTCTTTCATTTTGCAGTTCCACTTCAATATGAAGTTTTGCCTCTCCGGACTCTATGATCTGCGACCGTACAAAGCATCCGTCTTTTGCCACATGGACCCCGGGCAATACCTTCAGCCATACATCCCGGTAAATCCCCGCTCCTTCTCCCCACCAGCCTTCCGGCACTTCACACGTTGTCTTAACCAGAATAACGTTCAGTCCTTCATCACCATAGAGCACATGCTCTGTAATATCCAGTTCAAATGCTGAATAACCCGAAAAATGTTCCCCGATCCTGCTGCCATTTCCCCAGACGATACAGTCTCTCATGACTCCTTCAAACTGTATCACAATCCGTTTTCCTTCATCTTCCGCCGGAAGCCGGAATGTTTTCCGGTAGTATGCTTCTCCATTCGGCAGGCAATCACCGCCCAGATTATGCAGCCCCGTTCCGGAAGATGCCGCTCCCGGATTAAAATAATCCTGTCTGATTCTCCAGTCATGGGGCAACGATACCGGTTCCCAGGTATCTGTCAGCGTCTCTGCAAGGTTCATACAGGCATTCCCCGCTTTTTCTCCTGACTGTCCAAAAATTGCCCAGAATCGCTCCGGCAGCGGATAAAATCTTCCCTCTTCATTGGTTGCGTTGGATGGTCCTCCACAAACTCCGCATTTACTCCGTCCTTCCGCAATTACCTGCTCTAGTTTTCCCGGGTGAAAATACCATCCATCATTAAAATTTCTTTTACGTTCCATATGTATCCCTCCTGATTTCTGGACACATGCCCCGGTTGTCATCTTCCATACAACCGGGGCATACTTATCGATCCTTTATTCTGCTTCTTCTGAATCCAGCTCCATACCGGCCGTCTCTTTTGTTGTAAAGGCAAGGAAAAGCATGCCAATACCCATTGTGATCACTGCCCCCCACAGACACAGGCTCTTTAAAGGAATCATCGTTACAAGCGTTGCATACACAGCGGTTGAAGCAAATGTAGCAACCAGAATGATCACTGCATTTACTGAAACGATCGATGCCCTCAATCTTGTAGGCGCAATTTCACTCATCATCATGGTAATCGTATTATTGGATGTCCAGTAGCTTCCGATTGCACCACCCAGAAGGAGGCCGACTGCCACAGGATTCATGCCGTTTCCGGAACCGATAATAAAGCCAACCTGACATACCAGCGCAATAATACCAAACAGGATCACTGCAAACTTTCTGCCCATTTTGTCACTGATAAATCCGCTTATGAACAGAAGCAGCGCCCAGGAAATCGGGTAAAAGAACAGTGCATTTGTTACAGCTTCCGTTGTCATTCCGCCCATTGTCATAACCGATTCATAAAATCCTGTAAATGCCATCATACCGCACATGAACAGGCAGGTTGCGATCATCTGATTACGCATTTCTTTGCTCTTTATGATTGCTTTGAATCCGGCAATCATACCAGCCTTCTCTTTTTTAGAAGCGGCTGCAACATCAGGTGCATTCAGCTCTCTTTCCAGTGTTTCGATTCTTCTTTCCATGAACACCTTGGATTCCCGTGAAGCAAACATTGCAATCACACCAAGGATAATACCTGCAATCGCAGGAACAAGATAAATCATTCTCCAGTTGGATGCATCTGAAGTAAGGAATGTTCCTCTCACAACTGCGATCAGCACGATTCCGACTGTTCCGATTGCTTTTGTTACAGAATAAAACACACCGCGCTTGTTATCCGGGGAAACTTCCATAATATACAGCACCTGGAAATCTGTTGCAGTAAAGAAACCAACCACTGCACGTCCCAGGAAATAAATCGTTGCATTCGGAGCCACTGCACAGATCAGCATGCCTGCGCCCATTCCCAGTGCACTGATGACAAAGAACGGCTTCCTTCCATATTTGTCAGATAATGCCTTGAACACCGATGCCATGAGGGATGCTACCAGTGTCAAAAGTGAAACAATTGACATCAGGGAAAGTCCTGTTGTATAATCTACCCCCATCTGATTGACAAACAAATCGTTGATGACAAATGACTGAATCGCCCCCGATGAGCTGCTGGCATATTCATCCAGCAGATGAACGAGTGCCACCATCACGATGAGTATCGCCATATACCCCTTATATTCTGGCTTTTTCTGCTCTCTTTTCCATTTTTGGATCTCCGCTTCCTTTTTTTGTCTCTGGTCTTTTTTCGCCATTATAAAACCCCTCCTTTGTTTATCCTGTTGACAATGACCATATATGCATGATACCTTCAATATATATTTTCTTCAATGACACCAGCTGGACAGGAACTTTATTTGTGTATCATTTTTTACATATTTATACCAGAGGAATATCACATGACCAATCTGATCTCATCCAGACAGAACTTTGATATCCGGAGAATTCTGGATCTTTATTCCGATATTTCTGACACTTCCAAACGGCCAGACTCCTTTGTCCGCTACGGAAAAATGCAGGCACCCGTCAGCATCAGCATCTATCGTGCGCGAGAAGGAAACGGCTCCTATCTGATCGCAGATCGTGATGGAGCAAGATCAACTACATGGAGCGCAGATACTTTAGCACAGCTGGATTCTGTCGCTCCGCTGGAAAAGAGATATCACAGTCACGACTATTTTGAACTTTTATATGTTTTGGACGGAGAAGTGAATGAATGGATTGAAGAGCAGTGTATTTTGCTTCACCCCGGAGACTGTATCCTGTTGGATAAAAATATCCGGCACGTAGAAGAATATTTCCAGAAAAACAAAACTTCAAGCTGCGCATTTATTTCGATGGACGATGAATGTATCAAACTCCTTGCTTCCAGCGAACTTCCTTATGAAGCGCCTCAAAGCATTTTGCAGTTTCTCCTCTCCCATATGGAAAATGAAGAAACAACTCTGAAATCCTTCTGCCATTTTCGTCCGTCCAAAGCCTCCGTCTCTTCTGTTTCTCCTGCAGAAGAAGAAATGAATGCAATTCTTTCCGAGCTGACAGAACGCCGTCCCGGTTTCATTCTGATGATCCAGGCTCACCTGAAACGCCTCCTCGGTATTCTGGAAGATCCCCTTCAATATGAACAGGTTTCTGCATTCAGCATGCAGGGACGCCGGGAAGAACTTCTGGCTCAGATTGCTCTTTTAATGAAATCTTCTATGGGACTGATGACCAAAGAAGAACTTGCAAGGCGCATGAACTATAATGCCGCCTATCTTTGCCGCATCATTAAGGAAAGTCTGGGAAAAAGCTTTACACAGTATCGGCTTTTTGTACGCCTGAAGGCGGCAGAAACACTTCTTACAGACTCAGATCTGACGATTACTGAAATCTGTGAAAAACTGCAGTTTACAAATAGAACCTACTTTTATAAAGCTTTTGAGCAGACCTTCGGCGTTACACCAAATGAATTCCGTCTCCAACGGTAAAAAATCCGGCATCTCTGATTGTTATCCATCTCAGAAATGCCGGATTTTTATTCCGTTCTCATTGCTTTCCTGTTATATTTTTTGGACCGTGTAACTGAAAAACACCTTACTCTGCTTTGATTCCCTGCGCTGCTGCTGCCTCATTTACCTCTGTAAGCATCTTGGAAAGTCCCTTGCTTTCATAGTTCGCCAGCAGATCGTCCACCATCTTTTCGACAGGATCTGTTCCCATCATAATCTGAAGCAGATCATCGTTGGTGTTATAAACGAAGGAATCTTTCAGAGGAGTGGAAATAAACAGCACACTGTCATAATATTTCGGAAGCGTTCCGTTTTGTACCGCATCCTCATGACGTTCTTCATTGAGCTTACGATATCCTGCCGGAATCGTGGACGGGAAGGACATATCCCATGTTTCCGGATTCCACATCGCCAGTGCGGAGATATTGGAATTCACGTTGCAGAACGTATATTTGTCAGAAAGATTCACGCCCTCTTTCATTACAACGTTGCCGTCAACCAGATCATAATCTTCTCCTTCAAAGCCACAGAATACAAGGCGGCTGCCCTCTTCTGAATACAGATAGTCATACAATCTGCAGATTGCTTCCATTTTTTCATCATCTACATTAGAGGAAATATAGGATTCAGACCATGCTTCCGTATCAATAAAGTAATACTTATTTCCGTCTTTGGAGGGATAAAGCTTTGCAATGCGGTTGTCTTCCAGGAAACTTCCCTCTCCGTAAAGAGCATCATAATCACGGCCTATATTATCATATAATCTTGCCGGACCGGCCCATGCAAATACCATTGCCGCACTCTGTCCCTGTAAATATTTTTCTTTGCTTGTTTCCAGTTTTGCCAGCACAATATCCTTTTCAATCACGCCTTCCTCATACATATCGCGCCCAAACTGCATAGCGCTTACCATCGCGTCGCGATCTGCAAAGTAACTGGGTACAAACTGGCCATTTTCATCTGCAACCCATTTCTTATCAATAATACCGGCATAAGGATATACGAAGCCGCCGATCAGTTCCGGCAGTGCCTGTGTCATACCGGAGACATTTTTACCCTCAGGATCCGCGAGAATGTGAAACGCTGGAAGGATAACTGGGATGCTATTTCCCCAATCTTCAAGTTTTCAGCAACAGTTAGAAAGGTCATTTATACAACAAATGCCATTGAATCGCTGAATTCCACTTATCGGAAGCTGAACCGTCAGAGGAGCGTCTTTCCAAGTGACACAGCCCTTTTAAAAGCCCTTTATCTGGCTACCTTTGAAGCCACGAAAAAATGGACAGCAACAATCCGGAACTGGGCTCAGGTTTATGGAGAGCTAAGTATCATGTATGAAGGTCGCTTACCAGAGTAATAAAAAAAGCAGAAAAACAGGCGGATTACCCGCCTGCTGTTGACATGCAATTTTGTAACTGTTATATATAAAGCAAGGGCGAAAAGCTGATTTTGTTTAAGCCTCTCGCCCATTCTTATCATAGAAGATCATATTTACAGACTTTTCTTCATAGTCTCTCCTCACCACTGGAACTTAATCCGGTGATGGGGAGCCTTGTTGTTGCTTATTCATTCTGATTTACTTATTCTTCATAGTCTCCTCTCTGGCGGTATGCTCACTCATCAACATCAGATGATTTTCGATGATTGTATATTCTCGTTCTATATATTCTTCTGTAATCGGAAACATGTCCTGTATCAAGAACTCACTCTCCACAGTCGTCATCCAACTTGACAATATGGAGAATATTGCAAAGTTTTCCAGCCTTTTCTTTTTTCTCTATAATCCGTCTGTATTTACCGATATATTCCAACCCTTCATTCATCATTACAACAATTCTAAAATTGCTTTTATATAATCCCACCATGTTTTCACCATATCAGCAAGCAAAATTGCTTTTTCGGGAAAAATCAGCAGAACAAATGTACTAACTGCTAATATAAGTTGAAGCCATCCTAATCTATAATCATGCCTTGAATTCGAATATTCGCTTAAACTTGAAGCAATGTCTATTTTATTTTGCAAATCGTTTAAAATTTCATCATGATTTATCTTAATTTGACCCCAAATATATTTTGGCGAACCAGCGTAAACTAAATATGGATGAAACGAAAAGCAAACTGAATCTCTAGCATATACATTCTTTTTCAATAATTCAGTAATTCGATCTGCCTCTTGTGCTACAGAAAACTCATGTTCTATTTTAGAATATGTATAAAATTCTTTTTCCATTTCATACTTTAATTTCAAAAGCCTTTTATGGAATCCTCTATCTGTCCTTAGCGAATTAACTTGATTTCTGTAAAAACTGCTCCTATCAAGATAATAAATTCCTATCTCCTTAATAACTATCATGGAATATAATTCATTCATATATCCTTCGGTTAAATAATCAAGCACTTTATTATGAGGAGTTACATACCCCTCAAATTCCGTAACTTTATTTGGATTATATACAAACATCATATCCGACTCATAGCTGTCACGATATGTTGATATAGCAGTAGAAACAAATAATTTTTCAGCATTTGAAAAATAAAACCCTGTAAACAAATCCATGCCTAACGCATTTATAAGCGATATATCATAGTTCACTTCACAGTCAATATTGGTCTCATATACGTTTATTCCATATATTTTTCCACCCTTTTTGTATTGTAGAAATGGAAAAAACCGAGTCATTTCTTTTAGAAAAAGTTCTTTTACATATTGTAATTGTTCATATAATAATCTACTTTTTACATACTCACTTAGCATCCCACTGCTAACCGCATACCCAATAACTGCTCCTGATTTTCTTTTGCTTTTTTTCCACATTTTATGGACACGCATACCCGTTTTTTTGTATTCTCTTTTTGTAAAATCAGACAACCGTTTTTGATATTCTTCATTCAATGTTATCTTCATTTCTACGGCTACGAAAGAGGAACTAAAATTTCTCAAACAAATTTCAAAATATTCTATATAGCTATTTAATTTATGGGAATATGCAAAATCGAAAAGTCCAACTTTATACCATGATTTTCCACTATCTAAAGTTCCATCTAATGCGTGTATTATGTCATCTATATCATCTTGCCCTTTGCTTACACCTAAAAATTTGTGTGATAAGCACTTTTTAAAAAGCCTACCTAAACCCTTTTTTACAATTTCCAGATCTTGCTTTTGTATTAAATCATACAATACTATATCCGTTGGTTTAAAATATAAATCTTCTGGTAATGCATTTACTTTATTATCATAAAATTTTTCTCTTTGAAAAATACTATACGAGAATTCTTTTTTCTTTCGCTTTTCATTCGAGAATGTTAACTTCATTTTGATCCAAAACCAAAATTTTATCTTTTTATATTCCCTATTTTCTTTTTTTATTTGCTTTGTACATTCTGTTTCACGCATACTATTAATCCACTAAATCATTATCTTATTTATACTTTTTCAATTCGTTGCCAACATTGATATCTTTTACATTTCAAGAGAAATGGGGTAGACACTATCTGCCCTTATGCTTTTCTGCTGTTTCATTTCAAACCGCTTCTGTCTCTCTGCTTCTCGTCTTTCTCGACTCACTGCCTTATGTTCATTTTCAACTGCTCCTGCTGTAATTTCAAAGCATGTTGTGATTTTGTATCTATTCCGGTATTCTGTACCTGCCTCCGCACTTCCGGCTGTATCCGCTTCGGATTACGAGCAACTTCTTTTACATCGGTTGCCACAGCTGGACTAAATTGCAAATGATAGTAATTCTTCAGAACAAAATCGTATATCTCATAATCTTTTGGTTCCGCTCCAAACGTAACCTTACATACAGATAATTCGCCCTCCGTTATATTCTCAAATACTCCTATCCAGAATGGCTCCTCAAAATATACTGTTAATCTTCCTGTTACTTTGTCCATGACAATTCCTCCTTAAATAATTGTGATGAACAAAGAAGGGACAACCCTAAAGAGGGAGGGTTACTTACACCCAATAGTGCGACCGGGCTATCTACCGGTTCTGTAAGAAAGTTACTCTTACGTTGCGTTTTTATCTTTGCTCTTTGATTTTACCACAGCACCCCTTATTTTTCTATAGGAAACCGGGACATAACCACCGCTATGCCCCACATTTTTATCGTTGCAACGACCGTTCTATTCTCTCTTTCTTCCCCCGCAAATCATTCTGCTTTTCATACAGACTATTCCGTTCTTTACAGAGTATTTTCATACGTTCCAATTGTTCCCGCACACCTACCCGACATTCTGGTTCTATCTGTTTATATTCTCCAGTCAGTCTGCATATCTCATTGTTGTTTGATTTTATCTGCTCTGATACACATATCCAATCTATTAAATTCTGAACTTCCATATCTGTATGATATAAATCTGTTTCTGTAAGAATTTCCGCACACAGACGAACCATAATTTTTTTCTCCATATCTGTCATTGCTCCATGCCTCCTATCTATCCATTTCAAATACTCTTTTCGGGTGTTTATTTACCTTTTCTGCTTTCTCTAAAGCCTTAGATTGCTCTAGCCTGTACCTGTTCTTTTCCCAGACAATGCTCTAATCGTCCCAAATCTGCTGTTTTTTCCTGTAATTTATCAATCACATTCTCTTGATCCATGATTCGGTTTGTTAGACAACTGATTTTTTCTTCCTGCCGTTCAGATTTAATAGCCAACTTCTTTCCCTGTTCAGTAAGCTGAACACATGTAATCGTTAGTGCTTTAATTACCTCTTTCAATTTTTTTACCAATGGCAACGCCTTTTTATCTCTATATGCCTTTGCACTCATCAATGCTCCCAGCTCTGGCAACTGCCACTTTTCTTCTTCATCATAAGCATAAATATTTCTTTCCATTGTTGTCTTAGCTCGAACTATCTTTTCAATCTCTGCTTCTAATTTTTTCTGTTGTTTTTCCAACTTCTCATTATCAGATAACAACTTTTCCCTATCCTCCTCCAGCATTGCCGTCTGATCTTTCAATAAATTGTTTGTTTCTGAAAGTTCTGATACCTCCTGCCGGATTGCTTCGCTCTCTTGTCGTATCTGTTCCGTTTCCTTTCCTGCCACAGCCTATTGACCAAGAATATGATTCAGTTCTTCCTTGCTGTCAGAAATTACCTGCTCCAATTCAGCAACTTCCTTTGCCCGTTCCTGCTTCTCAAAATCAAGTACCGACAAGTGTTTATTATGCGTTCTAAGCTGCTTCCATTTGATTCCATACCGCCCCATAATCTGAGCAATTTCCTGTTTTTCTGATTCTATCCACTGATTCCATTCCGTTGCTCCCCTCGTGCCGTCCTTAAAGCCCTGTTCTCCCAATGCTCTCTTTAAGGAAACTCTGGTATCAAGACCACGCTTGCTGTTACAAACAACCGGAATAAAATCTACATGGATGTACGGCGTTTCCTCATCCATATGCAGATGAGCAGAAAATACCTGGAGATATTGATTCCGTTTCTGAAAATCTTTCATAAATTCAATCAAGATTTCCTTTGCGAGTTCCCCCTCCTCACTTTTTGCATTCATATCGTCCCTATTTCCAATTTGAAAAACTGCTTCATAGAATAGCTTTTCCTGCTTGCCCTGCCGGATTTTTTCATAGTAATTATCAATCTTTCTGTCATTTCGTTTCTGCTTCGCATTATACCGTTCCAGAGCTTCATCAAATAATTCGTGATAAACTTCTTCAATCTCTGCATGGCAAAACTCCACATTGTAAATACTTCGTTCCACATCCACATTTTTCGCACTGAAGGCTCTTGTATTATGATTGATAGAACCCTTTCCCATCATACCGCTAATCGTTCCTTCCAAGCTTTATCCTTTCTCTCTGTTTAGGGGTAATCAGTGCCGGATACGGCACATAGCTTTGTTACTTTCGTCGAAAGTAACGCAAAAGCACTTTTGA
>ENA-ORMO01003166-ORMO01003166.1-human-gut-metagenome-genome-assembly--contig:-NODE-3166-length-11311-cov-6.748934_pt1 | contig 11311 bp, 9 predicted proteins | sample MGYA00242106_ERZ509001 | MGnify/ENA primary metagenome ERZ509001 (study PRJEB26280, sample SAMEA2338736) | human gut metagenome | biome: human gut; feature: human-associated habitat; material: faeces... | reverse complement strand
CTGGTATCCATCCAGATAGGCGTATTGGTAAGTACTTTTCCGCCTTTGTCAATGGCAATGGCGGACCAGCTTTGTCCGTCAATTCCCACTCCGGCAATCTCCTCCGGCTGGATGCCAGCTTCTCGGATCACCTGCCGAACTGCTTCACAGACAGCACTCCACCATTCCTCCGGATTCTGTTCTGCCCATCCTTCTTCCGGGTAATATACCGGATACTCACCATTTGCCGCTGCAAGAACCTGTCCTTTTCTGTCAAAAAGGGCTGCTTTACAGGCACTGGTTCCAATATCGATTCCAAGCAAATATAATCGTTTCATTTTTCTCCCTTTCTGATCTGTGCAACAGACTTTCCATGAATAATAGCTGCCTCCAGCTTTTCTGTCTGATACGGAGACGATCCATCATTTTTTTCCAGGCGGGACAACATGATCCCTGCCGCTTTTTCAGCAATCTTCTCTGTTGGCTGAGATACAATGGTCAGTTTAGGATTGCATGCCCTGGCAAAAGAAAGATTATCAAATCCGACCAGCGAAATCTGGTCCGGAATCCGGATTCCCCGTTCATTGCTTCCGATCACAGCTCCCAAAGTCATCTCATAGTTGGTCACAAACACCGCTGTCATTTCCGGATTTCTTTCCACCAGCTCCTCCATGGCACGAACACCGCCCTGGATCGTATACTCCCCATGAACTACCAGAGATTTCTTTATTGGTATTCCCAACTCATTTAACTCACTGTAATACCCTCGCAGTCTTTCCTGCGCTGTGGAAATTTCTTCCGGGCCACCGATGATCCCGATGTTCCGGTGTCCTTTTTCGTAAAGAAGCTTTACTGCATCTATGGCAGCCTGCTCATTATCCACAAGAACACTGTCGCAGGAAACGCCCTGTATCTTACGGTCGATCAGTACGATAGGCTTTCCTGTTTTCTGAAACTCCTTCAGATGACCGCCCTCTGCATCAACGGGCATATTAATGATCCCATCCACCCTTTTCCGGCTTAAAAAATCGACTGCTTCATGTTCAAGTTTCCTGTCTGTACGGCAGTCACAGACAATCGTTGCATATCCATGATTTCTCAGGATATCCTCCATTCCGGTAATGATCTCCGCACAAAACACATTATTCAGCTCAGGTATCACTACACCAATGGTCTTTGTGGCATTTGTTTTCAGATTTCTGGCAACCTCATTTACTTCGTAATGAAGCTCTTCAATGGCTGCTTCAATCTTTTTTCTGTTTTTTTCTCTTACATTTCCTCCATTGAAATAAGAGGAAATGGTCGCAAGCCCCAGTCCGGTAAGCTTTGCAATATCTTTCATGGTCGCTGCCATAAAAAATCACCCCTGTATGTTACAGTTTTCAGGCTTTTCCGTCACAGCCGCAAACCTGCATACGATATTTTACCAGTTCTTTGACTGCCTGAATCGCGGCACGTCCATAAGCCTTTGGATCAATGGTATCCTCTTTTTCTGCAAAGGTATCCCTTACTGCTTTAGAATATGCCTCACGAAGTTCTGTAGCAAAATTCACCTTACAGATTCCTCGTCTTACACAGTCTTTTACCTCTTCATCACTTAAACCGGAAGCGCCATGAAGAACCAGCGGAATATCTACGATCTTGCGGATCTCACTGAGACGTTCCTTATCAAGTACCGGTGTTCCTACATAAAAGCCGTGTGCTGTTCCGATAGCCACTGCCAGAGATGTGACTCCTGTTCTCTCCACAAATTCTTTTGCCTCCTGAGGATCTGTATTAGTATCAGCCTCTGCCTCCAGATCATCTTCTTTTCCACCGACTTTACCAAGTTCTGCTTCACAGGGAATGTTGAGCGCACGGGCTGCATCTGCCGTCTTTTTTGTAATCTCAATATTTCCTTCAAAATCAAATTTTGAACCATCGATCATCACAGATGTATATCCAGCTTTCATTGCCTGTACAGCCAGTTCAAAACTACTGCCATGATCCAGATGAAGGCAAACCGGAACGCTGGCTTTTTTTGCCTCTGCTGCTACGATCGCTCCATAGGTCTCTACTGTTCCATATTTAATAGTAGATGGAGTTGTCTGGATCATAACAGGAGCATTTAACTCCTCTGCGGCTTCAATGATAGCCTTTACCATCTCCATATTCTCCGCATTAAAAGCACCTACTGCATATCCGCCCTGCTGTGCTTTCAGCAGCATTTCTTCTGATGTTACAAGTGGCATGATGATTTCCTCCTTATTGTAAAATATGATCTGACTACTTTCTGATTCCTGCTATAGTTTCTTTTTAGAACAAAAACCGAAACGTTTCTGTTTTGACCTCATTTTATAATACCGAAACGTTTCTGTCAACAGTAAAATATTCATCTTTTAAAGGAAAATATTCTCTTGAAACTTGAGAAGAACACAGGTAAAGTTTAAGATAGAAAAAAATGATCGGAGGTACTGAAATGTTAAAAGGAATTCCTGAAATTTTATCACCTGAATTATTAAAGGTATTATGCGAAATGGGTCACAGCGACCGTCTTGTAATTGCAGACGGAAACTTCCCTGTTGAATCTATGGGCAAAAATGCTATTACTATCCGCTGCGACGGTCACGGTGTTCCGGAAATTCTGGAAGCTATTCTGAAAGTATTCCCACTGGATACCTATGTGGAGAAACCGGTAAATCTCATGGAGGTTATGCCTGGCGATACCGTAGAAACTCCTATCTGGGATACCTATAAAGAAATCATCCGCAAATATGATGACAGAGGCGACGCTGTTGTAGGCAATATCGAACGTTTTAAATTTTATGATGAAGCAAAAACCGCTTACTGTATCATCTCTACCAGCGAGAAAGCTCTGTATGCAAACGTTATGCTTCAAAAAGGCGTTGTAATCAACGACTAAGCATTTGGATATGTGACTGATCCGCCAGGGGTGCAGCAGATCAACGATACATGATAAATTCTTCAGGCAGCATAAGTTCCGAAGCCGGAGCTTATGCTGTTTTATTATATATCATTGACATCATTTTCAAAAATCGCTATATTTTAGGTAAGTAACCTGTGTTTATATAAAAATAAAGGAGGATCCTCATGAAATATCGCAAAAAACAGCTTCTAAGCCTGCTTTTGAGTACTGCTCTTCTCATTGGAAATTCTGCTGTATCTGCAGCCAGTTTCTCATCCGGCACAAATGAAACAGTTCCATTCTCAGAGGATACTTCCTCTGAAAATGATATCATCCTTTCCGATCCGGAAGATTCTTTTTCTGATCAGACCGTTCAGGAGGATATTTTTATCGAAGAGCCTGAAATCACAGAAGTTCCCGAACATACTGATCCGGAAAAAAATCCTGATCTTTTGGAAGACTCTCAAAACACAGAAGACTTTTCCTCCGGAGAAATGGAAGCGGAACTCTTTTCCTCCGGAGACGCAATGAACAACACAGGAGATGCAGATTATATACTGGGGCGTCCTATGACAGAAGAAGAAATTCAGGAACAGCTGGATCTCATGGAAAATATGCCTGCGTTTTCTCCTGCTGAAGATCCGGACAGTGATCTCAGCATAAGCAAATACGGACTTCTTCCTTCTTATTATGATTCCCGGCAGTCAGGTATCATCTCCTCCGTAAAAAATCAGAATCCCTTTAATATCTGCTGGGCTTTCAGCCTTGTTTCCAATTTTGAGACCTCTCTTCTGAAACAGGGGCTTGGAACATGGGATCTTTCTGAGGAACATCTGGCATACTTCTTTGCAAACAGAGTCAATGATCCTCTGGGAAATACTCCTGATGACAGGATCATCCATCTTGGAAAAAACTATCATGACAGCGGAAACGGTATGGTCGCATCTTTCTTTTTGAGCACCTGGTCCGGTATGGTATCTGAAGGAAAAGCGCCGCTTCCCACAGACTCCACACATACGCTGGATCTGTCCCGTCCTTTAGACCCGGCCATTGCCTATGATACAGATGTCTATTTGAAAGATGCCGTATTTTCCGCCTATTCACAGCAGCGTATGAAACAGCTGGTCTCTGAATACGGATCTGTTTCTGCCATGATACTGATGGATAATGCCGGAGTCTATTACCGTCCGGAAACAGCAGCTGCCTGTTGTCCCACTGCAGGAAAAGTAAATCATGCAGTCACTATTGTAGGATGGGATGACAACTATTCCAAAACCAATTTCCCGGCAGCTTCCATGGTTCAAAATGATGGAGCCTGGATCGTAAAAAACAGTTACGGACCATCCTGGGGAAAAAATGGGTACTTCTATCTTTCCTATGAAGATGCATCTATATCAAACCTTGTATGCAATACCGCCATTACCGCTCCCCAGTATCCTAATAACTATTTTTACGATGGTGCTGCCTCCGGCACAACCAGTGCTACAGTAAAGGCGGGAAGTTCCATTGCCAATGTCTTTACTGCTTCCGCGGGACAGGGCAATGCAGAAGAACTTGGAGAGATCGTCCTTTCCAGCAAGCAGGATTTTACTACATATCGTATCCAGATTTATACTGATCTTTCTGATCCATTGAATCCTGCCAGCGGAACTCCTGCATTTCGCACTCCGCTGGAATATACCCAGCCTATCGCAGGTATTCATACACTGAAGCTTAACAATCCGGTAAAACTTGTCCAGGGAAGTAAATATTCTGTGGTACTTACCTTTCCATATGAAACGAAATACTATGTTGAAGCAAGTACCTCCTCTGCATCGGGATCCTGGTTTCAAGCCATTGCCGGACTGGAACCGGGGCAAAGCTTTTTGTCTTCCACAGGCACCAGATGGACGGACTGTTCCACTTCTAACCCCGGTTTCTGTTTCTGCATAAAAGTACATACACGGACACTTGACGCACCGGCAGTAATCACGCCGCGCCCCACGGCAGCACCGCGTCCTACAGCTACTCCACGCCCCACAGAACCACCACAACCTACAGCCACTCCACAACCTACAGCCACTCCTGTTCCTCGGACTTATCAGGTCGTATACAAAGCCAACACCAGCCTTCCTACAGGAAATATGCCATCTGATAAAACCAGATATACCTCCGGTCAGTCTATAAAGATAAAAGCCTCCCCCTACTGTACCTCCCGGTTCTTCCTTGGGTGGAACACCAGGGCGGATGGCACAGGTGCCACTTACCTGCCTGGAAAAACACTCACGATCACGGGAAATATCACTCTTTATGCAAAATGGGGCAGCAAATATATTCCTTCTACAAAGCTGATCTACCAGGTTACCGGCAAACAAGCCGTTGCCTGCTGCGGCACCACAGACCGTAATGTAAAAAAAGTGGTTATCCCTTCCAGTATCCGGTACATGGGAATCACCTATCGGGTCACTTCTGTGTGGACCAATGCTTTCAGTGGAAAAAACAAACTCACCAATGTGGTCATTGGAAATAATGTTTCTGTTATCGGCTCCAGAGCCTTTTACAACTGCAGGAACCTGAACCGTGTCACCATTGGTTCTGGTCTGAAACAGATCGGCACCTACTCTTTTGGCAGGGTAAAACGTGGATGTATCATAAAAATAACCAGTACAAAATTAAGTAAGATCTCTGCCAAGATCGACTATGGCTCCCAGAAAATGACGATCCGGGTCCCCAGAAAAAAACTGATTCAGTACCGAAAGCTCTTTTCTGCAAGATCCCGGACTGTAACAGTAAAAAGCTATTGATAAAAAATGTATCCCGCATTTCTTCTTGCGGGATACGTTTTTCTGACCGTCCGTTTATTTCTTTTTAAAATGATAGATCAAAACCCCGGCTACCGCAATCACTGCAGCAGCTGCTATCCACCAAAAAGGAGTTGGGATCAGAGTATTTGATGCTTCTGCCGCCACTGTTGCCGTCGGTACTTCTGTCGCTTCAGGCGTCGCTGTTGCCGTTGGTGCTTCTGTCGCTTCAGGCGTCGCTGTTGCCGTCGGTGCTTCTGTCACTTCAGGCGTTGCTGTTGCCGCAGGCGTCTGGGGATCTTCTGTTTCCCCGGAGGTTATCATAGTAACAAATTCTTCATTTGTATCCGCACCGTTCTCTGAAAGTTCTCCTTTTTTTCTGGCCGCCTCTTCTGTATCATCCAAATTGATCCAGCCCTGTTTTCCATCTACTGTTGTCACTCCCCAATGGCTGCCGTCTACCAGTTCTGCATCCTGAGTAATATGAAGGGTTTCTCCATTTTGTATATCACGTACTCCCGGAACTTCTCCATATTTTTCTCCGGGGCCCTGATAAAGTTTCTGTGTTCCCTCGCTGGTATATGCCTTTACATCATAATCTGCATTGTAATCTACATGATCCCGTCCTGCAATATAAAGTTCAGAATCAATGGCTTCCTTTCTGGACTGTGCCGGGCGGCAGTCATCAAGAGGAACATAGCCATACATTCCATGATACTGCACATATCCCCAGGTTCGTGAATGAGCTGTATCCTCCACTTCTCCTTCGATGTGCAGGGCTGTTCCATTAGGAATCAGTTCTTCGTTTAACTTTGCAGACTCCAGATCCGGATGGGAATAAATGTCTATACCACCATGTTTCGATTCTACGATCATGTAATAATCTGTTTTAATGTCAGGTTCTGTCTTTTTCTCCGACACATCTGCCCATACGTTCACAGAAAAAAACATACACATCAACGCAATCAGCCAGATCATTCCTGTTTTTTTCATTTTTCTATGCTCCCCTTAGTTTTTTATGTAGGTTTTCTATGTTTTATCATAGCACAGTTTCTCTTGTTTGATAATCCCTATTTGTTCTGTTTTTTTCCTGCTGTTTTGATATAAAAAGACAAATTTCCTTATTCTTTTTGATCCCACCAGGGAAATTCCCGGTTCAGCCATTTTTCACAAAGATCGCTCCACTCTTCACAGGCTCTTACAATCCCTCTGCCGTCGGGATTTGCCGTAAGTTCATTTCCAAGTCCAATTCCATGAATTCCCTCCGGAAAAAGATGATACTCCACAGGAACCCCATGTTTTACCATGGCCCGTACAAAACTCAGAGAATTTTCCGGATGCACTGTTGCATCCTCAAATGTATGCCATATAAACGTTCTGGGTGTATCCTGATCCACCTGATTTTCCAGAGACATTTCATCCTTCAGTTCCTCATAACGTTCTCCCAGAAGGTTACGAAAGCTTTCCTGATGGCCATACTGACCGGAAGTAATCACAGGATAACTGAGTATCATTCCATCAGGGCGTATTTCCTCTGCACTGATTCCCAGTGCTTCTGTAATCTTACCTTTATTCCAGAAAGTCCCAAGGGATGCAGCCAGATGTCCTCCTGCCGAAAATCCCATAACAATGATTTTCTCCGAATCAATCAGCCACTGAGCGCTTCTTTTTCTCAGGATACTTACCGCCCCTGCAAGCTGGTGAAGAGCAGAGGGATAAACGGCCGGAGCAACACTGTAACGAAGAACTGCCGTGTGGTATCCCATGCTCATAAACTTCACGGCAACAGCCTCCGCCTCTCTGTCCGAAGTCATCCGATACGCGCCTCCGGGGCAGATCAGGATCACCGGGCGCAGCTGCCCCGGATAAAGTTCCTGCGATTCTTCCCAGAAATATGTCATCATATATGCTTCATTCTGATTATTTCTTTTTGGTTCAATCACGATTTTTTCATGTATCATACTTGTTTTCGATTCCTCTTTTCCGATATAAACTGTTATTTACCTTTATTTTACCATAAGAACTTTTTACAGGACAATCTGTTTCTTTCCTGATGATATTTTCATTGTAAACTTTTTGTCCAATTGTTATAATGGTAACAATCTATAACAACGAAAGGAAACAATCTGTCTTGAAAACACTGATCCTGAATGGTTCTCCACGGAAAAATGGAGATACCGTAAGCCTTTTAAAAATTTTGAAGAAAAATCTCCACGGAGAGATCAAAATCGTGGACGCTTATTACTGCAACGTCGCACCCTGTGTAGACTGCCGCTACTGCTGGAAAAATCCCGGCTGCTGTGTCAAAGATGAAATGCAGGAGATCTACTCCTATATTGAAGAATGCGACAATGTCCTCATTGCTTCCCCTGTCTATTTTTCAGAACTGACCGGAAAGCTTCTGGACCTTGGAAGCCGCCTTCAGACCTATTTCTGCGCAAAGTTCTTCCGTAACGATATGCCCATAACAAAAGAGAAAAAAGCGGCGGTACTTCTGGTAGGAGGAGGGAAAGGCAGCATGGAAAAAGCCTTCGATACCGCCCAGATCCTTCTCCGTGATATCCACGCCACGAATCTTTTTCCTCTGATCTCCTACCACGGAACAGATGATTCTGTAGTGGCGGAGGATCCGGAAATGCTGAAAAAGCTGGATGAACTTTGTAAATTTTTTAATTCATAACGCCTTCGTAATCAAACATGGGAATGAAGCTTTCTTCAGCCGTCTCCCCCTCCTGGATAAAAGCATTTTCTACTCCGATTTCAAGAGCATAGGAAACAAGCCTCTGATATTCCCTGCGAGTCACCCTGCGATCCAGCTCCGGAAATTCTTTTTTTACCTGGGGAAGAGGGGTATACTGATTCATAAGACTTAAATATACCTGATCTCCGTAGGTTTCATACACATACTTTACCACTGCCCGGGCATTTTTTACATGGCCGGGCAGCAAAAGATGTCTTACGATCACACCGGACTTCATCATTCCTTCACTGTCAAATTCAGCCGCTCCTGTCTGATAAACCATTTCTTCCAGAGCTGCCCGGACGATTTCCGGATAATCGGGAGCCTTTGAATAACGGCCTGCCGGTTCTCTTTCCATATATTTAAAATCCGTCAGATATACATCTACAATCCCTCTCAGCATTTTCAATGTTTCCACTTTTTCATAACCGCTGCAGTTATAAACAACAGGAATCTTCAGCCCCTGTTCCTTTGCTTTTCCGACCGCCCGGATGATCTCAGGCGTATAATGGGTAGGCGTTACAAGATTAATATTATGAGCGCCTTTTTCCTGAAGTTCCAGAAAAATTTCCCCCAGACGTTTTTCACTGATCTCCATTCCTGCCTCTGTACTGGCAATCTGATAGTTCTGGCAATATACGCACCGCAGGGGACATCCGGAAAAAAATACCGTCCCGGATCCTCTTTCTCCGGAAATACATGGTTCCTCCCAGAAATGAAGTGCAGCCCGTCCCACCAGTATATTTTTTCCCGATACTCCGCAAACTCCATATTTTCCGTTTTCCCTGTCTGTGCTGCACTGCCGTGGGCAAAGATTACATTTGCTCACAATAATCCTCCTTTTTATATAAAGAAGGAGCTATTGCTCCGGCAGAATATTCTGCTTTTGCAACAGCCCCATCTATCATGGCATTTTACAACAACCAATATAATAATTATTTGTAAAGAGGTCCGTAGTTCTTGCAAGCACGGAAATCAGCGCCTTCTTTGTCCATTCCGAATGCATTCCATGCTGCCGGACGGAAGATTTTCTCTTCCGGAACGTTATGCATGCAAACCGGAATTCTCAGCATAGAGCACATTGTGATAAGGTCTGCACCAATGTGTCCGTAGGAGATTGCACCGTGGTTAGCGCCCCAGTTGTTCATTACACTGTAAGCATCCTTGAATGCGCCTTCTTTTCCGTCGCATCTTGGAGCAAACCATGTACATGGCCATGTATAGTCTGTACGTTTCCAGAGTGTATCAGAAACTTCTTCAGGAAGAGCTACTGTCCAGCCCTCTGCGATCTGAAGAACCGGTCCAAGGCCTTTTACAAGGTTCAGACGGATCATAGTAGCAGGCATCTGGTCTTTTGTCTCAAATCTGGAAGAGAATCCGCCGCCACGGAAATATCCGTTGTCAGCTGCGTTCCATGTAGTAGCTTCCATGATTGCTTCCTGGTCTGCTTCTGTTACATCCCACCATTCTTTCATTACAGCATTGCCGTTCTCATCTTTAGCGCCGCCGTTTGCATCAAGGCAACATGCGCCGGAGTTGATCAGATGGATGATACCGCCGTTCTCTTTCGCAACGCCTTCAAGATCATAATCGGTTACTCTCTTAACAGCATCCGGGCTCCAGTATGTACGAACGTCTGCAAACATCTGTGCACGGTTTGTAAGGAGTTTCATAAACAGCATACCAAGACCGTTAAGTACGTCGTTCTCTGTAGCGAGGATATATGGCTCTCTGGCGCCTTCCCAGTCAAAGGAGGTGTTCAGCATAGCCTCAGCAAAGTCGCCGTTTGGATAGAAGTCTGTCCACTGTCTCTGTCCCTGGAAACCGGCAGCGATCGCATTATGTCCGATTGCTTCCTCAGAGAATTTAGGATCAAGCTTGTCGCATCCATTCATCAGCTCTTTGATGATAACTGCCATCTTAACAACAAATTCAAACTGCTCTTCTTTTTTCTCTTCTGACATCTGAAGTTCTTCCGGGTTCTTGTCGAAGCCGATCTTGCAGGTCTTCTTAGCCCATGCAAGAGCTTTCTCGAACTCTTCATGATCATAGATGCCCTCTGTCATACGACGAATGATCTCTACCTCGTCAACAGACTCTACACGCATTCCAAGATAGGACTCGATAAAGTCAGAATCTACGATAGATCCGCCGATACCCATACAGATGGAACCGATCTGCAGCCAGGATTTGCCTCTCATAGAAGCTGCTGCAACTGCTGCACGGCCGAATCTGAGGATTTTTTCTTTAACGTCTTCCGGAATTGTTGTGTCATCTGCATCCTGAACCTCATGTCCGTAGATACCAAATGCCGGAAGTCCTTTCTGTGCATGTGTAGCCAGAACGGATGCAAGATAAACTGCACCAGGTCTCTCAGTTGCATTGAAGCCCCATACAGCTTTGATAGTCTGAGGATCCATATCCATTGTCTCAGAACCATAGCACCAGCAAGGTGTTACTGTAAGAGTAATGTCAACGCCTTCTTTTCTGAATTTATCTGCACATGCTGCTGTCTCGCCAACACGTCCGATGGTTGTGTCAGCAATAACAACCTTAACCGGCTCACCGTTGGAATATCTTAAGTTCTCTTCTAATAATTTAGCTGCAGACTTAGCCATGTTCATTGTCTGCTCTTCCAGAGATCCTCTTACATCCAGCGCTCCTCTACGGCCATCGATAGTAGGTCTGATACCGATTACTGGGTAGCTTCCGATTAATCTGCTCTTTGCCATAATAACAAATACCTCCATTTTTTATCATACTTGTCAGTCTGCTCAGGCACTTCCTGCCCTTGCCGCTTATGAATCTATTATAACAATTGCATTAAGGTAATTACTTGTGATATAATGGCAAAAAATAGTATAATATTCACTTTTTCAGTATTATCTATAAAAATTCTATAAATTT
>ENA-ORMO01003165-ORMO01003165.1-human-gut-metagenome-genome-assembly--contig:-NODE-3165-length-11313-cov-2.760171_pt1 | contig 11313 bp, 7 predicted proteins | sample MGYA00242106_ERZ509001 | MGnify/ENA primary metagenome ERZ509001 (study PRJEB26280, sample SAMEA2338736) | human gut metagenome | biome: human gut; feature: human-associated habitat; material: faeces... | reverse complement strand
TTTTGCCTGAAATAATCAATTTACTATTGACTTTTTATTTGCAGGCTTAAAAATTGTATCTTACAGATACGCTTTCATATTATCATACTTTTCTACTACTTTGTCCAGAATTGCCGCGTCTGTTACGCCGGAAATTTCGGAAAAAGCAGCACGAACGCCATTTTCTTTGATCTTTGCCTGAAGTTCTACGCTCTGCTGATCTGCGGCGTTGTCATAATGAAGGGCTGCGCCGATACCGATAAGCAGGTGTTCTACGGGCAGACCATAACCAACAGCAGTCATAGTAGGTTTTACCAGACGGTCTGTTGCGCTCAGTTTACGCAGAGGTTCTCTGCCAACACGGGCAACATCGTCTTCCAGATAATGATTGCGGAAACGGCCAATGATCTTTTCGATATACGCCATATGTGCTTCTTTGTCGAAGCCATATTTTTCAATCAGGCCAGCGCCGCTTTCCTGCATTGCTGCTTTCACAGTTTCGTAGATTTTTTCATCGCCGATGCTTTCATCTACGGTGTGGTATCCTTTTAGATAACCCAGATAAGAAGTAATGGCATGTCCTGTATTGAGTGTAAACAATTTTCTTTCGATATATGCCATCAAATTATCTGCCAGATTCATGCCTTTGATCACAGGAATTTCACCTTTGAAAGAAGCCTGTTCCACATTCCATTCATAGTAGTTTTCTACAACTACATCAATGAAGTTTTCACTCTTTACAGGAGGAACGATACGGTCTACGGAACAATCCGGGAAGCCAACATACTGGTCTGCATAAGCCTTCCCTTTTTCATCCAGAATTTCATAAACGGCTGCTTTCAGCTGAGAACTTGCTTTAATCGCATTTTCGCAGGCAATGATATTCAGACAGTCTGTGATGCCTCTTTCCATACGCAGAGTGATGCCTTTTGCGATAGCAGGCGCGATTCTGGGCAGAACCACCAGACCTACTGCTGTTGTGATTACTTCAGCCTGTGTGATTTCTTCCAGAACAGCATCAGTTGTAGAGTTTACACCGCTGATGTTTGTGATTTTTTCTTCTCTGCAAGTAACGTCCATTACATGTACAGTATAAGTGCCATCTGCATTAATTTTATCAATGACAGCTTCGTTTACGTCTGCAAATACGACATGGTAACCAGCTTCTGCCAGCAAAGCCCCAATAAAACCTCTGCCGATATTGCCTGCACCAAATTGAATGGCTTTTTTCATTCCAAATTCCCCCCCCCGGACAAGCCGGCCGCAGTATGCACCACAGCCGGCTGTAACATCCGTCTTACCTTCTCAATTATTTATTACTGAAACATTTTCAGAATTTCTTCCGGAGTTGTTGCTTTTTTCAGTTTATCCAGATTTTCTTCTTCTTCAATGACTGTACCGATTTTTGCCAGCAGATCCAAGTGTTCGTTGCCGATACCAGCGATACCGAATACCAGATAAGCTTTTTCATCACCGAAGTCAACGCCTTCGGGATACTGCAGCAGTACGATACCTGTTTTCTTAACTTCGTCTTTTGCTTCAGATGTGCCATGAGGGATTGCTACACCCAGACCCATATATGTGGAAACAGTTTTTTCTCTTTCCAGCATAGCGGGAATATAGCTTTCGTTTACATAGCCCAGTTCATGGAGCAGTTTACCAGCAGCTGTGATTGCTTCTTCTTTGCTGACAGATGCCTGCCCTGTTTTGATACCAGCTGCAACCATAATGCCATTGTTTGTTGTTGCTTCTTCCACTTTTACTTCAGCTGCAGGCTGTTCACCTGCACCAGCTGCTTTTCCTTCCAGAGATGCAAACAGTGCATCCAGGTTAGGGTCAGCCAGGAAGTTGCCAATGGTAATCAATTCAGCCTGAGGTGCGCTTGCTTTTGCACGATCCTGCAGAACTGCCTGACATACAACCACATCTGCATCAGCAGGAACATTGTCAACGGAAGTGTTGATAACTGTGATACCCAGATTCAAAGGTGCGATTCTATTTCTGAATTTTGTAGCACCCATTGCGCTGGAGCCCATGCCTGCGTCGCAAGCGAAAACGATTTTCTTGATTTCGCCGTTTGCTTTTGCCAGACCTTTTGCTTCAGCTTTCATGTTTTTCATTTTATCTGTTGCTTCATCCAGGTTTTTGTTGCCGGACAGTTTTACAATAGGAGATGCTACCACGAAGGAAACTACCGCAGCCAGAACAACACCGATGAGAACTTTCAATGTTTCACCCTTAGGTGCTACTGCCAGGAACGCAATGATGGAACCGGGAGAAGCAGGGCCTACCAGACCTGCACCCATGATGCTGTAATAGAAGATTGTTACGATGGATGCTGCGATAGGTGCAATGATGATCACAGGGTTCATCAATACATAAGGGAAATAGATTTCATGGATACCACCAAAGAAGTGGATGATAACTGCACCGGGTGCAGAACTCTTTGTTACTTTGTCTTTGGAGAATACCCAGTATGCCAGCAGTACACCCAGACCAGGGCCGGGGTTTGCTTCCAGCATGTACATGATAGATTTACCTGTTTCTGCAGCCTGTTCAATACCAATTGGTGTGAAGATACCATGGTTGATAGCGTTGTTCAGGAACAGTACCTTCGCAGGTTCTACGAAGATTGCTACGAAAGGCAGCAGTTTGTTTGTTACCAGAATTTCAACACCTGCTGTCAGGATTGCCAAAATGGTTGCCATAACAGGCCCAATCAGATAATAGCCAATGATTGCAAGAATCATACCAAAAATCCCAACAGAGAAGTTATTTACAAGCATTTCAAAGCCGGCAGGAATTTTACCTTCCACTGCTTTATCAAACTTTTTGATAATCAAGCCGGCAAAGGGCCCCATTGCCATCGCACCGATGAGCATGGTCTGTTCGGAACCGGCAATAACACCCAATGTTGCAACGGCACCCATAACACCGCCACGGTCGCCGCCAACCATTCTACCACCCTGGAATGCAATCAAAGTGGGAATCAGGTATTTCAACATAGGATCTACCAGTGTTGCCAGTCTTTCATTTGGAATCCAACCTGCTTCGATGAACAAAGCTGTAATAAAGCCCCAGGCAATGAACGCCCCGATATTAGGCATAACCATTGCACTCAGGAATTTCCCGAATTTCTGAATACTATTTTTCATTAAGAACCCTCCATCCTTTTACTGATTGTTTTTTGATAATATTGCATCAATCGTTTTTCCAATGATTCGATGATGCTGATCCTTCCTTTTTTCTGAACAGCGGAAAAGAATGCTTCATCCTCCAGCAGGCCATTGCTGATCTCACTCATCAATCCCGCTTCTAAAGAATCCCCTTCTTTTGGAACCAGCATAACAATGGCTCCTTCAATGACGCCCTCTGACTGAAAGAGCGGTCTTTTCAGCCTGATGTATCCAAAGCAGCAATGCTTCACACCACCGATCTTGCAATGCAGCAACATCATCTGAAAATCCCGGATATACGTAGAGGAAATCTGTTCTCGTCTTGCAAGGCTGTCGGCAATCAGTTGCCTTGCTTCTTTTGTTTCCGTGAACATGCCGGATGCTACGTACAGCAGTTCCTGTTTGTCCTGTGCATAAGGTAAAACCAACAGCTGCACATGATCCAGCAAATGCAAAATTTCCTCTCCCAGTCTTGTCACAAACACCAGCCCGTCTCTCGAAAGACTCGATGCCGGTTTTTCCTGCGGAACCACTTCCTGCTGTGTCGGCAACAATCTCAGTTCATTGCGCAGCAGAATCTTATCCTGTTCCAAAAGAATGGGGTTCACACAAACATAAGGAAAATCAATGTCCAGATGTACTGTTGAGATCAAAAGGCGTATTCCTTCTCTTTGCAGCTTTTGTATATCAATGCGAAATGCAGATATAATCTCCCGTACTTCCAGGTTATGAAATTCCTTTGTCAGCTGCACCGCTAACATTTTCGATGTGCCCAAACCTGTGGGACACACCACGACAACGGGTATTTTTCCCTGCTGTGACTGCTGATCTTCCACAGCAGCACAGATATACATGGCAATGAAAGCGATTTCCGCTTCCGGCACTTCTGTTACGCCAACGGCATGACGCAGAAGCTGACAGCCTTTTTCCGTTGCTCGATAGATTTCACCATAATTTTCTTTTATGGTTTCTAACTGAGCGTTTCTGACTTTCACATGCAGACGCAAGCGGCTGGACACTGCCGTGATATGCTCTGTCAGGTCTGTCAGAAGCTGCTCATTTTGGCTCAGGGAAATCCCCATTTCCCTTTCCATGATATCCACCATATTTTTCACCAGTTGGCGCATGTTCATCCGTTCGGCAAGGGTATGATCCATCTGGCCTGTCAGCCAGATCTGCGCGCTGATACAGTGCATGGTGATAAAGCCTATTTCCTCTTGGGGAATGTCGATGGCAAAACATTCGGCAATGCGTCTGCCAATTTCTTCCGCCACAGAGTATTCCGGATAACGCTTCAGAGATTCTAACCGCTGGGCTTCCATTTCGATTTTTTCAAAATTCCGAAGCCGTTTCACTGCCAGAGCGATATGCACCAGCAGCCCCATATAAGCGCTGTCCGTATACTTGATATGCATCTGCTGTTCAACTTCTGATAATACCTTTTCTACAATCCCAAAGGTTTCATCATCAATGAAGTGGAACAATCGACTTTGCGCCGCTGCAGAAATACCAGATTCTCTTTTTTCTTTCTTTTCCCGAAAGAGTCCCAATATTTCCTCTTCCGTCATAAATTCGTAAATGGCATTGGCAATTGCCTGCCGATAATGATCTTCGCTTCCTTCTGTATAGATGCCAAGACCAGGCTTACGTATCACATGAATTTGATACTGCCGCAGCCATTCTCCCAGATGATCCAGGTCGTTGCTCAGGGTACCGTCTGAAATCTTATACTTTGATGTGAAATAGTAAAACTTCAGAGGTTCTTTGGCAAAGAGCAATTCCCCCAGAATCAATCTGCGTCGTTCTTCTTTGGAGTATGCCTGCACAATGTCTGTTTCATTGAGCAGTTCTAAAATCCGACTTCTGGTTTCCATGCTTTCATCCAGCACCAAGCCTATCCCTGGCTTTCGCAGGAATGTAAAGTTATGTTCCGCCAGCCAAGCTTCGATCGTCGGCATTTCCCGCAGCACTGTACGAGAACTGATCTTCAGTTTGTCAGATATGGCAGCCACCGTAACAGGATTCGCTGCCGTAAATTGTGTTAAAATCTGAATGATTGCTTTTTGGCGTGAGGTCAATCCGGATTTTTGTTCCCCACCCTGGTTCACTCGTGACATTTTTAAAAACCAACCTTTCGATGTTTTCATTTTAATACGTCTGATAAATCCTTACAACAAAAGGATATTTCACGTTTGTCCCCAATAGTTTATGACATTTTTGCCTGAATTTCCTTACGGCCTTATCATAAAGTCCTTTTTTATTTGTTTTGCATAAAATATTTATTGAAATTATGTGCATCTTGCATGACGACAAAATAGTTTTCCAATGTCAAAAAATGAATTTGTCAATTTTCTTAACTTATTTTTTACATTTTCGAAAAATTAGTTTTTTCGTCTGTACAATTACACATGAAAAGTCTAATGGAATTCTTTTTTTTCGTCAAGAATACTTCCTGACAAAATTGAAACAAAAACAGAAAAAAACGGACAATTTATGACAGTCATAAATTGTCCGTTTGATGTTTAGACCAATGATTCTTATTCTACTGTAACGGATTTTGGCAGGTTTCTAGGCATATCTACGTCACAGCCTCTTTCGATGGCTACATAGTAAGAGAAGATCTGCATAGGGATTACATTCAGAGATGCTGTAAATTTGTCATTAATCTGAGGGATATAAATAACTTTGTCAGCAACTTCTGCGATTTCTGTATTGCCTTCTTTTGCAATGGCAACAACATAAGCACCTCTTGCTTTTACTTCTTTTACATTGCTTACCAGTTTTTCATACAGAGGATCCTGTGTTGCAATGGCAACAACCAGTGTACCTTCTTCAATCAGGGAGATGGTACCATGTTTCAGTTCCCCTGCCGCATATGCTTCGCTATGGATGTAAGAAATTTCTTTCAGTTTCAAAGAACCTTCCAGAGCAACGGCATAGTCGATACCACGACCAATAACAAATACGTCATTTGCGTGTGCGTGTACTTTTGCCAGTTCTTTCAGTTCTTGATCCATTGTCAGCAGTTTTTCAATGTAACCGGGAACCAGTTCCAGTTCTACTGTCAGTTTCTTCACTTCTTCCGCAGACAGGTGGCCTCTTGCCTGACCAAATTTCATTGCCAGCAGGTACATAAGCGCTACCTGTGTGGAATAGCCTTTTGTTGTAGCAACAGCGATTTCGGGGCCAGCCCATGTATACAGTACGTCATCACTTTCACGAGCGATGGAGCTGCCTACTACGTTTACGATTGCCAGAATACGGATACCCTGTCTCTTTGCTTCACGCAGAGCTGCCAGTGTGTCAGCTGTTTCACCAGACTGGCTGATGATGATACAGACATCGTTTTTATCCAGGATAGGGTTTCTGTAACGGAATTCGGATGCAAGATCCACTTCCACAGGGATTCTTGCATAGTCTTCGATAACATATTTACCAACAATTGCTGCGTGCCAAGCACTGCCGCAGGCAATGATATGAATTCTGTTGATGTTTCTGATATCTTCATCTGTATATTTGATATTATCCAGTTTGATTTCGCCATCTACGATTCTGGGGCTGATGGTTGCTTTGAACGCTTTGGGCTGTTCCATGATTTCTTTCATCATGAAGTAATCATAACCGCCTTTTTCCGCAGCGGAGATATCCCATGTTACATTATAGATATCTTTTTTGATTTCGTTTTTGTCCAGATCCAGAATGGTGATGCCATCTTTTTTCAGTACAACGATTTCGTTGTCATTCAGCAGATAATAGTCTTTTGTGTATTCCAGCAGAGCTGGAATGTCAGAAGCGATGAAGTTTTCATTTTCACCGATACCAACCAGCATAGGGCTGTCTTTTCTAACCGCAACGATTTCATCAGGTTTTTCGCTGCACAGGATGCCCAGTGCGTAAGAACCTCTAATTCTGCCGATAACACGGATCAGTGTATCAACCATATCGCCGTCATAGTAATAATCGAACAGCTGTGCAACAACTTCTGTATCTGTTTCAGAAGCAAAAACATAACCTTTTTCTTCCAGTTCCGCTTTTAGCTGCAGATAGTTTTCAATGATACCATTATGCACAACGGAAATTCTGCCGTTCATGCTTGTATGAGGATGGGAATTCACATCGCTGGGTGCGCCATGGGTTGCCCATCTTGTATGACCGATACCAACCTGACCTTTTACACCGCCCATTTCCTGAACTTTTGCGTCCAGATCAGCCAGACGGCCTTTTGTTTTCACTACATGAATGCCATCGCCAAATACAGCGATACCAGCAGAGTCATAACCTCTATATTCCAATTTTTTCAGTCCCTTAATCAATACGGGAGCTGCCTCATTCTGACCAATATAACCAACAATACCACACATAAATTTATTACCTCCAATATTTTATTCGCACGTTATCTTTCTTTTGTCCCTTTGATTTCTCAAAAGCTTTGTAAAAGACCTGCGTCCCTGTGCGAAAGGGCGGGAAGCATCCGCCGAAAACTTCGATCACTTCCACCTCGTCAACCGCATCTGCACTGCGGCTCTGGCGCTTCATACTGCCAACGCACTCCCCTCCTTTTCATAAGCTCTGTGCAGAAGGCGTATTACCCCCCTCGGATAATATCTAAAGCATTATACCATTAAACCTTTCGATGGTAAAGGAAAATTTTATTAATCTTCCATCAGAAGAACCTTCTTTGTTTATTCTATGCGGAATAAACCATGATACAGCCCTATTTTTGTTCACGAAAAAAGCATATGCTTTAGGGGCATCTTCATAAGAAAACAAAGAAAGCCAAAATCCTTATCATGACAAAGGAATTTGGCTTTCTTATTTTATGAAGATTTCCGTTGTTATGTTTTCTTATGAAGACAGCCGTCGCAATCCCCTTAAGAAATCAAGGAAGAAGAAAATCAATGTTTTCTTAAGGGGAAGTTGCTTTCGCACATGCTTTTTTCTTTCCTTATTTGAATCAAGCTTTATATCCTGTTGTCGTATCGATGCCGATGGTTGCTGTGGATTCATCCCATGTCACACCAAAATCTACCAGTTTCGCGATATCACGCAGCTTATAATAGGTATAATCATGGATGGTATATGCTGTTACACTTTGAGGAGCACCATCCACGTAGAGTTTTGCGGTAGAAGGTATTGCTGTGGTATCACTACCCTGCTTTACAGCCGTTTCCGCGCCATTGTTGGTATAAGGAATCCCTGTCTGCAAATGAATTGCCTGATCCGCTTCTACCCAGACTGTATCAAATTTCTTATCTGTTGCAGTCAATGCTTTTGCGATGTCACGCAGTTTAAAATAGCTGTAATCATCAATGGTGTAAACTTCCATTTCTACTGTCTTGCCATCAATCTGCAAATTTGCTCTGCCGGCATAGGCTGTCTTTTTGCCTGTGTTTGTCTGAGAAGGTTCCTGTTTGTCTGGAACAGAAACCGCAGGCGTGTCTGCATCCTTTTCCGCATAGTAAGATTTCAGAGCTGTGGCACAGCCTTGTCTGTCATTGAGCAGATCTCGCAGACTGAAGAAGAAACTGCCGTCTACATTTTTGTATTTTTCATTGATCTGCATTTCTTTTACAATTTCAGAAGCAACAGAATCTTTGTAAATACCCTGACCAATATAAAGGTCAACGCTTGTGCCTTCTACCAGATTATTCCACCATTTCACCAGTGTTTCATAATCAGCGGCACTGTTGCCTGTTTCCCAGTAAATCTGAGGAACGATATAGTCTACCCAGCCTTTTTCTACCCATTCTTTGGCATCACCATAAACGGTGTAATAACCTTCAGATCCTTTTGTAGCGGAACCGGCAGGGTCAGAAGAACTGTTTTTCCAGATGCCCATAGGGCTGATGCCGAATTCCACAGAACTGTCGATGCTTTTGATGCGCTTAGAAACCATTTCAATGAGGTCATTTACATGTTCACGGCGTTCATTGGCAGCACTGCCTTCTCTGCCTTCCCCTTCCGGCAAAGGATAATTGGAAGGATAGAAGTAATCGTCAAAGTGGATAGCGTCCACATCATAGTTTTCCACAACTTCTGCAACAGTATCGGTGATATACTGTTTTACTTCTTTTTTTGCAGGGTTGTAACACATGGCATTGTTATAGGTCAAAATCCAGTCAGGATGCTTTCTTGCCATATTATCTGCGGAAAGGGCGGACAAATCCACGCCGGAAGTAGTAATACGATAAGGATTCATCCAAGCATGAAATTCCATACCACGTTTATGGGTTTCCTCAATCATAAATTTCATAGGATCATAACCGGGGTCTTTGCTCTGTGTTCCAGTCAAAACGGCACTCCAGGGGTTCAAATCGGATTCGTAAAAGGCATCCCCTTTGGGACGAACCTGTACCACAACAGTATTTAATCCCAATGCCTGTGCCTGATCCAGTTTCTTGATAAATTCCGCTTTCTGTGCTTCCGCATTATTCTGTGTGGAGGGATAGTCCGCACTGTAAACAGTAGAAATCCAAACAGCACGCATATCCTCGTCCGCTTTTGGAGTCGCTCCATAAGCCGCAAGGCTTCCAAGACTTCCCATAACCAATACTGCACCTAGTACAGCTGCGGTCAATCGCTTCATCCATTTCTTCATTGTCAAAACTCCTTTTATTCTAGATCATATTATTCCGCATTTTCACGAAATATTCTGCATATTTCATCAGAAAAATGATAAGTTGTTACAACCGACTTGCATCAACTTATTGTATCACACTTTGGTTATATAGAAAATTACGTTTTTATTACAATACAAGAAAAAAAACAGTTGCATAATAGATTGTTTTATATTAGCATATAGTGAAAATTTATCAAATGAGGTGATATTTATGATGCGTTACGGACTAATTGGTGAAAAATTATGACTCATCTTTTCCAAGATCATACACGAGAAACTGGCTGATTATACTTATGATCTGATTCCGCTTTCTCTGGAGGAGCTGGATGTCTTTATGCGCGAAAAAGAATTCAGCGCCATCAATGTGACCATACCATATAAAGAAACTGTCATTCCCTACTTAGACAAGGTAGACCCGAAAGCTGCGAAAATGGGTGCAGTCAACACTGTTGTGCAGCGAAATGGGAAACTTTTCGGATATAACACAGATTACTTTGGTTTTCGGTATATGTTGGAACACAATCATATCCAGATTGCAGGCAAAAAAGTGCTTGTGCTGGGCAGAGGCGGTGCTTCCAAAGCTGTCATTGCGGTTCTGGAGGATATGGGTGCTGCGGAAATCCACACCATATACTACAAGATTGCCGAAGATTCTATTTCATATGAAACATGCTACGCTTTACATACAGACGCACAAGTCATCGTCAATACAACTCCTGTGGGCATGTATCCCAATTCCGGGCACACACCCATCGACCTGACACCTTTCACCAAGCTGGAAGCCGTTGCCGATGCTGTTTACAATCCTCTGCGTACCAGACTCGTTTTAGACGCGGAAGAAAAAGGATGCCAAGCCATTGGCGGACTGGAAATGCTTGTAGGACAAGCAAAATATGCCGTTGAAATTTTCCTGGATCAGTCTTTGCCGGAAGATTCTATTAATGTCGTTTATAAGGATCTGATGGCAGAGCGCAGAAATCTTGTGCTCATTGGGATGTCTGGCTGCGGGAAATCCACTTTAGGCAAACTGGCTGCGGAAAAACTCGGAAAAACTTTTGTAGATACAGATGCAGAAATCATCAAACGCATTGGTATGTCCATTGCCGATTACTTTGCGGCATACGGTGAAGATTCCTTCCGAAAAGTGGAATCTGAAATCGTACAAGAAATTTCCACACAAAATAATCTTGTTATTTCCACTGGTGGTGGTGTTATCAAAAATCCAGAAAACATACGCTGGCTGAAAGGCAACGGAACCATCATATGGATACAGCGTGATCCAGAACTGTTGGAAAGCGGCAACGGACGCCCTCTGGTACCCGATCAGGAAGCCGTTCACAGACTTTATAAAGAACGTCTGCCCCTTTACACTGCCGCAGCGGAAACCATCATTGAAAATGACGGAAATGAAGAAGAGGCTTTACAGAAAATACTGACAGCATTTGAGCAAGCATAACTTTGTCCAAATACACTTCTCATACAGCAATCAAAACCACTAGTTAACTAGTGGTTTGAACAACCCCTAGAAGGGGTATTACG